>Ga0208131_1000192_pt1 | contig 18313 bp, 18 predicted proteins | sample ETNtaG_14_FD_185781 | JGI IMG/M metagenome (GOLD analysis project Ga0208131, IMG submission 185781) | Marine microbial and viral communities from oxygen minimum zone, Eastern Pacific Ocean - ETNP201406SV73 (SPAdes) (version 2) | ecosystem: Environmental > Aquatic > Marine > Oceanic ...
AATGATGGCGGGCATCCTGGGTTCACTGCCACCCATCCGGGGTGAAGAGATCAATTATCCATCGGGGTTTCGAATCAGTGCAGACCGGTCGCCAAATCTTCGCGGTATGACTGATATTTGCGGAGAAATAGCAGAAGATCTCCCTTTTGAATTAAACGCCCGGAATATTTGTGGCTTGTACATTTTGGATGATGGTGTAGATCGAGACTTGGATGATGTCTGGAAAAACATCCTGGCCAGGATGGATTTTGTCATTGTCCAGAGCTATGCCATGACAGATTTAGCCAAGTCAGCACATATCGTGCTTCCAGGACTGGCCCCGTTTGAACGGGAGGGAACCATCACCAATGACCTGGGGCGAGTCCAGTGGTTACGTCCATCCCTGCCCATTCAAGGTGAGGCTAAACCAGATTGGGAAATACTAGCGTTGGTGATGAAAGAAATGCATCCAGAGCAACAACCCATGCAAGATATCAGTCAGGTGATGAAAGAAATGGGTGCAAAGTTCCCAGATTATAAAGGTCTCTCATTCTTCCGCTTAGGATCCACCGGAATATCATTAAACGGGAGGCATGAAGCATAATGGATCTTTTAGGTTTTATCATTATTCTCGTTAAAGTTTTAGTTGTATTTGCCGGAACCATGCTTACCGTGCTCATCATGATCTATGCGGAAAGGCGTGTTTCTGCTTTTATACAGGGACGGCTCGGTCCTAATCGTGTGGGACCGCAAGGCATTTTTCAACCGCTCGCAGACGGCATCAAATTTCTTATGAAAGAGGACATCATTCCCGCAGGCGTTGATAAACCCATTTTTATCCTTGCTCCGGCAATCCTGCTCATACCGGCATTGATGACTTTTGCGGTGATCCCATTCGGGTCAGATATTACCCTTTTTGGCAGGCAGATTCCCCTTCAAGTCGCTGATGTTAATGTTGGCATTTTATACATTCTTGCATTGACCAGTATCGGCGTCTATGGCATTGTATTGGCCGGCTGGTCCTCCAACAGTAAATATTCCCTCCTTGGCGGGCTGCGTTCCTCGGCACAGCTCATTAGTTACGAATTGGCCATGGGGCTGGCAGTGGTGAGTATCATTTTATTGTCCGGGTCATTGAAATTGAATGACATTGTTGGGGATCAACAGGGACACTTTTTATCATGGAATGTCTTTAAGCAGCCCTTGGCTTTTCTCATTTTCTTGGTGGCTGTTTATGCGGAGACCAACCGACTTCCCTTCGATCTCTCGGAAGCGGAACAGGAGTTGGTGGGCGGCTATCACACGGAATACAGCAGTATGAAATTTGCCATGTTTTTCATGGCCGAATATGCCAATATGATCACGGCTGCGGCCTTAACGGTTACCCTCTTTTTTGGCGGCTGGGATGTGCCCTTTGTGAATGAGGCTGCCCTGGGTATGTGGGGAGCAATGCTATCCGTAACTTCTTTTATTCTGAAGATGGGATTTTTTCTATTTTTATTTATCTGGGTTCGCTGGACGTTTCCTCGTTTCCGCTATGATCAATTAATGAAACTGGGATGGAAGGTGATGCTGCCACTGGCACTTTTTAACATATTTTTAACCGCCGGATATCTCACATTTATGGCGGTGATCTAATGGGACTTGTTATAAAATCCTATGAACCAACCTTTTGGGATAAACTTTATTTCCCTGCTTTAATCAAAGGGTTAATGGTGACGCTGCGGTATTTCTTTAAAAGAAAGATTACCATTCAATATCCCGATGAGAAACATATACCGCCGGATGGATACCGTGGACTCCACCGCCTGAATAAATATGAAGATGGCCGTATTCGTTGTGTCGCCTGTGATATGTGCGCTGCAGCTTGTCCGGCTGACTGTATTGAGATTGATCCCGGCCCGGCACCTTGGGACGATGGCAAGGAACGCTATCCGGTCAAATTTGAGATTGATCTTTTAACCTGTATTTTCTGCGGTTTCTGTGAAATGGCCTGTCCGGAAGAAGCCATTGAATTGACCGAGATTTACGATTTTTCCGCTTATACCAGGGAAGACCTTATCATCGATCGGGAGGGACTCCTGGATGTATATGAGATGACCAAAGATCAAAATTATTATTCCCGGCAAAACAAAAACGGTAAGCCCGGGATCTAGGATTCGGGCAGTTTTAATTCAGATTTAATATGTCACTTTCACTCCTATTTTATATTGCTGCTTTCATTGCCATCGGATCCGCTATCTTTGTGGTACTGAATAAAAATGCTGTCTATAGCGCCATCCTGCTGGTGGTTTGTTTTTTCTCACTGGCCATGATCTATTTGCTTCTGGAAGCCTATTTTCTTGCTGTCCTGGAAATTTTCATTTATGCGGGAGCCATCATGGTTCTTTTCTTGTTTGTTGTGATGCTGCTGAACTTGGGCAGGGAGAAGGCAGCACCGTATTTTATGAAATTTCAGCAGTCCACATCCCTCATGCTGGTCCTTTTATTCTTTTTTGGAATTTTCCTGATCATGTTAAATGGTTCAGGAGAGTTGCACCAACCCTTATCGAAATTTTCAGCAGGAAATGTCTATGCACTTGGCGAGGCACTTTTTACGAAGTTCCTGCTTCCTTTTGAGGTGGCCTCTTTACTTTTGCTAGTTGCGCTGATTGGAACAGTTTACTTGGGCAAAAGGAAGATCTTATGATCGTACCCCTGGAACATGTCATTGCCTTGAGCCTGGCTCTTTTTTCAATTGGTGTGCTGGGTGTGTTGTTCAGGCGTAATGCCATCACGATTTTTATGTCCATCGAACTTATGCTGAATGCGGTCAACCTGGCATTGGTCGGTTTCTCAAGATACTATAATAGTGTCGATGGGCAGGTATTTGTTTTTCTCGTGATGGCCCTGGCTGCAGCGGAGGTTGCCGTAGGTTTGGCGATTATTATTGCCCTCTATCGCAATCGCCAAACTGTCAATATTGATGAAATTAATTTGATGAAAAATTGATGGAAACAATTGTTTCAATAAAACCCTTACTTGCGGTTCTTGTCTCTTCCATTGGTGCCTTATTCATCATAGCTGCGGGGAAAAATCCGAACCTTCGCGAATCCTGGTCCATCATTGCCGGCGTATTGAAACTGTTGATCGTATTATCCATGATTCAAACCGTGGTTTATGACTATCAGATCATTGAATATTCATTATTCAGCCTTCTTCCGGGGATTGAGATTGCTTTCAGGGTTGATGCGTTCGGGCTCCTGTTTGCCATAGGCGCTTCCATACTTTGGATTGCAACATCGTTTTATTCAATCGGCTACATGCGCTCTACGAAGGAGCATTCCCAGACTCGATATTACGCCTGTTTTGCTGTGTCTCTTTCAATGACAATTGGCGTTGCCTTTGCAGCGAACCTGTTTACGATGTTTTTATTTTATGAGGGGTTGACATTGATCACCTATCCACTGGTTGCCCATAAGGAGACACCGGAAGCGAAAAAAGGCGCCAGGAAATATGTGATTTATTTGCTGGGTGCCGCCAAGGCTTTCATTGTCGCAGGGATCATACTTACCTACAATCTTGCCGGCACCCTGGAGTTCTCAAAATCAGGAATATTCCCAACGTTGGTGCAATCTGCCCATCCGAACCTTCTTTATTTAATATTCATCCTGTTTCTATTTGGGTTCGCCAAATGTGCTATTATGCCTTTTCACAGTTGGCTCCCGGCAGCGATGGTGGCGCCTACACCGGTCAGTGCCCTCCTGCACGCTGTAGCCGTGGTCAAGACTGGCGTTTTTACGGTGCTCCGTGTGGTTATATTCATTTTTGGCGCGGACCTCATGATGGAAATTGGCGTGGATGTTTTTGCAATCACTTTTGCCTCCTTAACAATCATTATCGCCTCTCTAATGGCCTTAAGCAGGGATAACCTGAAAGCGCGGCTGGCTTTTTCAACCATCAGCCAGCTCTCCTATATAATCCTGGGGGCGGTTTTGCTGACGCCCAGTGCAATGATAGGTGGTATCATCCACATCACCAATCACGCATTTTCAAAGATCACACTTTTCTTCTGTGCCGGTTCCATTTATGTCTCTACCCATAAGACGGAGGTTAGCCAGTTGAACGGCATTGGAAAAAAAATGCCCTGGACTATGGCTGCCTTCACCATTGCCACATTGAGTATGATCGGTGTTCCGCCGGCATCAGGATTTATCACAAAGTGGTACCTGGTCATTGGCTCCCTGGAAAGACATAGTATGGCGGTACTAGCTGTATTATTGGCAAGTTCCTTTTTGAATGCAGCCTATTTTATCCCCATCGTTTATAAGGCATTTTTTAAGACGGAAGATTCTGAAATCACGCAGGAACTCAAATCTCATGAAAACGCTGTGATTAAAGAAATCCCCTTCATGGTAGTTCCCCTTACCTTAACTGCCATCGTGAGCGTGGTTCTGGGTTTGTATCCAGATTTTATTGTAAAAATAGCAGAGAGTGTTATTCGATGAATTTGATTGAGATCATAGACAAGCTGCGCACGCAGAAAGTCAAAAAATTTGCTTACGGATTATTGGTTTTACTGATTCTGGTGGATTTTATTATTCCCCGCCATGAGATTCACTTTTTTGGAGACAAGATCCCGGGATTCTGGTCTGTATTTGGATTGATCTCCTGTGCGCTGATTATCATAGTGTCAAAATGGATAGGTCAACTTTGGCTGATGCAGGATGAGGATTATTATGATAAGTGAAATTTTCAATATTGAATTTTTTCATCCGTCAGCATACTATATTATAGGCGGGCTCCTGATTCCTTTACTCAAAGGTCGAATCAAGCAGGGGTTTATGCTTTTACTCACTCTCCTGGCTTTTTTCGCTGTTATAAACATGCCCCTTGGCGTCTATGGTATTTATGAGTTCCTGAATTGGGAGTTAACCTTTGGCCATGTAGATAAATTAAGCAAGGTCTTTGCCTATATATTCACTATCATGGGTGTGATTGGGGTCATTTATTCCATCCATGTAAAAAATGACGGTGAACACCTTGCTGCTTTTTATTATATCGGAGGGTCCCTGGGTGTCACCTTTGCAGGCGATTTCCTCACATTATTCCTTTTCTGGGAAATCATGGCCTTTTCTTCAGTGTTCCTGATTTGGTACCGGAAAATTCCATCTTCTGTTGATTCAGGATTCAGGTATCTCTTATGGCATGTAGTTGGTGGTCTTATCCTATTTTCCGGGATTATGATTCAATATTCGGTAAGTGGTGATTTATCCATCCAGTATTTGCCTTTTCACGGCTGGTGGCCAACGGACCTTCAAAGTTTCGCAACCTTTCTGATTTTAATTGGGTTTATTGTAAATGCTGCGGTGCCGCCACTCGGTGCCTGGCTTCCTGATGCCTATCCTGCCGCTACGGTTACCGGTGCAGTATTCATGAGTGCATTCACCACTAAAACCGCTGTTTATGCCTTGATCCGTGTCTGTGCAGGATCAGAGATCCTGATCATCCTGGGTGTTGTCATGGCGATTTACGGTGTTGTTTATGCCGTATTGGAGAATGATGTCCGCAGACTGTTGGCCTACCACATTATCAGCCAGGTCGGTTATATGGTGGCTGGTGTTGGACTGGGAACCCAGATGGCGATCAACGGTGTGGTAGCCCATGCTTTTTGCCATATCCTGTATAAATCACTGCTCTTTATGGGCACAGGTTCGGTGCTGTATGCAACAGGAACGGCAAAGTTATCGGAACTGGGTGGACTTTATAGAACCATGCCCAGGACAATGATCTATACAATCATTGGCGGTCTTGCCATTTCCGCATTTCCATTGTTCAGCGGTTTTGTGAGTAAATCCATGACAGTTGCAGCTTTCGGCGAGGAACATTATATGTGGGCCTTCATGTGCCTGATGTTGGCTTCTGCAGGCACATTTCTTCACACCGGTTTAAAGGTGCCCTATTTCATCTGGTTCGGGAAGGACCGGGGAATTAAAGCGCAGGAACCGCCGTGGAATATGGAACTGGCCATGATCATCGGGTCCATCTTTTGTATTGGACTGGGGATTTTCTATAAACCTCTTTACGCACTGCTGCCTTACACGGTCCATTTTGAACCCTATACGGCATACCATACCTGGGAGACTTTGCAGATATTATTATTCACACAGCTTGGTTTTTTCCTGCTCCTGAAAAAGCTCTGGTGTGAGAACACGATCAGTATGGATACAGACTGGTTTCCGAGAAAGGGTGCCAAAGTCTTCATGTGGTTTATCAATAAACCGCTGGCCAGTTTAGAGGTCAATATCATCGGTGAGGTTTACGAGTTTATTGTACAAAAACCTATTTTACGCGTGGCCAGATGGTTTAAGTGGGTAGATACATTTATAGTGGATAGAACCTTTAGCAAACTTGCAAACCTGACCCTTTTGTGGAGCAGAAAGCTGCAAGCGATCCAGAGTGGTCAAATTCAACATTATGCCATGATCATGGTTGTGGGAGTCCTGACACTGATTCTTATTGGGATCATTTTACCGTAAAGGAAAAGATGGAAAATATACTTTTAAACAGTCTCGATTTTCCGGTATTAACGGTAACCACATTTTTACCCCTGACTGGGGCTTTGCTGATACTTTTTATTCGGAATGAAGTATGGATCAAATGGCTGGCTCTAGCGACTACGGCTGCAACATTTATTGTTTCCCTCCCTATTTATACGCACTTTGATAAAGCAACCTATAAAATGCAGTTTGTTGAGATCCATCCGTGGATACCCGCTTGGAATATAAGCTACAAGGTCGGTGTTGACGGTATTAGTGTGTTATTCATCATTTTGGTGACGATTTTAAACATACTTTGTGTGTCCGTGTCCTGGAGGGCAATTCAGGAAAAAACAAAGGCGTTTTTTATATCTCTTTTGATCATGGAAACAGCAATGATCGGTGTTTTTGTTTCCCTGAATATTTTCCTTTTTTATCTCTTTTGGGAGCTGACACTGATTCCCATGTTTATGCTCATTGGCGTTTGGGGTGGTTCCAACCGGATCTACGCCACCATAAAATTTGTCCTTTTTACCCTGGCAGGAAGTGTCCTGATGCTGGTGGGGATCATTGTCCTGTATTATGCTGGGGGGAAAACATTCGATATTCTGGAACTGTCCAATGGGAACTATCCGCCTCATCTTCAAGTGTGGTTGTTCCTGGCATTTTTTGCCGCCTTTGCAGTGAAGATGCCCATGTTCCCGGTCCATACCTGGCTGCCGGATGCCCATACAGAGGCACCCACTGCCGGGAGTGTCATCCTGGCCGGTGTTTTGCTAAAGATGGGCGCCTACGGTTTTTTAAGGTTTTCTTTCCCCATGTTTCCATACGCGGTGAAGTTGTTTTTTATTCCGTTGCTGGCCCTATCCGTAACGGCAATTATCTACGGCGCATATGTAACTCTGATGCAAAAGGATATGAAAAGATTAATCGCCTATTCCAGCGTCAGCCATATGGGGTTCGTTACACTGGGGATCTTTTGTCTGAACCAAAATGGGATTGAGGGTGGCATTCTGCAGATGATAAATCATGGTATTATCACGGGTGCACTCTTTCTTTGTGTTGGAATGATCTATGAGCGGACCCATACAAGGATGATTGAGGACTATGGCGGGCTGTTCAAGACCGTTCCAATTTATGTTGTTTTTTTTACGATCTTTTCGCTTGCCGCCATCGGTTTTCCCGGTATGAATGCATTTATTGGGGAATTCCTGATCATCAGCGGGGCATTTAAGGCCAATATGGTCATTGCTGCCTTTTCCATTGTTGGCGTGATCCTCGGTGCGTCTTATATGGTTTGGCTGTATTATCGTATTGCGCTAAATGAAATAAACACCAATACAAAGGCCCAACTTACGGATCTGGATTTAAGAGAAATTGCGACCCTTTTACCGCTTGTTATTTTGGTATTCCTGATCGGGCTGCAACCGGAAATCCTGTTGAGTTATATGCATGTTTCAGTCGACCATCTTCTCGAAAGGATTCATGCAACCTTACCTATTGAAAACCTTCCAGTGTATGATTCAATGGCCTCATTTGCACAGTATTTTAAGGAAATAATTGGATGGACATAAATCTCCAAATTGTAACGGATGCGGTGATCCTATGGATTTAAGCCAGTACTTTACCTCAAGTGATTTAGCAGGGATCGCTCCGGAGATTATTTTAACAATAACGGCCCTGGTTGTCCTGACCATTGAGATGGCACGAATTTCCCGACCTGGGATTATGCTGTCGGTAGCTGCTCTGGGACTTGGGTTAGCCGGGGTGGCCATAGCGCAGGGAGGCTTTGACGATAAACTTCTTTTTGGCGGTATGCTGTATCTCAACAAGTTTTCAATGTTTCTTGATTTCCTTTATCTTTTTGTCGGTTTATTGACACTGATTTTCTCCCAGGGATACCTGGAGAGAATGGGCAGCAAATCCCGTGGTGAATATCCGGCACTCATTTTATTTGCCGTCATTGGCATGATGCTCATGACACGAGCAAACGACCTGGTAATGGTTTTTCTTGGCCTGGAACTTCTATCTTTATCGCTTTATGTGCTGGTGGGCTTTCTCCGGCATAACCTTTACAGCAATGAATCGGGATTAAAGTATTTATTATTGGGTGCTTTTTCCACAGGCTTTTTCTTATTTGGTGCAGCATTGACCTACGGTGCCACAGGAACAACAAACTTTTCAGGGATCGCTCAAGCCATTGCAGCGGGAACAGTCCTTTCCGATGTTTACCTTTATTTAGGCATTGGACTTTTGCTCACGGGATTTGCTTTTAAGGTTGCTTTGGCGCCATTTCATATGTGGTCACCGGATGTTTATCAAGGAGCCCCCACAACAATCACAGGATTTCTTTGCACGGCACCAAAAGCTGCAGGTTTTGGCGCATTGCTGAAAGTATTCATGATCGCTTTTCCGGAAACATTCACCCAGTGGCAGGATCTCTTTTGGGTTTTGGCTACGTTGACCATGACGGTGGGGAATATCTCTGCCCTTGTGCAGTCCAATGTAAAACGGATGCTGGCTTTTTCCAGTGTTTCTCATGCCGGGTATTTAGTCATGGGAATCCTCGTCCAAGACATGGCTGGGATTTCGGCAGTATTATTCTATTTAGTGGTTTATTCCGTCATGAATCTCGGTGCATTCGCCATTCTATCTTTAGTGGAAAAAAATGAACAGGATTTGACCTTCAGACAATTTCGAGGTCTAGCTTCTCGTAATCCTTTGCTATCAGCGGCCATGGCAATTTTTATGGTTTCCCTGGCTGGGTTTCCACCTACGGCTGGATTTATCGCAAAATATGGACTTTTTTCTGCGGCCATAGCAAAAGGTTATATTTGGTTGGTGGTAATTGCCGTTTTGAATACGCTGGTCTCTTTTTACTATTATTTTCGAATCATTGTGAATATGGTTATGCGGGATGAAAAAGAAAGTTTACAACCAACTACGGGATTGCTGACAGCAGGCGTCCTTGCTTTGTTAATTGCCATTGTTTTTATCCTTGGGATAACGCCCGGATTTCTATTGGAAATCACCCTGAATATCGCCGCTGCTGTTTCCTGATATTTCCAATTGATTTTAGAAACGCACTGGGGAACAGTTTATTTTCAAATTTTAAACCTGACCGTTTATGAAAAGATTACCTGGAACTAATAAACGAACCCAAATTCTGTTGGGCTTTTTGATCCTATGGATAGGATGCAGTTCTCCCAGAGATATCATCATTATTTCCGGTCAAACTATGGGCACAACCTATTCGATCAAAATCATCCACGTTGGATTGTTTGAAGCACAGAAAAAAATAGAACAAGGCATTGACTCTATTCTGACGGAAGTGAATCGAAAAATGTCCACTTGGGATCCGAATAGTGAAATTTCACTATTTAATCAAAATCAAACCGATTCACCTATTCCTGTTTCACCAGAATTTTTCCAGGTTGTTAATATGGCGCAGGATATTTCCCAAAAAACAAATGGTGTATTTGACATAACCGTATTTGATCTCATGAGTCTTTGGGGATTTGGGCCAAATCCTAAAAAGGGATTCCCGAAGAAAGAAGAAATTGAAAATGTATTATCTCATTCAGGTTGGGAAAAGATCATTTTATCGGACAATGGTATTCAAAAACAGAATCCGAAAACAAAATTGGACCTGAATGCTATCGCAAAAGGATATGGCGTGGATGAAGTTTTTCAATTTCTCCAATTAAAGGGATACACAGATCTTTTCGTAGAAATTGGTGGGGAAGTGCAATGCTCCGGACGAAATCAAAGAAATAAATACTGGTCAATTGGCATTGAAAACCCTTCCGGTGGGAATAAGTCAAATCAAATATTTGCTGCAATTGTTTACTCGGATGGCGGAGCGGTTGCGACTTCAGGGAATTACCGAAATTTTGTTGATGTAAATGGTGAAATTCTTGGACACATAATCAATCCAAAAACCGGTTTTCCCCTTCAAACAAATGTTCTATCCGTAACTGTCCTGTCAAATTCTTGTATGGTGGCAGATGCGTGGGCAACGGCATTAATGGTAATGGATTATGAAACGGGATTAAAAAAAGTGACAGAAAATCCGAACATAAAAGCCGTTTGGATTCTTGATAAAAAAGATGGATCAAGACGTGTTGCGAGATCCGTTGGCGCGAAGATAGATGACTCTATTTACGAAATTATACGCTAACTGAATCAGCTTCAGTATTTTCGCATTTTTGAGGATCACCGCCACAAATGGAGCAAACGCCATTGGGATTCAATCCACCGCAGGAACCGGATAGCGGTTTATTATTAAAAATAACACCTATAGACATACCTGCGATAGCAATAGCTAAAACTGTAATTCCAAGAAAAATTTCCATGCCTGAAATTACTGGAGAATAGTTCTCCAATACCGATATAATTATATTTGATCAGGGTTCCATTCTATAAGTGAAACATTGTAATTTTAAGACTTCGGTAAAACTGATATTGAACCATCATGAAACATAAGATACTGTCTTTAATTTTGATTGCCGTCCCTGCGTTGATCTTGGCCAGTGGCGATGCACATGGTGTAGTCCCCCATTTAGATGGGAGTATAGAGAACTTAAATATTATTTGGGTGGTCCCTTTTATTGGTATCTTGTTATCTATAGCGGTATTCCCATTAGTGGCTCCCCTATTTTGGCATCATCATTTCGGAAAAGTATCTCTTTTCTGGGCTGTCTCATTGATCGGCCCATTTTTATTGAAGGAAGGTTTGGAGATCACCTTATATGAACTACTTCATGTGGCGCTTTTGGAATATATTCCGTTTATCATTTTACTTTTAGCTTTATTTACAATTTCCGGTGGTGTACGATTAACAGGAACTCTTGTTGGGACTCCCAGCGTGAATACCTTAATCATTTTGATCGGGACAATACTGGCAAGTTGGATGGGAACGACGGGAGCAGCTATGCTCCTGATTCGTCCGTTGATTCGTGCAAATGCTCACCGAAAGCATAAAGTTCATGTGATTGTATTCTTCATTTTCCTCGTAGCAAATATTGGTGGTTCCTTGACACCACTTGGAGATCCACCTCTATTCCTAGGATTTTTAAAAGGTGTGGATTTCTTTTGGACCACCACAGCTATGCTAAAGCCCATGGTATTTATGGTTATTTGCTTATTGATACTATTTTATATGTTTGATAAGTATTATTTCGGACATGAGCTTATCCCGGAATCCAATCGAAATGACGGATCTCATAAACTCGGTTTAGAAGGTTCTTTTAACTTGCTATTACTTTTAGGTGTAATCGGAGGTGTTTTATTAAGTGGATTTTGGGATGGGGGAGGTATCTATTATGATGTTTTTCATATCCGCTTGGAAATACAAAACGTGGTTAGAGATGGGTTGCTTCTTGGGTTGGCCTATGCCAGTTGGATATTGACATCGCGTAAGATACGTACCGCTAATGATTACACATGGTTTCCTATTATCGAGGTGGCCAAATTATTCGCGGGTATCTTTGTAACAATCATTCCAGCCATCGCCATCCTGAAAGCAGGAACTCATGGTGCATTAGCATCTGTTGTTTCTTCTGTTTCAAATGGAGACGGAAGTCCCATCGATTTCATGTATTTCTGGGCAACAGGAATTTTGTCTAGTTTTTTGGATAATGCACCAACTTACTTGGTCTTTTTTAATACGGCGGGTGGTAATGCTACCACACTCATGGAAGATCTGCCAAACACTCTTTTAGCCATTTCCGCAGGAGCAGTTTTCATGGGGGCCAATACTTATATCGGAAATGCACCCAATTTTATGGTAAAATCTATTTCTGAAGCATCGGGGATCGAGATGCCCAGTTTCTTTGGGTATTTTTTTAAATGGGCATTACCAATCCTGTTCCCACTTTTTATTTTGGTATCATTTCTCTTTTTCTAATGCGCGTTTCTAAAGTGATCACAAAATCAGGCGATGAAGGCCAAACCGGTCTGGGGGATGGGAGAAGAGTTTCCAAAACTCATATTCGTATCCAAGCGATTGGATCAATTGACCATTTAAATTCATTACTTGGATGGGCCATGGTTGAGGCGGGAAGACCGGTTAAGAATGATTTGGAACGAGTCCAACAGGATCTATTTAACCTTGGTGGCGAATTGGTCATGCCCGGAATAGAGTTGCAACTTTTGAACGCAGAACGCTTGCAATGGCTTGAGCATGAAACAGAAAAATTGAATAAATCACTTCCGCCTTTAAAGGAATTTATTTTGCCTGGAGGAACGGAACTTTCTGCCCGAATTCATATTGTAAGGACTACTTGTCGCAATACAGAAAGAGATATTGTCGCTTTAGCTGAAACAAAAGAAGATTCAGATCTTCACAAAGTATATTTAAACCGCTTGTCAGATTATCTGTTTGTTTTGGCTCGAAAAGTCCAAATGGATGAAGGAACTAAGGAAATTCAATGGGATCATTAAAAAATAATATGAATTTTAATAATACGTCAATAGACTGGTATCAGGTGCATGAAGTGATAAGCGCTGCGGATCGAATTATGCTCTCAACACATGAAAATCCGGACGGTGATGGCTTGGGAGCCGAATGCGGGCTCTATTACCATTTGAAGGAGAATGGGAAAGATGTGAGGATTATCAATTATTCTCCATTACCCGAATATTATACATTTTTGAATTCCGACCAAATATTTGAATGCTATGATCAGGATTTTCACGAAAATTGGATTAAAGATGTGGATCTCGTTATCATTTTTGATGTTGGAGATTTTGTTCGAACCAGAACAATTGTAAATGCAATTAAATCACATGGATTAAAAACTTTGAATATCGACCATCATCCTCACCCTGATGAGCATCCATTTACCCATAATGTGGTGGACTTATCTGCTGCTGCCACAGGATGTATGGTATACGATTATTTACAAATTGCTCGTACGGATCCCATTCCTAAAAAAAGTTTTGAAGGGATTTATACTGCGGTTATGACTGACACAGGTTGTTTTCGATACAGTAATACGGACAAGAAATGCTACGAGATCGCCATTCAATGTGTAGAATCTGGCGTAGAAACTCATACGATTTATCAAAGTGTTTACGAGAATAGCACCAAGTCACGGATGCGGCTTATGGGTGGACTTTTAACTAATTTACATTACGAATTAGATGGTAATTTGGCATGGTTTATTATTACTCAGGAAATGATGGATCTAGCTCACGCTTCGAAAGCAGATGTGGAAGGTTTTACTGATATGGTTCGTACGATTCGTGGTGTAGAGGTGGCACTTATGATCTTTGAGCAAAATGTTGAAAGTTGTCGAATCAATTTTCGCTCAAAAGGGAAATTCATCGTGAATGACATTGCAAAATCCTTGGGCGGAGGCGGACATGCCTTGGCCGCTGGTGCTGTTGTCTCCGGATCATTGGTGGATGTAAAAGAAAAAACTGTGAATGCTTCTATTGAATCCATTCGACAAAAAATGAACGGATCCTTATGAAAATATTATTGGCAAAGGATGCAGGCTATTGCTTCGGTGTAAGAGACGCAGTGAATCTTGCTTACGATACGGCCAAAGATCACGGTGAGGTTTATATGCTAGGTACCATCGTCCATAATGAGAAAGTTGTGGAAGATCTTTCCAAATCAGGTACGAAAGTTGTGGATAAATTGGTTGAAGTTCCGTCTGATAGACCTATTCTTTTTCGTGCACATGGAACTGCGCCAAGCGTATGGGATAAAGCAAATCAAAAAAAACTGAATATCATTGACGCCACTTGCCCATTGGTAACGGAGATCCACGATGAGATCAAAAAACTGGAAGCGGAAGGACGGCGAACAATTATTATTGGCGATCATGGGCATGATGAAGTTGTGGGTATAGCAGCACAAGTAAAGGATCCCATTATCCTTGCCAATGTAAAAGAAGCGAAGGCACTTCGAAAAATGAAAAAAGCCGGCGTGGTTAGCCAATCGACACAAATGATCGAGAATGTCCAGGAGATCATTAATGTACTCATGCAAAAAGTTTTCGACCTACGGTTTGTCAATACAATTTGTTTTCCAACTCGACGGAATCATGAGCAAATTAAGGAATTGGCGACCCAATGCGAAGTAATGATCGTAATTGGGTCATTTACAAGTGCAAATTCAAAACGATTAACTCAATTGGCATTGGAAAGAAATAAAAGATCTTATCAGGTGACTTGTGCAGATGATATGGAAGCATTCTGGTTTGAAAATTGTGAAACAGTGGGTATTTCTGCCGGTGCATCCACACCAGACGATATTATTAGAGATGTCGTTGAAAAAATAAAAGAAATTGGACACGTAACTAAAGAGGAAACAGTTTATGAGTAAAGGAACATTTGAAGTAAAGGTAGGGTTGGCAGAAATGCTGAAAGGTGGTGTTATAATGGATGTGACCAACGCAGAACAGGCAAAAATCGCAGAAGATGCGGGCGCTTGCGCTGTTATGGCATTGGAACGAATTCCAGCTGACATCCGAAAAGATGGTGGTATTTCAAGGATGAGCGACCCTGATATGATACGGGGAATCCAGGCGCAGGTCTCTATTCCTGTCATGGCAAAATGCAGGATTGGCCATTTTGCTGAAGCGCAAGTACTGGAGACACTGGAAATTGATTTCATTGATGAAAGTGAAGTTTTGACTCCAGCCGATGAACATAACCATATTTGGAAACATGATTACAAAGCACCCTTTGTTTGCGGATGTAGAAATCTGGGAGAAGCCCTTCGCCGAATCGCGGAAGGCGCTGCCATGATCCGCACCAAAGGTGAAGCAGGTAGTGGGAATATTGTAGAAGCGGTTCGCCATATGAGAACTGTTATGACTGAGATCAAAAGAGTCACCCGGCTTGGTCAAGACGAACTTGTAGCCGAAGCAAAAAATTTGGGTGCACCCTTATCCTTAGTTCAGCAAGTGGCAAAACTGGGAAAACTTCCAGTTCCAAATTTTGCAGCTGGCGGGATTGCCACACCAGCGGATGCGTCGCTCATGATGCAGCTTGGCGCCGAGTCTGTTTTTGTGGGCTCCGGGATTTTTAAAAGTGATGATCCTTCAAATCGGGCAAAAGCTGTTGTGGAAGCAACAACTCATTACAAGGATGCAAAACGAGTTGCTGCAGCCAGTTCAGGTCTCAAAAAAGCCATGAAAGGTTTGGATATGTCCGAAATTCCTATTGAAGAAAGATTACAGGAAAGGGGCTGGTAATTAAAGTCGGCGTATTAGAATTGCAGGGCGATTTTGCCCTGCATCACCGTGTTTTTTCCAGGCTCAATATTGAATCTGTTCCTGTGAAAGTACCACTAGATTTAGAATCAGTTGATGGGCTGGTGATTCCCGGAGGCGAATCCACGACTCTATCATTGTTGATTGATTCTTTTGACTTACGACAACCGCTCATTAATTTTGGGAAAGACCACCCCGTTATGGGGACCTGTGCTGGACTCATTATGATGGCTAAAGATGTGCCAGATGAGCGTGTTAATCCATTAGGTTTCCTTAATATTTGCGTGGACCGAAATGCCTACGGCCGTCAAATAGAATCATCCACAGAAATGGTAAAATATCATTTTAATTCAAATACGGAAATTGAGTTTGCCACAACTTTGATTCGTGCACCAAAGATCTCTGAAATGGGAGATGATATACAAGTAATTGGAGAATTTAAGGGGTCCCCCGTTGCTGTGATCTCCGGGCATCATCTTGGGTTGTCGTTTCACCCGGAATTAGATGATATTGACCTTTTTCATCAAATCTTATTTGATCCATCCAGCAACGTTTATACCAAAAATTTAAATCAGATTTATGCAACTTAATTATTTACCAAATATAAAATCTCCTGAAGATATTCGGGGGTATTCAAACGAAGAACTCCACGAACTCTGTGACGAACTTCGAAACTATACCATTGATACTATAACTCAGATCGGTGGGCATCTGGCGCCGACTTTGGGTGTGATCGAACTCACAGTTGCACTCCATTATATTTATAACACGCCAAATGATAAATTGATCTGGGATGTGGGGCACCAGGGCTATGCCCATAAATTATTGACAGGAAGATATGATGATTTTCCAACGATTCGAAAATTCAAAGGATTGAGTGGGTTTTTAAAGCGGTCCGAAAGTGACTATGATGTGATAGGTGCGGGACATGCCTCCACATCCATTTCTTCTGCTCTGGGTATTGCAGAAGGCCGCCACCAAAATAAAGAAGATTTTCGTGTTGCTGCTATTATTGGTGATGGGTCCATGACTGGTGGACTGGCTTTTGAGGGAATCAATAACGCAGGCCATTTAGGGCGGCAACTCCTCGTTATCCTGAATGATAATGAAATGTCCATTAGCCCTAATGTAGGCGCTATTTCAACTTATTTTACACGTTTGATCTCCAATCCACTTTATAACCGAATCCGAAATGAGTTTTGGGATCTCACGGGTAAATTACCTCTGGCAAAAACAACTACCCGAACCTTGATCAAGAAAGTAGAAGAAAGTCTTAAAAGTTTAATCGTACCAGGTATCCTATTTGATGAATTGGGTTTCAGATATTTTGGACCCATTGATGGTCATGATCTAGATGAGGTCCTTCATACTCTGGAAAATATTAAAGATATCCAGAAACCGGTATTGCTCCACGTATTAACAAAAAAAGGGAAAGGCATGGTTTCCATGAATGTTGAAAATCGTGAGTATCATGACGATGCGGTGAAATATCATGCGGTGAAACCTAATGGTAAACGTCCTTACAAAATTGAAAAAGATATACCCAAATCGAATGCTCCTATTTTCCAAGATGTATTTGGAAAATTATCCTGTGAAATCGCCCGGAACCGGGAAGATACAGTGTGTGTTACGGCGGCTATGCGAGAAGGAACCGGACTTGTCCCCTATTCCAAAGAATTCCCGGATAGATATTATGATGTTGGTATTGCTGAAGGTCATGGTGTAACATTTTCAGCTGGGCTGGCTACAGAGGGAATCCGCCCCATTGTAGCTATTTATTCTACATTTTTACAGCGAGCATATGATCATATCATACACGATTGTGCTATCCAGCATCTGCCTGTCATCTTTTGTATGGATCGTTCCGGCATTGCCGGTGAAGATGGCCCCACACACCACGGTGCCCTTGATCTTGCTTATTTGAGATGTATTCAAAATATGATTGTTACAGCCCCAAAAAGTGGCAATGAATTCAGACATCTCCTATACACTGCACTCAATATAAAAGGTCAACCCATTTCTATTCGTTATCCCAAAGCAAACTCCGTGGAATTTGATGAAAATGGTCAGGCAGAAATGCTGCCCATTGGATCATGGGAAGTGGAACAGCGTGGATCGGATGTGGCCATTCTGGCTGTAGGCCCCATGGTTTACACCGCTCTGGATGCGGCAAAACAAATCGCTTCAATGGGGATCACATGCGAAGTGGTGAATTGCAGATTCATTAAACCCATGGATACAGCATACTTGGATTCTATTAAGAAAAAATTCGCAAAGATCATTACATTGGAGGAAGGGACGACCACAGGTGGTTTTGGTGATGGTGTCGCCGGATGGCTTTTGGAAAATGGGTTTCAGGGACAGTTTAAGAAACTTGGATTGCCGGATACCTTTGTAGAACATGGCTCTCGTGATCAGATATTGACAATGCTGGGACTGGATGTTGATGGTGTTGCCCAATCAATCCGTAATTTTGTTGGTGAAAAGGACTCCGTTTCCGTTTAAAAATTGAATTCTTTATTTCTAGCACTCATTGGACTCATCCTGTTTGGATTGGGTTATCGGTTTTACGCATCTTATATCTCA
>Ga0208131_1000208_pt1 | contig 17925 bp, 12 predicted proteins | sample ETNtaG_14_FD_185781 | JGI IMG/M metagenome (GOLD analysis project Ga0208131, IMG submission 185781) | Marine microbial and viral communities from oxygen minimum zone, Eastern Pacific Ocean - ETNP201406SV73 (SPAdes) (version 2) | ecosystem: Environmental > Aquatic > Marine > Oceanic ...
CCTTGCCGGATGTCTCGGCGGGGATGACGATGACGGACCTGACGCTGTATTGGGATGCACCTACACGGATGCCACCAACTACAATGCCGATGCCACCGAAGACGACGGAACATGTGAGTATGCGCCCGGTGAGGAGCCAGTTCTTGGCTGCACCAACGCGGCAGCTACGAACTACGATTCCGCCGCCACTCGTGACGACGGCTCGTGTTCTTACGCTGAAACCGTGATGGGCTGTATGGACCCGGCTGCTAACAACCACAACGCAGCGGCCGAAGATGACGACGGCTCTTGTGACTATGGTATGGCACAGGCAGAGATTATGGCAGCCTACTCGGCTGGCGAAATGGAGTTCTCTGCGGCCCTCTATGAACTAGAGAAGTCCAGGAAGTGCCGTGAGCAGGGTTCTAACAACCCTTGCGAGATAGTTGAGATGTCGATTGGCGACGCCTCAACCATCGACCCCCACGATGCTTACGACTCGGCATCTGGTGACGTCATTGAGCAGGTCTATGACACGCTCTACCGCTACGCGGGAGACGGAAGTGGAAACGCCATCATTGAACCCCGTCTCGCCACTGGCTACACAGTCAGCGAAGACGGTCTGACCTACACGTTCAATCTAAGAGATGACGTGTACTTCAGCAACGGTGACTTGATGGAAGCATCTGACGTTGTGTACTCATGGTGCCGCGTACTTGGCTACGGCTCGCCCGACAGCCACGTAGGCTGGATCCTAGAGCAGAGCTTTGACTGCAACGACGTCGATGGCAACCACGATGACAACGGCGGCGCAAGTTTCACTGTCAACAGTGCGACCTCTTTCTCGGTCACACTGTTCGCACAGTCCTCGGCATTCATCTCGACGATTGCCTACACGGTCGGCGCTGTGATTAACGCTGAGCTGTGCGAGGCTAACCGCGTCGATGCCGGTGGAGAGAACGACGACTACTGCCACGAGTGGATGGACGAGGCTCCCTTCGGAGCTGGAACCAACGCTTACCTGGTACAGTCTTGGGTCCGTGAGGACCGACTCGTCCTCGTGCCGAACTGGATGTACTGGGAGGCTGGTGATTACAACGTCAACCGCCACACAGTGTCCATAGTTACCGAGGCCACGACAAGGCTGCTTGCCTTCAGCGACGGTGAAGTCGATTTCGGCAGCATCAACATTGAGGATTTGGTGAACTTCTGCGAGAACCTAGAAGACAAGCCTAACGTAATATCCAAGGATGGATACATCTGCAGCTACAGGGAGACTTTCACTACGACCCTGTCGGCCTTCAACCTACACCCGAAGGCCCTTGATGCAGGAGAGGACAACACCAACACTGGTGCTAACTCGTCCCTCATCCTCAACCACGACTGTGACGGCGACGGCACCAACGACTGCAGCGTCATGGAGGTAGGAGCGGTCCGAGCGGCTATATCCTACGCGTTCGACTACGAGACCCACCGAAGGGACACGTACGACAACTCTCTGGCACCTCAGTATGGGCCGATCCCGACTGGCTTCTTGTATGCGGATACCCAGTACGAGACCTTCACCTACGACCTAGTCGGCGCTGAGCAGCTCCTAGAGGACGCTGGCTTCATCCGCCAGTACGACTGCACCTCGCTGACACGCAGCGAAGCACCAGTCATTGTTGCTGAGGCAGACAGAGACGGCACCGAGTGCCGCCTACCGAACGTCCTAGGTGTAATGGCGAACGAGGGTAACGACTACCGAATCGCTATGGCCGGCCAACTCGCTGAGGCTCTAGGGACCATCGGAGTCGCCACCGCCGGCGATGCCAAGCCTTGGGCAGAGTATCTGACCATGTACTACACTAGGACCTGGGACATCAGGTTCAGTGGATGGGCTCCTGACTACCTCGACCCTGACAACTACTGGTCGCCATTCTCTGGCGGCGACTCCATTGGCGGCGACGCCTATGGTACAGGGTACGAGAACGCGGACGTCAACGCCGCTCTTTTGATTGGCAGGACCTCGCAGGACGATGATACGCGCAGGCAGGCCTATGAGGATGCTTTCGCAGCCTGGATCCTAGATCCTAACATGATTATCATTGGGCAGTACAACGGCGTAGGTGTCAAGCACGACGACATCTGCAGCCCGCCGTATGCAGCCATTGGGTCCGCCCACTGGTTTGACTACGACAAGCTGCCAATGGTCAACGGCGCTCTAGTCGGCTCTTGCTGATTAACACCGTGAAGACGTAAGGCCGGCGACAGCCACCCTTGGGTGGCTGTCGTCGCGCCGTCAATCAATCCTCTACCTTGCCTACGATGGTCGTAAGGTAAGCGCCGTCAATCATCTGCCTGCCTACGGCAGGCAGAAGGTAACTGTGATAGAGCCGTCTCGATTGGCACCGTAAGGGGGGGTTGACCGTGAAGTTGCATGAGTTCGTAGTTCGAAGACTATTGCTGCTAATCCCTGTGATGGTAGGAGTCACGGTTCTGACATTTTCCATCTCTCACCTCATCCCCGCAGATGCAGCCGCTGCACAGTGCGGTGACAAGTGCGGTATCGTCGCCGACACTTACTATGAGAACGGGTCGTCAGGCGAGCCTTACACGTCGACAGGTGAACTTTACACCCTAGATGAGGACATATCCCTCGGAGCGAACAATATCACTCTGTCCGACGCGTCCAAATTCGTTTCCGAGGGAGGGATTGGATTGATTGGAAACGACTCCTTCACTTGGTCGGGAAAGAATGGGAGAACACTCACAGGTGTCAATGGCATCGATAGCGATGCTTCCGAAGGAACAGAAGTGAGCTACTTCGTTCGGATTACCGCCTATGAGGCCAACAGAGAAAGGCTGGGGATGAACGAAGACCTCGATGTACAGTTTAGAATCTACGTGACCCATCTCTTGCAAGGCGACTGGGGAGAATCGAGCACCTATCACCGTCCTGTTGTAGATGTGGTGAAAGACGCAGCCCCGATTACCTTAGAGATGTCTTTCTTTGCTTTATTCATAGCCTATCCCTTGGGAATAACCCTCGGAATCATTGCAGCCGTGAGGCAGGATAGAATGTTCGATCACGTCTCGCGATTCTTTGCTATAGCGTTCGTCAGTCTGCCGATATTCTGGTTCGCGATGGTTCTGCAACTCTTTTTTGCTACTGGAACAGAAATGGGCAGTTCAGGTATCTGCGACCCTCTGTTCGGAACTGACGGAGGATGCTTCCCAATTTACGGGAGGCATGACCCCAGTCTCACGTACCCCGTAGATGGATTCGTCTCTTTCTATCCAGCAGGAGGGACTGGATTCCACCTAGTCGATAGTTGGTTCGTGACAGACGGGAAGCTAGCCACACTACCGGCTGAGTTTGGATCCAACCGGCTGCTCTTCAAGGACACCTTGATGCACCTAGCACTGCCCTGTGCTTGCCTCGGAATCGCCTCCTCCGGATCCCTGCTGAGGTACATGCGCGCCAGCCTCCTCGAGGTCCTGCATGAGGACTACGTGAGAACTGCCCGCGCTAAGGGGCTGTCTGAATTCAGGGTGGTCATAGTTCATGCATGCAGAAACGCTCTGGTCCCGATAGTCACTATCCTAGGATTCTCAATTGGTGGAGCGATAGGTGGAGCGGTATTGACTGAGACAATTTTCGCCTTCAATGGTATGGGTAGGGTAGCGGTCAAGTCAATCCAGTACCTCGATTTCCCGGTCATAATGGGTGTGACACTGATTACTGCAGCCATCTTCCTACTGTCCAATCTCATTGTGGACATACTGTATGCAATCATAGATCCAAGGGTGAGGCTTGAATGAGAGACTGGGATGAAGGTAAAGAGGATCGCAAGGAAAGCCTGCGAAGGCTTCTCGAGGCCCTGTCCCAATCCAAGAATGATTTTCGTCGGAGCTGGAAGATATACACTCGATCTCTGCTCGCAGTGCTAGGTCTCTTGATGGTCATCTCCGTCGTCACGGTTGCGATTTTCGCAGACAATATAGCAGTCGAGCACCCCTACCGGAATCTACAGGACACAGAGAATCTCTGGTCCATAGACTACGAGCCTCAGAGAAAAGATCCATTTTCTGAGGAGTGCGATTGGCACGAACAGTCGATTACCGTGGACACCAGATCCCCACTCTTCTCGGAGACCGTAATCGCCGAGTCCGATAACAAGGTTGGGGACGATAACAAGTACTACCGCGACACTCTCTCTGTAACCGAACTCATCCTCCTAGAGGATGACCTAGGCTACGACCTCAACACCTCATTGATCAGCATAGATCCGAACAACTCCTCTATCCTAATCCTGTCCGAGGAGCTTTACAACAACTCGTCAATGACAGGCAAGGTTTGGCTAACCTACTCGTTCGATAACGAGGCTATGCATGTCTCGTGGATGCCAGAAGGTTACCAAACTTGCATCTTCGGTACCAATCAGCAGGGACAGGACCTGTTCAGCAAGGTCCTGTATGGCTCCCGGGTATCTCTGAAAATCGGAATCACCGTTGCCATGCTCACAGTGACCATAGGGACAATCGTCGGTAGTGTGAGCGGCTACTATGGTGGCAGGATAGATGAGATAATCATGAGGATATGTGACGTCTTCTTCGCAATTCCCGGACTTATCCTCGCCATGGCCTTCGTCACGGCTATGTCTGCGGTGACTAGCCTCACTATGCCAATGTGGTTGGGAATCCTGATTCCGATAATATTCCTAGCCATGGTATTCAGGTCATATCTGGCATCAACCATTGCAGGAGACCAACTCAGCGACCAAGTAAGGGGGTTATTGATGCGAAACCGAAATGTAGGTCTTGGATTGTTATTCTTATTCTTTTTTGTTGGCTTGTTTCCCGGCGCCTCGTGGTCGGATCTCTTTGGAATTTCAGACAGCCAAGGTTGGAGAATTGGTGCTGCCGCAGGTGTAATTATCATCCTAGGAATGTTAGTCCTAGCAGACAAGCGCTTCATCGAGAATGCGAGTTTCGACGGCGCCCGGGAGCGTTTGAGCACCTCACTTGATTGGACAAACCCGTTGAGGTACCTCACACTCAGGACCGTGGCAATCTTCATTGCTGCAGTGGTCATCTATCGCTTCTCAGGTAGCACTGGAGATGAGATAGTCGTGATCAAGGACTTCGATCGTCTCTGGAAGATACAGGCCGCCTTGATTTTCACCGGATGGCCAGGCTATGCCAGACTGATTAGAGGACAGGTTCTGTATGTCAAGGAGATGACCTTTGTTGAGGCAGCTAAGAGCGTAGGTGCCCCTCCGGGGAGAATAATGTTCAGGCACATTCTTCCCAATGCGTGGGCCCCACTCCTCGTCGCCTTCACTCTTGACATCGGCGGAACCATTCTGTCAGCATCCGGGCTGTCGTTCATCGGACTTGGAGCTGCCCCCGGGACAGCTGAGTGGGGAATTCTAGTTTCTGAGAGCAGACAATTCTTCATGCTCTCTCCTCACCTTATGCTCTACCCCGGGCTCGCAATCGCAGCCACCACACTCGGCTTCAATTTGCTTGGCGATGGAATCAGGGACGTAGTAGACCCCAAGAACAGGAGATGAGAAGGTGCCGGATAACTTGCTTGAGATCGAAGGTCTCAGAGTTCATTTCGACACTCTTGACGGACCAATTGAGGCACTCCACTCTGTGGACCTAAAGGTCGAGCAGGGTCAGATTATGGGGTTGGTTGGTGAGTCGGGGTGCGGGAAGTCTGTCACCTCACTGGTGACGATAGGTCTCGCCACCTGCGATGTCGATGAGGGCAGTGTGAAGTACGAAGGCGAGGAACTGCTGTTTAGGGATTCACAGGCCGACAAAAGAACTCAAGATATTTCAGGATCAATAACCGTAGTCTCAGTGTTGGCATTGATACTATTTATCTTCTGGACGGTTCTGGTAGATCCCATTCAGGGCGCGATTCTCTTTCTCATATCCCTGTTCATAACATTAGTCTCATCGTTAGTAGGGTTTGCAGCCAAGCACGAGTATCGTCGCCATCAGAAATTCATGCGATGGGTGCGCGGCAATGAGATTAGTATGATCTTCCAAGAGCCCATGACGGCCCTCAACCCGCTTTATACTGTGGAGAAGCAGATCTCCGAGGTGATGCGCGTGCACGACAAACTCGTTGAGGCAGAGACTCCACGTTACGTCAGAGTCGGTCAGGCACTTGTCGGCCCCATTACTCTCATCCGCGACGCCTTTTCCTCAAGACCCCAAGCGTCTATTGCCATCTTGTCCGTTTTCGCCTTTGTAATTGCAGCCCACATGAGCGGTTTCGCTGATTCTGCGGCAAGTGCAGTCGCCGCTCCATTTGCATTTATCTGGTCCTTTTTCGTTTACATCAGTCTGGGCCTCATTGGCGTATATGGGGGGCGCCATTGGCAGATACGTTCCTCCGCAGGACCAACGACGTTAGACCCGTTTTTCGATGCCGTATTCGTACACGCTCCCCCTCAGATACCCCTCGTTTTCGCTGTGGCTTTGGTTCTCTTCCTGATGCTCTGGATGCCGCTCTCTGCACTCCTAGGGATGGCTGTAATCAGTACCCTCCTGGCTCTGCCCGCGATTATATTCTTGAACTATCTAAAACTCGACCCCGCGCATACTCGACAGGTAATCGGTATCCTTGAGGATGTCAGGATTCCAAATCCTAGTGCTGTAGTGAAGATGTACCCGCACGAGCTCTCTGGGGGAATGCGACAGCGGGTAATGATAGCCATGATGATGGCTTGTGAGCCAAAACTACTCATTGCCGACGAGCCGACAACTGCCCTCGACGTTACCATTCAGGCTCAAATTCTCAAGTTGATGCGGGACCTTCGAGACGAGAAGGGAACAGCGATACTGCTGATTACCCATGACCTGGGTGTGATTGCTGAGATGTGCGACGCAGTAACCGTGATGTATGCTGGGTCGGTGGTCGAGACAGGTACCATAGAGGATGTTCTTTCTAGGCCTCGAATGCCCTACTCAATCGGCCTGCTTCATAGCATCCCCACAATTGATGAAGGTTCTGAGCGTAGAGACGTACTCCCAATAATCCCTGGACAAGTTCCAGATCCCAATCTACACTTCGATGGATGTAGGTTCCACCCCCGTTGCCCATTCGCAAATGCAAAATGCATCTCAACCCCCCCTCCTATGAAAGAGGTCGAACCCGGCCACTTCGCAGCCTGCCACCACACAGATTCAATTGGCGAGAATGTCGCAGAAGTGCAGGCCGCATTCGACGTTTTCGCAGCCGAGTACGGATTGGAAGGAGTTGCCTGAAATGCCAGACGATAGCAATAACGAAGAGATTCTCATAGAGATTGACGGGATGAAGAAATGGTTCCCAATCAAGAGTGGGATGCTGACTACAGCGAAGAGTCATGTCCGTGCAGTTGACGGGATTGACCTGCAAATAAGGCGTGGCGAGACTCTTGGAATCGTCGGCGAGTCGGGTTGCGGAAAGACCACTCTGGGGCGAGTCATGCTCGGACTCATCCCGATAACCGAGGGGTCCGTCCGCTATGACGGTGAGGACATCCGAAATATGACAAACAAAGAACTCAGAAGGCGACTACAGATTGTTTTCCAAGACCCAGGAGGGTCGATGAATCCGAGGATGTCTGTGCGTTCAATAGTAGGTGAACCACTCCAAGTGAATGGAATGGCCGAGGGTGCCGAGTTGACTCAGAGGGTAGCTGAGTTGCTAGATTCTGTAGGCCTCAAGCGCGAGCACATGAATAGATTCCCACACGAGTTCTCCGGCGGACAGAAACAGAGGATTGCTCTGGCGAGGGCTCTATCTTTGGACCCAGAGTTCATCCTCCTAGATGAGCCAACCAGCGCTCTGGATGTGTCTGTTCAGGCACAAGTTCTGAACTTGCTTGAGGAGATTCAGGAGAGGCACGGCCTCACCTTCGTCTTCATCACCCACGCTCTCAACGTCGTCAACCACATTTGCGACAGAGTCGCTGTGATGTACTTGGGGAAGATAGTAGAGATTGCCAATACCGAAGACCTGTTCAGTAAGCCAGCTCATCCTTACACGCATGCTCTGATGTCGGCAATCCCAGAGCCCTCTCTCGAGAAGGCATCTAGGGAGAGGATAGTCCTGAGTGGTGATGTACCCAGTCCTGCGAACCCGCCCTCGGGATGCAGGTTCCACACTCGCTGCCCTATAGCCGAGGAAGGCCGGTGCGATGTCGAGGAGCCGAAACTAGAGATTTTCGGCCTTGATGGTCACGGGGTGGCATGTCATTTCCCACTAGGTCCTGGGATGAAACTCCCTGTGCTAGATGGTGCCCATATTCGCCCTGAGGATGACGACGAGCCGACTACGATAGTGCTCTGAGGGAAGAGAATGGCTGAGAATGAAGTTGACTCAGAGGGGCCCGATAACGCTCCTCCGATGTTTGACAAGAAGGAGGAGACAGAAGCCGCCTTCTGGAGGTTGAAGAAGGCCTCAGACAAGAGCAGAGAGGAGCGTGTCAAGCGGGTTCTGGCTCAAGAGAGCGAGGGGCTTCTGACTACGCTTGGCAGAGTGACCTTCATTTCAGCGTGCATAGTGTTCGATGGCGTGTTTCTGATGGGAATCCCAATCAGTATGGGTAGGACCCTAGCCGCTTGGTCTCTCTATGCTGTCCTGCTAGTAGCCGCAATCAAGTTGCAGTACGATCTCTACGGGAAGTGGTTTGATGTCGACATCAGTCAGATGGATTTTGACCAGCAGTGATTGGGAAGCGCTCTGAGTCAACTCGCTCGAAGCTCCTGAACGAGGGGACGATTAGCCCAGCAGTTGTTGTCAGAACCATGAACGCCACAGCAATCGAGTAAGTTGTCAAGACGTTAGTCGTCTCAATCATCCAACCTCCGAGAAGGGGTGCGAATGGGATGAAAATCAGCGACCCTATGGCATCCAGTGAGTTGACCCTCCCTCTGAGGTGCTGATCAACGCTGTCTGACATCGTGGTTCTCCAGATTACACCTAGGGTTCCTCCGAGAACACCTTCGAGGAGGACGAAGACCAGTACCGCCCAGAATGGGATTGGCATTGCCCACATCAGCATACACCAAGCTATCCCTCCGATGAAGATGTAGAACACCTTCCCTCTGTGCTCTTTGGATATCGGACGAATACCACCGAGTATGGAGCCGGCCATCGCCCCTAATGCCCCGACGGCTCCGAACACACCGAACGCATTGGCCCCTAGTCCCTTGTTCCCGATGATGAAAGGGACTCCTATCTCGATTGCCGAGTCCCCCACATGCCATATCATGAACATCAAGATACCTGCGAACAACCAGGGCTGGGTCTTCACGAACTCCCATGCCTCGAAAACCTCTTCTCGCAAATCCCCAACTTCATCGCGAACCACCGGGATTTCCGATATGCTCCACAGCACGGCTCCACTGAAGAGGAAGGTGACGACATCGATGAGTAGGCAGACCTCTATGCCCCATGTGCCAACAGCCATGCCTCCGATGAGTGGTCCGAGCATCCATGCTGCCGTCATCGCGACTCCCCTCAGGGCGTTGGCCTGCGGCAGCAGATCCTCCTCAACGAGGTCAGGCACCAAGGCGCCTATCGCTGGGATGGAGAAAGCCCCCGCTCCTCCTGTGAGAAAGGTTACCACGAGCAACGTATTGATCTCATCCATTCCAGCCATGAGTGCAATTATGGCTAGAGTCACAAGCACGGCTTGAGATAGATCTGCAACCAGTGCAACTGTCCTACGCGGCATCCTGTCGACCACCATGCCACCATAGAGCAGAAGTGGGAGGTGGCCGAGGAAGTAGGCGGTGAATATCAGCCCGTAGATCTTAGGCCCTCCTATCTGGGCAACCGTCCAACTCATCCCGATGATGAAGATCGAAGAGCCCAGCATATTGACGCCATTACCGATGAGTAAACGGCGGAACTCGGGAACATCCCAGGCTTCTCTCATACCCATGAATCAATGGCGAGATTCAGGCCATTTCAACGTGACTCAGGATGACTGACAGATGGTGCAGATGAACGCTTTGACAAAGATGGACGAGACTACAAATCATAGATATTGTAAATCATCAATATATTGTATTATTTTGTTCATACGTTCAATAATTAAGTATTATTGTAGATATAAGCACAGAATTACATCAAAAGCATATACAAACGACCGAATGATTATAGCACTCTCTCGCACACCTGCGCGTATCCGGGGGGGCACTATGCTAGAATCATCGACGCATGTTGGTCTGCAAGATACCGACGGCCCGCTGTCAATAGATCGGTTCGGTGCTGAATCGGCCCGGATAGGGAGGGAGATTGCCGATAGGTATCACCGCTATCACATCGAAACAGAAGAGGTCGATGATGCCGACCCACTGCCGCACAGGTTCCTCGTAAAGGTCGGTAAGATCGGCCTCGCGAAGTTCATCTTCAAGGAGAACCTGATGTACCCTCTACAGTTTGACGTAATCCTCTCCAGACCCTGCACCTACGGTGTTTTCTCAGGGCCAGTTGGTGGCTTTGTCCCGAGGCCAAAGCTGTGCGTAGGCTGCCTCAGGTGTGAGGTCCAGCATCCGGACTTTGTGAAGGTCCTGCCTAATCCGGACCTACTCGCACTGGGAGATTCGTACACAACTCACGGACACATCGCGGCCATTGATGAGGAGGCAAAGAAGGGAATAGTCCCGGTGCGCGGTCAAGGATACAGGGGACGCTTCGGTGGGCCTGGATTCGACGGTATGCTGACAGACATGTCGGAGATTGTTCGGCCCAGTAGGGATGGGATCCACGGGCGCGAGCTGATTGGCACAGCGGTGGATATCGGGAGCAAGCCGATGCACTTGTCTTTTGATTCCAACGGGAAGCTATCGGGGAGCACCCCTGAGATGTTCACAATCCAAGTCCCGTTTATCTTCGACCTCCCTCCAGGAGACCTCGGCTCACCGCAGTTGGTTAAGGTGGTAGATTCAACCAGTAGTCGGATAGACACTCTGGCGTGCCTAGATGCTCACACCGTGGCAAGACTGGGACTGGACGCACCAAACGTCGTCCCAGTGCTCGACAACACTGAGGCATCCCGAGCCTCGGAGTTCCCAAACGCGAGGCTGATTGAGCTGCGATCATCACCCGGGCGATCATGGGGTTGGGACGCTGCCGGTTTCGAGATTGCCAACGCGGTCACCGACGCGATGATTGGAATCCGAATACACTTCGAAGAGGGCTGGCAGAATCGGTTGACTCAGGCAGTTGAGTCAGGAGTTAAGGTGATTCACCTGCTCGCGGATTTGCACGGTTGCGGTTCCGACGGCACCTTCGTCACTGAACTGTTCAAGGAGGCACACATGCTTCTCATCGAGCAGGGACGCCGGGACACTGTCACCTTGTTCGGCGGAGGAGGCATTGTTGGGGCTGATCATGTTCCCAAGGCCATCATCAGCGGACTTGATGCAGTCGCACTCGATTTGCCGGTACTGTTTGCCCTACAGGGCCGCTCAAATGGCTCGCTCAGGCATCGAGAGAATGTCTCTGGAACACTGCCGGTGCAACTGGATCGGGATTGGGCAGAGCAGAGACTCACCAACTTGTGCGGCTCGTGGAGGGACCAGCTACTGGAGATACTCGGAGCGATGGGAATCCGCGAGGTTCGCAGACTAAGAGGAGAATTTGGGCGCTCAATGGTGGTCAAGCACCTAGAGGACGAGGCCTTCGAGGGGATTGCAGGCTATGTGGGGGGCGATTGCTGATGACTATAATCCAGAATATATCTGACACCCTCAGTGGAAAGATTGTGAAGCCCAGCGAATCTCTAGTCCACAAGACTACCCACTTGATGCAGGATGGGATGAAAGCGAGGGCGTTCGGCGAATACGAAAAACCCAAGGCACTCGGAGATGCGCGCTGGACCGACGAACTCATCCTCTCGACTTGGTACATGGCAGAGACCGGCGAGGTACCTGACAATCTGAACTTCAAGACTGGGAAGAGCGACGGCGGTTTCGACAGACTCGATTTCCAGTTCCTTCCAGAGAGTGATTGGTTGGAGCACTCGGAAGCCATTGACACCAAGTTACCGCTGAATCGCCGTGATGACAAGAAGAACAAGATTGAGATTGACATACCTTGGTATGGCGGCGGGATGTCGTATGGTTCTGTTTCAGTCAATGTGATGATGTCGAGGGCGAAGAACGCCAAACAATGGAACTCATTCATGTCGACAGGCGAAGGAGGGTACCCGCCTGAGTTGTACGAGGTCAAGGAGAATGTCATCACTCAGGTAGCAACGGGCTACTTCGGCGTCGAGGAGGAGACCATTCAAGCCGCCCCCATTATTGAATTCAAGTACGCGCAGGGGGCCAAGCCGGGCCTCGGGGGGCACCTGCTTGCAGCCAAGGCCGGAGAAGAGGTTGCAAAGCTGCGCGGGTCGGTCCCATTCGTCAGCCTGTTCAGTCCATTCCCCTTCCACTCCACCTATTCTGTCGAGGATCACTCAAAGCATCTCGATTGGATAGAGACTGTCAATCCGAAGGCAATACTCTCTGTCAAGGTCAGCACGCCTCATGATGTAGACATGGTCGCAGTCGGCTCGTACTACGCAGGTGCACACATCATTCACCTCGATGGTGGCTACGGCGGCACCGGAGCAGCACCTGAGATTGCCAAGAAGAACATCGCCATGCCGATTGAACTTGCCATACCAAAGGTCCACAAGTTCCTGCAGAAGGAAGGGGTCCGCGACAAGGTCACCATCATCGCGAGCGGAGGAGTCAGGACTGCTGACGACATTGCCAAGGCAATCGCTCTCGGTGCCGACGGCTGCGTATTGGGAACGACTGATCTGGTCGGCATGGGGTGCACTCGATGCTCGAACTGTGAGGGCGGACCGTCCGGACGCGGCTGCCCTTGGGGCCTCACCACTACTGATATCGAGTTGCAGGAGTGGGTGCAACAGGACTGGGGCGCCAAGAGACTCGACAACTTGTATACAGCAATGCAGTGGAGGCTGCGCGATATCCTTCGCAAGCTCGGCCTGAGTAACGTCCGCGAGTTGAGGGGAAGGACCGACCTGCTGAGGTACATCGGTAAGGAGGCCGACGAATGATCGATCCCTCGAAGATAATCCAGGCCCGCCGCGAGATGACGGCGAGCCACCCGAAATTCGAGCGCCGCGATGAGGACGCCGCCGAGGGCGGGTGCGGAGTCGTTGGACTGGCCTCAGAGGTTCCTGTGGCAGGCCACCATCTGTTCGACTCGCTTGAGCAGATGAGGAACCGAGGCAACGGCAAGGGCGGCGGAGTGGCCATGGTGGGGCTAGATCCCGAGCAGTTCGGAGTCAATGCATCGATTCTGGCCGATTCGTACCTCTATGCTGTCGCCTACCTCGATTCCAGAGTTCGTGATGCAGTCGAAGAGGTCTGCATCCATCCCAATTTCCACATCGATCACGTCCACGAGATGCCAGTCCTAGAGGCATGGGAGAAAAATCTCCCTGCGCTTGATGCCCGCCCGCCCGACGTTGTGTGCTACTTTGTCAGGCCACGCGAGGACGCTCTCGACGAGTTCATCTCCGTCAAACTGCAAGATGCCATCGACCCGAACGACAGGGAGGCTGCTTCCGAGGAATTCGTGTTCCACATCACTCATTCTCTAAATGTCGAGTTCTATGCCAAGGACGGAAGGACAGACGCCTTTGTGCTGAGTCATGGCAGGGACCTCCTAATCCTCAAGATAGTGGGCTACGCCGAAGACGTGATCCGCTTCTACTGCCTCGATGACGTGACCGCCCACGTCTGGATTGGCCACCATCGCTATCCTACCCGAGGGAGGGTGACGCACCCAGGAGGGGCTCACCCGTTCGGGCAGGGCATAGACTGCGCGCTGGTGCACAATGGTGACTTCTCCAACTACGTCTCTGTCAAGGACTACCTCGCACAGAGGGGGATGGAGCCGCTGTTCTTCACAGACACCGAGGTCGGAGCGCTAGCATTCGACCTACATCGCCGGGTCTACGGATACAGCATGGAGCACGTCATAGAGAGCCTAGCTCCCACAAGTGAACTCGACTACGTGATGCTACCGGAGGACAAGCAGGAGGTGTATTCGGCCATTCAGAGGACGCATATTCATGGCAGCCCCGACGGTCCGTGGTTTTTCATCATCGCACAGTCCGAAGGGACCACTCACAGGCTGATTGGAATTACCGACACCAGCATGCTCAGACCTCAGGTCTTCGCCTACCAGCGTGGTGAGGTCGGGATAGCATTCTGTGGCTCGGAGAAGCAGGTCATAGACGCGGTGCTCGACAGCCTCGCCTCCGAGGATAAGAGGTTCTGGCGTCGCGCCGATGAGTACTGGAACGCCAGAGGAGGTTCCTATACCGACGGTGGCGCTTTCCTTTTCGATGTCAGACCAACCGACGACGGTGGCAAGGAACTAGTCATGACGAACAAGTTCGGAGAGGTGGTGGACACCCATCCTCCGGGAGGGCACGGATTGGCAGATGCTGCTGAAGAGCCACCCTTGGAGATCGACAAGATGGATTCGGAACTCGCCTACTTCTCAGTCCTAGAGGCACTCCCTCACATGGGATGGCCAGAGGCTCTCGCGACCCTAGAAGCCATCGAGTCTAACGCCACGTCGGCAGGACGTGAGTGGGCGTGGAATCTGCTAAGCAGGCTTCTAGACAGGAGGTATGACACCGGTTCGTTGAGGCGAAGCCGGTGGCTCGACTCGGTCGAGACATCACTCATCAGGACGATTTCGGCGGCGAGGCACCAGCCTTGCGACAGCTTCGCCGGACAGGTTACTCTCGGACATCACCCTGTCCCAGCTTCAGACACCCAGAGGATTGTCGTCGATGCGAGGCCATATCCTCCTGAGGGAACCGACTCTCTAGCACTTGAGCTAGTTGCTCTTCACAAGGCAGGATGGAAACGCTTCGTCTTGCTGCACTGCAGAGGCCATCGTTTCATCGGCAATGGCTTCGGGCCGGGCACCTCAGATGTCGAGATAGACGTTCTGGGGGCTGTCGGCGATTATCTCGGCAGTGGCAGTGATGGAATGAGAATAACAATGCACGGCAACGCTCAGGACCAAGTCGCTCAGATTCACAAGGCAGGAGAACTTGTCGTCCACGGCGACGTCGGCCAGTGCTACGGCTACGGTTCCAAGGGGGGCAGACTGTTCGTCCTCGGTAACGCTGCTGGAAGGCCGATGATTAACGCCGTGGGTAGCCCCAAGGTTGTCATCAACGGCACAGCTCTAGACTATCTGGCTGAGTCTTTCATGGCAGGAGACCCACTTGAAGGAGGTGGATTTGTCATCATCAACGGGATGAGATTCGACCAACGAGGAGAGATGCTAGCACTGGAGACTCCGTATCCCGGTGGCAACCTGTTCTCTCTAGCCAGCGGAGGGGCGATCTACATTCGCGACCCACATAAGCGGCTCTCAGACTCGCAACTCAACGGTGGCGCCTTCACCGAGATGACAGATGAGGACTGGGCCGTCGTCGAACCGATGCTGCAGCGAAACGAGGAGCATTTCGATATTCCTATGCAGAGGCTGCTTACAATCGAGGGTGAGCTCACCAGCCCGGCTGAGGTGTATCGAAAAATAATTCCAGTGAAGTCGAAGATTCTGCATGCTGAGGCAGCATGGGCAGGTCACGCCGACTGAGCGACTAGTTCCACCACTTCTTCGGCGCATCCCCATGAGAGAGTTACTCCAGCGCCGCCGTGACCGTAGTTATGGACCACCTTCCTGCCACCTATGTCTTCAACCTCCAGCCTGACTTCGCTGCGAGACGGTCGCAGACCAACCGTCCCACCAATTATCTTGGAGCGATCCAACTCAGGCCACAGCGCCTCCACTTTTTCTAGAATGAGGGCGTTGTCCTCTGGTCTGATATCCATCCCCCAGTCGTCAATCTGAGCCGTCCCTCCGAGGACGGTGAAGTCGCTACGAGGGATTGTGTAGGTCAGGGTCTCCGGCTGCTGGTCAAAGTATCCAATACCTGGATCCTGTTCGAGGAAGATAACCTGCCCCCGTACTGGCCTTACCTCGTCATCCCGGCACAGCTCCCTCGCACCCAACCCCACGCAGTTGACTACCACCTCGCCGGGGGCCTTGCTAAGGTCTTCGACGAAAGACTGCCTGAATGTGCCGCCAAGGGACTCGATTCTGGAGTGCAGCCATGGCATGTACAGGGGCATCTCGATGACTGGTGCTCTGAACTGCCACCCGAAGACATACCCCTCGGGTATATCCTCCTGATCTAAGATATCGAAGGCAGCTATGTCATCCCCCCATGCCGGCGGTTCGACCACTTTCCTGAGGTATTCTCTCCCGTCTCTCATGCGCACCCCGGACTCAGGATTATCCTTGGCTAGTATCTCTAACTTAGCATAGGTCACCAGGCCCCATGTATCTGCTCTGTCGGCAGGGGCGGTGAGAAATGGATACCATATCGCCGCGGCAACATCCGAGACTGTGTCGGGACTGAATTTGTCGGAGACGACTTCCACATCGTGCCCCTCTTCAAGGAGCCTAACTGCGCATGACAGTCCAGACACACCTGCCCCCACCACTGTGCAGCGCATGACTCGCGATAGCCGTACCATTCATGATAGCGTCGGCTAACATGTTCGCATCTCGAGGCAACCTCATGAGCGGCACCCTCTCTGGACCACACGGTGACACAGTGCCGAAGGTGAAGCGACCCAAGAAGGGCTGGTTCAAGCCAAACAAGAAGAAGCCCCGCAGGGGCCCACGTGTTAAGGCGAGCGAGAAGGGTTTGCCACCGTGTCCGGCTTGCGGCAAGTGGAGCATGCAGAGGGATAGCTCGAAGAGCGAGTTGTACTGCGGAGCCTGCGGCGCAATCATGTGAGCGAGATTCCATACGCCCATCCCTCTCTCGACGGTCCGTCGCAGTGATGAGGAACCGCACCGGGCGCTTCGGGCGCCGCGAGTGATGGGCGATCTGAGCGACACAATCATCCGTACCAAATGTAGAGGAAGGCGAGGAAATTCCACACCATGTGGCTGACTATGGAGGGCCATAGACTCCCTGTTTTTATTCTGACCAAGCCATAGATGACTCCTCCGAGAGCAGCATATCCTACCACATATGGTTCGATGTGCAGAAGGCCGAACAACCCAGCACTGCCCAAGACTGCTACTGTATCTCCGTGAATCTCCCTGATGGCATCCAAGACATAACCTCTGAACAGAATCTCTTCGACGACTGGGGCTGCAATAACCGTCGAGACGAATGACAGCGCAAGAATGAGGTCATATTCTGAGTCATCTACATAGTAGGCTATCTCCGGAATGTAAGGATCACCTAATAGCATGATGTACAGCATGTCGTAGATGGTAGTCGCAACTGTATCAATCACGATAATCATAAAGGGAAGGCCTACCAAGAAGATGAACCCGGTTCTGAAAGAATCAATCTTGAACATCTGCAGAGTTCTGCTTAGATTCCCGTCCCACGAAATATATCCCATTGTCATCGCGAGTACTGCAATGTAGACCAAGATCCCCATAAGCTCCCATGACACGTCCTCGGAAAGCCCGAACAGCTCAAGGAAGTCCGCTAGGAAAAACCCAATGAAAAAGATGAGAAAAGCACAGATCCATGAGGAGGCTATGATGAACCAACTGACAATCTTACTCCTCTCATCTCCTAGCTCTGAAATCTCCGATGAATTCTCCATTGCCGCATCATGAGTGAATGCCCCGGTCCCAGATTGGGCTACCGCCTCGTCCCCTTCTCTCTCAGCCACTAGTCCAGAGGGCCGTTCGTCAACCACAACTGAATGATGATATCCGGATGTTTTCATTCCTGCCCCTGCATGCTCGCTCGGCATTCCGTTCCCGTAGGAACGGACTTCTCACAGGGGAATCCTTCATGACCGCCGCATAAGGCAGCATGAACGAGTAGAATGGTAGATGCATCGGCATTTTTT
>Ga0208131_1000217_pt1 | contig 17737 bp, 15 predicted proteins | sample ETNtaG_14_FD_185781 | JGI IMG/M metagenome (GOLD analysis project Ga0208131, IMG submission 185781) | Marine microbial and viral communities from oxygen minimum zone, Eastern Pacific Ocean - ETNP201406SV73 (SPAdes) (version 2) | ecosystem: Environmental > Aquatic > Marine > Oceanic ...
CACCACGTAGCAGTCCCCGTCGCTTACGGCCCGGGTACGCAGCGACGCCAGGTCGGAACCGGCCTCCGGCTCGCTGAACAGCTGGCACCAGTCCTCGGTGTCATCGAGCATCGGGGGGAGGAAGCGCCGCTTCTGGGCCTCGGTGCCACCGGCGAGGATCGTCGGTCCGGCCCACCCCACGCCTATCGAAGCTCCGGGGATCTTCACCCCGGCCGCCCTGAACTCGTCGTCGATGATGAGCTGGGCCTCGGCATCGGCGTCGCGGCCCCACGGTCCGGGCCAGTGGGGGGCTATGAACCCGCCCTCTGCGAGGTCTTGTCGGGACGGCGACGGGTTGGAGGCGAGCCAGGCGCGGACCTCGAGGCGGCGGGGGTCGTCGTCCGGGGGGAGGGCGAAGTCCATGGTCGGGCAGTCTCCCGCACCGATCAGAGCAGCGCGGTGTCGGTGTCCAGGCCGAGCCGGAGCCGACCGGTCAACTCGCGGATGCGGGGAGCCACCATGGCATGCGTGGCCGCCACCTGGCCGTCCCGGACCATGCGCTGGAGGGGTTCGCGGAGGTAGACGGCGCTGCCACCGGCCTCCCGCTGCAGGTGTCCCAGGGCGTCGGCACACCGCTGGGCGGCGTCGCAGGCGGCCAGTCGCAGGCTCCGCCGGTGCTCGACGGTGAGGGGGTCGCCGGCTTGGGCGGTCTCCCAGGCCTCGCCCAGCACGTCGTGGAGGAAGGCCAGGGAGGAACGGGCGGTGGCCTCGGTGCTGGACAGCACGGTCTGGCCGGAGGCCCGCTCGGAGAGCGTGCGGCCGGAACCCTCGGGCTTCCTGGCCACGGCGATCTCGGCGAACCGGTCCACGGCCCCGTTCAGCAGGCCGACGGCCACCGCGGCGACCCCGGCGGCCAGCATCCCGTAGAAGGGGAACCGCCACTGCGGGCCGTCCAGGCGGGGCACGGCGGTGGGGAGTTGGAGCCACCGACCCTCAGGGACGAAGGCGTCGTCGACCCGGTAGTCGGCCGACCCGCTGCCCGCCAGCCCGGTCACGTGCCAGGTGTCGAGGTGTTCCACGTCGTCCCGGTCGAAGAAGACGAACGGCGCGAACAGGCCGTCGTCCCGCCTGGTGGGCGTCCCGTCGGCGTCGACGATCCGGGCCCCGCCGCCGATCCAGGTGCAGTGGTGCGTTCCGGACCCCCAGGCCCACGTCCCGGTCACCCGGAGCCCACCGTCAACGGCGACCGCCCGCCCGACCGGCGCGGCGTAGCCCCCGACGCACGAGTCGGCCGGGCCGAAGATCAGGGTGGCCACGTCGAGGGGTAGGAAGCCGGCCTGGAGCGATGTGGTGCCGGCGATCATCACGCACCATCCGGCAGCTCCGTCGTGTCGGGACACCTCGGCGATGACGTCGATGGCCGTTGCCACGTCCAGTTCCGGCCCGCCCAGGTCCGCAGGAGTCAGCAGCCGGAACAGCCCGGCGTCGGTGAGGTCGGCCACGACGTCGTCGGGCAGCGTGCGGTGGGCCTCGATGCGTTCGGAGCGTTCAGCCAGCGTGGGTCCGAGGTCTCGGGCCCGCTGGAGTAGGTCGGCCATGGGACAAAACTAGAAGAGACTTCCAAAAGAAGCAAATAGAACTATAAGTGACCTAGAGTCATGCCCGTGATGGGGGTCGGTGGAGATCTCGACGAAGGCGCACCGGTCGGCCGGTCGGAGCGGACCCGGCGGATCCTGGTGGATGCGACCGTGGATCGCCTGCGCTCTGACGGCGCCTTCACGGCCGAGCAGGTGGCCGCCGATGCCGGGGTGAGCGTCGCCACCATCTACAACCGCTTTCCCGAGGGGCGCGACGGCCTGCTTGCCGCAGCCTTTGACCGGGCGCTGGACCGTGTGGTCGCCGTCGGCGCCGTGCTGACCGTGGAGCGCTTGTTGGACGACGGCCTCGAGGCCACCCTGCGGGCAATGGTCGAGGGCCTCGTCGCCGTGTTCGCCGACGAGGCCCTCGTAATGCGGGCCGGGCTAGCCAGGCTGCCCGAGAGCCGGATGCTGCGGGAGTCCTACCGCCGGCACGAGGCCGACGCCCGCTCCCGCAACCACCGCTTCGTCCAACTCGGCCAGGCCGCTGGTCGGATCGTCGACGGAGATACCGACGAGTTGGCGGACGTGCTTGTCGTCCTGGGCCAGGGCCTCAACAACCCGGTGCTGCTCGGGTCGGTCCGCCGTGGCCGACTCGTGGGCCACATGACGGCGGCGCTGGTGGCCATCCTGGAACCCGGAGGACCGACGACGTGAGCAAACCAACCACCGAGAGCGTCGTCGTGTACTGGCGTCCGCTCTGCGGCTTCAGCCTGCGACTCCTCCAGGCGCTCGAAGCCGCCGGCATCCGCCCGGAACTGCACGACATCTGGGAGGAACCGGAGGCTGCCGAGTTCGTCAGATCCGTCAACGACGGTGCGGAGACCGTGCCGACCGTTGTAGTCGACGGGACCGCCTACACCAACCCGCCGCCAGACCAGCTGGTCGCCCACCTCCTACAGGCCTGACGGGCCACGGTTGGAGGTGGCGCCGGGTCCGGTGGCGCGCGTCCGAAAGACGCGCGACGATGCGGAGTCCGGGCGGGATCGGGGGATCGCACCGACGGCGTTGTGACGAACCGTCCGGAGACACGAAAGAGGGGTTGGAGATGGAGGTCTCCGTCACCGTCAACGGGACGACGCGTTCAGCCGACGTCGAGCCGCGCACGCTGCTGGTGCACTACCTGCGCGACGACCTGGGCCTGACCGGCACCAACATCGGGTGCGACACGAGTTCCTGCGGTGCGTGCACCGTGCTGGTCGACGGCAGGTCGGCCAAGTCGTGCACCCTGCTGGCCGCCCAGGTGGACGGCGCCGAGGTCACCACCATCGAGGGCCTGGCCGGCGACGACGGCCTGCACCCCATGCAGCAGGCCTTCCACGAGTGCCATGCGCTGCAGTGCGGGTACTGCACCCCTGGGATGGTCATGGCCGCCGTCTCGCTGGTCGACGAGTACGACGACCTGGACGCGGCCGGAGTCCGGGTCGGCCTGGAGGGCAACCTCTGCCGCTGCACCGGCTACCAGAACATCGTCAAGGCCGTCCTGGCCGCCAGCGAGTGAGGGGGCCGAGATGACAGACACCATGAACCCGTTCACCGGCGGCATCGTCGGTACGCCGCGACTCCGCAAGGAGGACCCGGCCCTGCTGACCGGGGAGTCGAAGTTCATAGACGACCTGAACCTCCCGGGCGCACTGTGGATCTCGTGTGTCCGCAGCCCGCACGCCCATGCCCGCATCGGCGCCATAGACGCCTCGGCTGCACTGGCCACCGACGGCGTGGTCGCGGTCTACACCGGTGCCGACCTAGAGGGCGACTGGGCCGGACCCCTGCCCTGTGCCTGGCCGGTCACCGATGACATGAAGAACCCGGCCCACCTGCCGGTGGCCGTGGGCAAGGCCAACTTCGCAGGCGATGCAGTCGCCGTCGTGGTGGCCACCTCGCGCTACACGGCCGCCGACGGTGTCGAGGGCGTGGTCGTCGACTACGAGCCGCTCGAGGCCGTGGTCGACCTCGATGACGCGGCCAGCGACAGGGTGGTCATCCACGAGGACTGCGGAACCAACGTCTGCTACGACTGGCCGCTGGTACCGGACCCCGACGCCGTCGCCGCAGCCTTCGAGAACGCCGTCCACCACGTGACCGAGACCTACGTACACCAGCGGCTCATACCGGCGCCCATGGAACCGCGCGGCGTCGCGGCCGTACCTGCTCCGCACAACGGGGACATGACGCTCTACTCGTCGACCCAGATCCCCCATGTCCTGAAGGTCATGGGAGCCCTCACACTGGGCATGCCGGAGCAGAAGTTGCGGGTCATCGCTCCCAGCGTGGGCGGTGGCTTCGGTTGCAAGCTGAACGTCTACGCCGAGGAACTGGTTTGCATGGCGTTGGCCAACCGCCACGGCGTGCCGGTGCGATGGACCGAGACCCGGACGGAGGCCGCCACGTCCACGATCCAGGGTCGGGCCCAGCGCCAGACCATCGAGTTGGCCGCCGACGCCGACGGGAAGCTGACGGCCGTACGGGCCACCCTCCTGGCCGACATGGGGGCATACCTGCAGCTGGTGGCCCCCGGCGTACCGCTGCTCGGGGCGTTCCTCTACCACGGCCTCTACGACGTGCCCGCGTACTCGTTCACCTGCCGGAGCGTGTTCACCAACCTGGCGCCTACCGACGCCTACAGGGGTGCCGGTAGGCCGGAGGCCACCTACGCCATCGAACGTGCCATGGACGCCCTGGCGGTGGCCGTCGGCGTCGGCCAGGACGAGATCCGGTCCCGGAACTTCATCCCGACCGAGAAGTTCCCCTACGACTCACCGGCCGGCCTCATCTTCGACTCCGGGAACTACCAGCCGACCCTGGATCGGGCAAAGGAGCTCGTGGACTGGGACGGTCGCCAGGCCGAGCAGGCCGAACGCCGGGCCGCCGGGTCGACGCTGCACCTGGGAATTGGCATCTCGTCCTACGTCGAGATGTGCGGCCTCGCCCCCAGCCGCACGTTGGCCGCCCTCAACTACGGCGCCGGCGGCTGGGAGTCGGCCACCGTCCGGATCCTGCCGACGTGCAAGGTCCAGGTGGTAACGGGCTCCACGCCCCACGGCCAGGGCCATGAGACCTCCTGGTCGATGATCGTGGCCGACCAACTGGGGGTGGATCCCGACGACGTCGAGGTGCTGCACTCCGACACGGCGATCAGCCCGTTGGGAATGGACACCTACGGGTCCCGGTCGCTGTCGGTTGGCGGGACGGCGCTGTGGATGGCCACCGAGAAGGTCATCGACAAGGCCCGGGCCATAGCGGCCCACATGCTGGAGGCCAACGCCGACGACCTGGACTTCGCCGGTGGCACCTTCACGGTGAAGGGCAGCCCCGACAAGGAGGTCCCGCTGGCCGGCGTGGCGTTCGGCGCGTTCACCGCCCACGACCTTCCCGACGGGATGGAGCCGAACCTCGAGGCCCAGGTCACGTGGGACCCGGGGAACTTCGTGTTCCCGTTCGGAACCCACATAGCCGTCGTCGAGGTCGACGAGGAGACCGGGGCCGTCGAGCTGCTCGACTACGCGGCGGTGGACGACTGCGGCAACCAGATCAACCCGTTGATCGTGGAGGGCCAGTTGCACGGCGGCATCGTCCAGGGGGTGGCCCAGGCACTCTGGGAGGACGCCGTCTACGACGCCGACGGGCAACTCCGGTCGGCCAACCTGGCTGACTACCTGGTTCCCTCGGCCGCCGAGTGCATCGACATGAAGTTGGACTACACGGTCACGCCGTCGCCAACCAACCCGATGGGGGTGAAGGGCATCGGCGAGGCGGGGACCATCGCCTCGACCCCGGCAGTGATGAACGCGGTGGTCGACGCGCTGCGGCCAATGGGTATCACCGACGTGCGGATGCCGGCGTCGCCCATGACCGTGAGACGGGCCATCGAGGCGGCGGGAGGTGCGTCATGATCCCGGCGGCGGTGGACTACGTCAGGGCGGACTCAGCCGAGGCCGCGATCGCCGCGCTCGTCGAGCACGGCGACGAGGCCAAGCTGCTGGCCGGTGGCCAGTCCCTGGTTCCGCTGATGAGGCTGCGACTGGCCACGCCCACCGTGTTGGTGGACGTGGGCCGGGCGGCCGACCTGGCCGGCATCTCGGTGGACGGCGAAACGGTCTCGATCGGTGCCCTGACCACCCACAGCACGCTGGAACACTCGGCGGACCTGGCAGCGGCCTGTCCCCTGCTGGCCCACGTGGCCTCGGTGGTGGGCGATCCGGCGGTGCGCCACCGTGGCACCCTGGGTGGCTCGCTGGCTCACGCCGATCCGGCATCGGACCTGCCGGCGGCCGTGCTGGCCCTCGGAGGGACGCTGGTGGCCGCCGGTCCGGGTGGTACGCGTGAGATCGCGGCGACCGACTTCTTCACCGGCTTCCTGGAGTCGGTACTGGCTGTCGACGAGGTGCTGACGGAGGTTCGCGTGCCGATCTCGACCGGTGGATGGTCCTACCAGAAGTTCAACCGCCGGGCCCAGGACTGGGCCATCGTCGGGGTGGTCGTGGCCGAGGGCGGCGCCGGTGTGTCGCTGGTGAACATGGGATCCACGCCGCTGCGGGCCCCGGCGGTGGAAGCCGCCGTGGCCTCGGGAGCCTCGGTGACAGAGGCGGCCGCCGGAGCGGCGGACGGTACGGAGCCGCCGACCGACACGCAGGCCGACGCCGCGTACCGGGAGCACCTGGCCCGGGTGCTTACGGCCCGGGCGCTGGAGGTCGCCGGGGCCTAGGACGAGGCGGAGAGGCCTGTCGCGGGACCGGTCCGGACATGCCAGGTGAAGGGGATCCCGGTCCGGCCCCCGACACGGCCGGCTGGTCGGTAGCCGTTCAGGGGCCTCCCGGGAGGGACTCGCAGGGTTCCCCGTCCCCGTCCCCGTCGAGTCGGGCCACGTCGCCGTAGGCGGTGAAGAACCGGTCGAACCAGGCCTTCGCCTCGGGGTAGGAGTCGAAGTCGCCGCAGTTCCGCACGTCGCCGGGGTTTGGGGGCGGACCGCCGTCGGTGGTCCCGTCGAGGTCGATCGGGTCGCCGAGGTCAATCGGGTCGCCGAGGGTGATCTCGGGGAGGGCGACGACCATCGGCTGTGGGTCGCCCTGGCAGGTCTCGAGCATCTGGTGCAGGGCGGCCAGTTCGGCGCTGGTGACGGTCAACGCCCAGCGGACCTTGATGTCAGCCCAGGTGTCGGCGTAAGTGCACCAGTACGACCGGTCCGGCGGTCGCCAGGCTTCGGGCCCCCGGTCGCCCTTGGACCGGTTGGCCGAGGCCGTCACGGCCATCAAGTGTCGCGGGTCGGCCTGGTCGTTGGCGTAGCGGCGTTTGGTGGCTCCGTCCCACGCCCAACCGCCGCTGCGGTGGGCGTTGGCCAACGGGACGAGGTGGTCGATGTCCAGGGCGCGGGGGTCGTCCACGGTGGACCCTGTGAAGGCGGCCAGCCACCGACCGCCGGTCACCAGGCAGCCGTCGTTCCGCAGCACCGGCGAGGCAGTGGCTTCGGCCATCAGCACCTCGTGCCGGGTGTTCAGGCAGTCGCCGTCATCGTCCGACCAGCCCCCGCCCCAGTCGTCGCGGTCGTAGCCCCCGGTTCTCGGGGTGTCCTCCACGACCAGCAGGTCGAGCACCGACCCGGGCCAGCTGGTGTCTGGCGGTTCCCGGGTGGTCGTCGTCGGTGCGCTGGTCGTGGCGGGTGCGCTGGTCGTGGCGGGTGCGCTGGTCGTCGGTGCGGTGGTCGTGGGGTCGGGGTCCTCGCCGCCCGCGGCGCACCCGGCGCCCAGCAGTGCGGTGAGGGCCAGCGCGGCGGCTCCCGTACGCCCGGGGAAGTGCGGCACCGGCCCATCCTCGCAGGCCCGGAGGCCAACAAATGTCTACGTGGTGGCTGACCAACTGCCGCGACAGTTATGTGGCGTTGCTACAGACACGCTGACGAGGACCCCGGACATCGATCGGTTGGCCGGAGAGGCCATGCGCTTCGACAAGGCGGTCGTTTCGTTGCAGCTCTGCGCCAGGTTCTCCTCGAGGCCATGGTCTAGATGGGGGCCTGATCCTGTCGGAGGGTTCAGCCCCGGATAGGCGGCGGTCAGCGGAGCGCCGCCTCCGTGGCGTCGATGATGCGGCCCACCTCGTCGTCGGTGATGACCAGCGGCGGGCAGATGGCCAGGCACGTACCGATGGGTCGCACGATCACTCCGTTGGCCAGGATCTCGTTGCGTACCGGGATCGAGTCCCGGCCCAGCTCGGCGGCGTAGACGGCTCCCATCCCGCGCCACGACTCGATGAGGCCGTCGGCCTCCAGGGCCCTGAGGCCCTCCTGGAGCCGGTCGCCGACGTGGTTGGCGCGTGTGTCGAGGCCCTCGCTGGTCATTAGCTCCAGGTTGGCGATACCTGCGGCACACGAGGCCTGATGGCCCGAGTAGGTGTAGCCGGTGCGCAGCAGGAAGCCGGGCTCCTCCAGCTCCTCGCAGACGTGGCGCGAAAGGATCACGCCCGACAGCGGGAGGTAGCCGGAGGTGACGCCCTTGGCGAACGTGATCAGGTCGGGGGTGACGCCGAAGGCCTGGGCGCCGAACCACTCGCCGATCCGACCGAACCCGCAGATCACCTCGTCGAAGATGAGCAGGGCCCCGTTGTCGTCACAGAGGCGACGCAGGCCCTCCAGGTATCCGTCCACCGGCGGGAAGACGCCCCCGGCACCCTGGACCGGCTCGGTCAGCACGGCCGCGATGCGGTCACCGTGGTCGGCGAAGACCGAGGCGGCGGCCTCCAGGTCGTCGTGCGGTACCTCCACGAAGTGGGGGACCAGGTCGCCCCAGCCCTCACGGTTGGGGGCGATGCCCTGTGCGGAGGTTCCACCGAAGTTGGTGCCGTGGTAGCCGTTGGTGCGCTTCACGATGACCTGGCGGCCCTCCTGGCCACGGCGCTGCTGGACCTGCCTGGCGATCTTGAGGGCCGTGTCGACGGCCTCGGAACCGGAGCAGCCCAGGAACACCCGCCCGTCGGGGTGTGGCGACCGTTCCGCGATCATCTCGGCCACCCGGGCGGCCGGCCCGTTTGTGAACGGAGCGAAGGTGTTGTAGGCCTCCATCTGGTGCATCTGGGCCGTGACGGCGTCGATGATCTCGGTCCGCCCGTGGCCTACCTGGCAGAGCCACAGGTTGGCCATGCCATCGACGTATTCCCGACCGTTGGAGTCGAAGACCAGCGATCCCTCTCCCCGCACGATCTCGACGAAGTCGCCCTCGGGCATGCCCGGTGGAGAGAACGGGTGGAGCAGGGCGTCGGTCATTGGAAGGGCCTCCTGATCGGGTCGGACGGAACACCGGGTCGGACGGGTTGACGGTCGGTCGGACGGGTGAGTATCGCACCGATCGATAGCAGGATTGCCATGGTGACCGCCGTCGTTCTCCAGGCCACGGCGTCGCCGTGGGCGTCGTAGACGATGGCGATGACCATGGCGGCCACGGCCCCCGAGGCTACCTCGACGGCCACCATCAGGCCCTGGGCCGCGGCCTGGCGGTTCTCGGGGACGGCGGCCGCCACGAGCATGGGGGTGGACGGGAATCCGAATCCCTCTACGACCGAGGTGGCGACGGTAAGCGCGATCAGGCCGACCACTCCGGGCACGATCCCCCAGAAGATGACCATCAGCGTGATTATCCCGAGAGATCCGACCGCCCACCGTCGGGCCCCATATCGCTGGGCCAGCATGCCACCGAGAGGTGATAGAAGGGCGATGGGAAGGGCACCGACCGTGAGGGCAACGCCCAGCACGGCCCGTGAGGCGCCTCGCGTGTCCATCTCCAGTACCCAAACTGCCTCGAAGGCCCCGATGAACACGAAGTAGGCGGCCACCATGAAGAAGGCGCCGATTAGGCGCCGGATCCGAAGGAGCCCCTGTAGCCCGAGGCGCTCCTGGTCTTGAGCCGCCACGTCCGGCTGGGCCCGAAAGGCCACCGGCAGGAGGAGGGCCAGGGCTCCGGCCATGGTCCAGAAGGTGAACCGGAAGCCGCCAACCGCCGTCAGGCCTGTGGCGATTATCGGCCCGGCCACGAAGCCACCGACGTCCCACGCCCCCAGCCGACCTATGTTGCGGCCCAGGTTCTCCGGGTCGGCCACGATCACCGTGCGCCGGGCGGCCGGGCCAGCGGTGCCCAGCGCGAAGCCGAACACGACCCGACCGGCCACGTAGTGCCACAGCTCCTGGCCGACGGCCAGCAGGACCATGCCGGCCACGGCCAGGGCCAGGCCGGCTCGCAGCATGGCCGGGGCCCGGCCCCGGTCGGCGTGAGGGGCCATCACCAGGTTGGCCACGAACGCCGCTCCGAACCCCGAGCCGATCGCCAGGCCGATGCCGATCTCCGAGAAGCCCAACTGGTCCCGGAGATCTGCGAGCAGCACGATGATGCAGGCCAGGCCGGCCGACGACCCGAACAGGATCAGGTAGTAGGGAAACAGGCTGGGTCCGGCCGGGCCTCCGGGCGCGGGGGACTCAGGCGCGGAACTCGACACCGGGCAGCACGCAGAGCATCTCGTAGAGCAGGTTGGCGCCGACCAGGCTGGTCATCCCGCTGGTGTCGTAGATGGGGGCGACCTCGACCAGGTCGCAGCCCACGAGGTCGAGGCCCCGGCATCCCCGTACCACCTCGAGGGCCTGGGGCATGGTCAGCCCGCCGACCTCCGGGGTGCCGGTTCCAGGAGCGAAGGCCGGGTCCAGCCCGTCGATGTCGAAGCTCAGGTAGACGGGGCCCTCGCCGAGTTGGTCCCGGACCTCGGCCATGAGGGGTTCGAGGCTCCGGTACCAGCACTCCTCGGCCTGCACCACGCGGAAGCCCTGCTCCCTGGACCAGTCGAAGTCGTCGGCGGCGTAGCCGGTGCCCCGGACGCCGATCTGGACCACCCGTTCGCCGTCCAGCAGGCCCTCCTCGACGGCCCGCCGGAACGGGGTGCCGTGGGCGACCTTGGAGCCGAACATGGTGTCGTTGATGTCGGTGTGGGCGTCGACGTGGACCAGGCCTACCGGCCCGTGCTTCTTCGCCATGGAGCGCAGGATGGGCAGAACCACGGTGTGGTCGCCACCCATCGCGGCGGTGATGACGTCGTCGTCCAGGAGGCCGTCGAAGTGGTCCTCGATGGCCTCTACGGCGGCCATCAGGTCGTACGGGCTGGCCGCCACGTCACCGGTGTCGTCGATGCGCAGGCTGTCGAACGGGGCGGCCCGGGTGGCCATGTTGTAGGGGCGTAGCAGCACCGACTCGTCGCGTATCCCCCGGGGGCCGAACCGTGCGCCCGGGCGGTTCGAGGTGCCGGTGTCCAACGGGACTCCGACCACGGCGACGTCCAGGTCGGTCGGTGCCGTGGTTCCCGGTAGGCGCATGAACGTGGCTATGCCGCCGAACCGGGGCATCTCGTTTCCGCTGAGTGGCTGGGGATTCTGAGGCACCGGCAGAGTCTCCCATGCCGGTCACAGCCTCACCCCGTCGGATCATGGCAGGCTCCCGGCTGGCGACCGGTGGGCGCCGGCGATCCGAGGAGCAGGCCCTGATGGCCCACGACCATCACAGACACGACCACGACAAGGGCCTGATGGCCAAGCTTCACTGGCTGTTCCTGATCGGGCACTTCTGGATGTCGGACGTGAACCGTGCGGTCGTCGACCTGGCCGACCCGGAGCCCGGCGAGCGTGGGTTGGACGTGGGTGCCGGCATGGGTCCGGCCACCGTCCTGGCCGCGAAGCGGGGAGCCCACGTGGTTGCCGTGGACCCGTCGGCCTTCATGCGGGCCTTCTGCGGGTTCCGACGTCTCCTACAGCGTGCCAGGGCCCGGATCACCGTCGAGTCCGGAGTGGCCGAGGACCTCCCGGTGGCCGGAGGGTCGACCGAGGTGCTGTGGGCCGTCAACGCCGTCCACCACTGGGTCGACCATGGGGCGGCGTTTCGGGAGTTCGCCCGGGTGCTGGCTCCGGGCGGTCGCCTGGTGCTGGTCGACGAGGACTTCGACGACCCGACCCATCCTGACCACGAGAAGCGCAGCGGCCACGAGGCCGAGATGACACCGGTTGACGTTGAGTTGATAGCCGCTGCGATGGCCGAGGTCGGCCTGGAGGCCACCGGGGAGCACATGACGATCGCCGGGGTTCCGGCCAAGGTGATCCGGGCGGTCCGCACCGCCTGAGCGGGCCGGGTCGTGAGGCGACCGGCCCGCTGGTCAGCCTGTGACCGGGTCGATCGGCGTGATGGTGCCGAGTGCCGCCTCGATGTCGGCTGCAGCATCCAGGCATAGGTCCTCCCTGTAGCGGTCGGCTATGACCTGCACCCCCTGGGGAATGCCGTCGGCCACCCCCACCGGGACCGCCGCGGCGGGGATTCCCAGCAGGTTCACGGGGGTGATGCAGCGCATCACGTCGAGCATCAGGTCGATTCCACCCTCGGAGACGTCGGCATCGTGGGCGAACGGCGTTCGGGTCCACGTCGGCGCCACGAGAACAGGGTTGGCGTCGAAGAACCCGGCCCATGCGGTTGCGAGGCGGTGGTACTCGGTGTGCACGAGGATGGCCGGTACCTCGTCGGGTGGGAAGCGCCCGATGAGGTCATTTAGCAGCCCCAGGGCGCCCTCGCTCATGATCTCGGTGGCGGCGCCGACCATGGCTGGCATGTCGCAGCTGAGCATCCGGGCCCAGACCTCCTGGCACTGCTCCATCTCGGGTGGCGTCGCCTCGACCAGCTCCCAGCCGGCGGCCTCCATGGCATCAGCCGCCTTCCTGACACCGTCGGCGACGGCGGGGTGGATCGGACCGCCCGGAACCTCGGTGAGGATCGCGGCTCGCCTGGCCGTTGGTGCACCGTCGAACGGCACGGTCACAGAGCGCGGATCACGGGGGTGTCGGCCCGCCATCACCTCCAACCCGAGCCTCAGGTCCGCTACGTGTCGGGCCATCGGGCCCTCGACGCCCATCAGCTGGAATGACAGCGGTTGGGTGTCGGCAGGTGGGAGGCAGCCGGCGCCCGGAAGGCGGCCGAAGGAGGTCTTCAGCGACGTGATGCCACAGCAGTAGGCAGGGTTGCGAAGCGAGCCGCCCAGGTCGTTGCCGAGTCCGAACGGCGACATGCCGGACGCCAGCGACGCGGCCTCGCCACCGCTCGAACCACCGGCGGTGAGGTCGGGCGTCCAGGGGTTGCGGGTGAGGCCGTGGAGTGGGTTGTTCGTGCTGATCCGCAGCCCCAACTCGGGCAGGTTCGTGCGTGCCAGCGGGATCGCTCCGGCGGCCTTCATGCGCTCGACCACCGGGGAGTCGACCGTCGGCACCGCTTCGGCGAAGGCCGGCACGCCCTGGGTGGTGGGCGAGCAGGTGCAGTCCAGGTTCTCCTTGATGGTGAACGGCACGCCGTGGAAGGGCCCCAGGGGTCCGCCGGCCGCCACAGCAGCATCGGCGGCGTCTGCGCCGGCCCGGGCACCGTCGGCCAGCACGCGAACGACCGCGTTGAGGTCTCCGTTCACCTCGTCGATCCGGGCAAGGTGGGCGTCGACCACCTCCCGGCTGGAGGTCTCGCCGCCGGCGATCATCGCCGCCAACTCGTTCGCTGCCCGAGTCCACAGTTCGTCAACCATGGCGGTATCGAAACAGGATCGACGAGCCGGTGTCCACCCGGTCGGCGGTACCGCCGGGCGTGGTCTACCCGGCGACCGTCCTCGGTGGCACTGCCGGTTCCTGTCCGTGACCGGTCCGGGCGGCCTCGACACGGGCGATGAGCGCACATATCGGGTCCAGGATCTGGGGCCAGGCGCCCTCGGGAAGCTCGTGGCCCATGCCCTCGATCCAGACCAACTCTGCGTCGGGAATCGCGTCGGCGGTCTCCTGACCACCCTGGGGTAGGACCAGCGGATCGTCGGTGCCGTGGACCACCAGCGTCGGAACGGTGACCGCTCCGAGCGCTGGCCGGCGGTCGCCATCGGCCAGGGCCGCAACCACCTGCCTTACGCCTCCGTCCGGATGCCAGGCCCGATCCAGGTTGGCCAGCGCCTCCCGCCGCGCGTACGCCTCGTCGAAGGGGAAGCCCGTGCCCGTTATGAGCCGGGCCGCTTCGACCCCCGCCGCGACTATGGCCTCGCGATCGGTCGGGTCCACGTCCGGGGGCTGCAGGGACATCGCCACATCGATCTCCATGGGGATGAACCGGGGCATGGACATGATCGATGTGAACGTCCTGACCCGATCGGGGTGTCGTGTGACGACGTGCTGTCCGATCATGCCGCCTAGAGACGCCCCGACTACATGTGCCGATCCGAGGCCCAGGGCGTCGAGAACGCCGACGGCGTCGTCGGCCATGTCGGCCAACGAGTAGGGCGCCTCGACGGTCCCACCGCCGAGGACGGTGAAGAGGGCTTCGATCGGATCGACAGGCGGATGGTCGTCCAGCCAGGAGCTGAGCCCGACGTCCCGGTTGTCGAAGCGGACCACCCGGTGGCCCCGGTCGGCCAGCCCACGGCAGAACCCCTCGGGCCACACAGTCAACTGGGCGTTCAGCCCCATGATCAGGAGGATCGGGGGATCGGCCGGATCGCCCGTCTCCTCGACCTCGATGGTGATCCCGTTGGCCCGGACCTTTGCCATCCCCGCTCCTCGCCGCCTGGTGGACGGTGGTTAGGTTGCCACGGTGGACGACGTTCTCTGGAACCGGACCGGGCTGGAGTTGGCCGCCATGATCGCCGGGGGCGAGGTGTCCAGCCGGGAGGTGGTCGACGCCCACCTCGAGCGCATAGATGCCGTGAACGGCCGGCTGAACGCCGCCGTGCTGATCCTGGCCGACGAGGCGCGGAACGCCGCCGATGCCGCCGACCGGGTCATCTCCTCAGGGCTTCCCACGGGTCCGTTGCACGGGGTGCCCATCACGGTCAAGGACGGCCTGGACCTGGCCGGCCACCCCACCACCTATGGCGTCGAGGCCTTCGCCGACGGGATCGCCGCCCTCGACGACCCGGGCATCGGACGGCTGAAGGCCGCAGGGGCCATCCCCATCGCCAAGACCAACCTCCCGGAGATGGGGATGCGCCTCGCCACCGACAACCCCCTGTTCGGCCTGACCCGGAACCCGTGGCACCCGGACAGGACGGCCGGGGGCTCGTCGGGCGGCGAGGCCTCGGCCATCGCCTCGGGCATGTCCCCGATGGGGATGGGAACCGACCTCGGGGGTTCGGTTCGCAACCCCGCCTACTGCTGCGGCATCGCCGCCACCAAGACCTCTCTCGGTCGCCTTCCGGTATGCGGCTCGTCGCCGAATGCGGCCGAACCGATGGTGGCCCGCCAACTCATGGCGGTCGCCGGCCCGATGGCACGCAGCGTCGCCGACCTGGAGGCCATGCTCCGGGTGACCATCGGTCGCCACCCCAGGGACCCCCGGACGGTGGACGTGGCGTACGACGGAGCGCCGGTGGCGAGGCGGGTGGCGATCCCCACCGACCTGCCCGGCGGTCCGGTCCACGCGGATGCACGACAGGCGATCCAGCGGGCCTCCGACGCCCTGGTCGACGCCGGCTGGGAGGTGGTCGACACCTTGCCGCCAGAGGTGGAACGTTGCCTGGAGGTCTGGGGCCACCTGCTCGGCCACGACTTCCCGGCGACGCTGGCCAGCCTCGACGATGCCATGTCCGTTGACGGCAGCCACCTGATGCGGGCGTTGGTGGACTTCTGGCCTGCGTCCGGCATGCCGTCCCACGTCGCACACGCCGAGCGCTTCCGGCTGGCCAGGCTCTGGGCCGAGTTCCTCGCCGACCACCCGGTCGTGGTCCTTCCCACCTGGTACCAACCTCCCTTCGACCACCACGAAGACCTGGCCGACGACAGGGACGCCCTGCGATCGCTCTACGACGGTGTGTTCACCCCGATCGTCCCGGCCAACCTGCTGGGCCTCCCGGCCACCCAGGTCCCGGTCGGTCTGGGCGCTGACGGGACCCCGCTGGGAGTCCAGTGCCTCGCAGACCGCCATCGCGAGGACCTCACCCTGGTCGCAGCGGCGATCGTCGAGGCGGCATTCCCACCGCTCACCCCGATCGACCCGGCCACGGGCTGATCAGGCAGCGGCGTCCTGTCGATTCGGTACCGGGGGCGGAATACCCCGGGGCCCGGGACGCTCCGGCCGGGTCGGAGTGCCGTCAGGCCTGGATGACTACCAGGCGCTCCTCGGTCATCTCGCGCACCGTGTAGGCGGGCCCCTCCCGGGTGTTGCCCGAGTCCCGGATGCCGCCGTACGGCATGTGGTCGGCACGCCACGACGGCGACTCGTTGATCAGCACCCCGCCGTACTCCAGGACCTCGGCGGCCCGCAGGGCCCTGGCCAGGTCGTTGGTGAACACCGCGGCCTGCAGGCCGTAGGTGCTGGCGTTTGCACGGGCCAGGGCGTCATCGAAGTCGGTGTAGGTGGCGATGCCGACAACCGGTCCGAACACCTCGATGCAACTGACCTTCATGTCATCGGTGACACCGGCGAGGATGGTGGGGGCCAGCACGCCGTCGACCATGGTGCCGCCGCAGACCAGGGTGGCACCGGCCGCCGTGGCCTCGTCCACCCAGGAGGCCACCCGGTCGGTCTCGTCGCCGTCTATGAGCGACGACAGGTCGGTCGCCGGGTCGGCGGGATCGCCCACCGTCAGGGTGGCCGCCTCGGCGGCCATGGCCTCGGTGAATGCGGTGGCAATGTCATCGTGCACGTAGATCCGCTGGGTGGATATGCACGTCTGGCCTGAGAAGCCGAAGGCGGCGCCCTTCAACTTGGCCGCGGCGACGGCCACGTCCACGTCGGGCTCGATGATGATCGGCGAGTTGTTGCCGAGCTCCAGCGACACCTTCTTCCTGGGTGCGGTGGCCCGGATGTTCCAGCCGACGGGTGGTGAACCGGTGAAGGTGATCATGGCCACGTCGTCGTGTTCGACCATGTGGGCTGCGGTCCGACCGGGGCATGTCACGACGTTCAGCCAGCCGGGGGGAAGGCCGCACTCGTCCAGGAGGACCTCGGCCAGGCGGATGGCCGTCAGCGGGGTGGCCGATGCCGGCTTCAACACGACGGGGCAGCCGGCCGCGATCGCGGGGGCGACCTTGTGGCAGACCAGGTTCAACGGGAAGTTGAAGGGCGAGATGGCGCCGACGACGCCTATCGGCACCCGCTTCACGAAGCCCGTCTTGCCTTCACCCGCTGAGCTGGCGTCCATGGTCACCAGCTCGCCGCCCAGGGTGCGGGCCACCGCGGCGGCGAACCGGGCGGTGTCGACGGCCCGGGCCGCCTCGATGCGTGCCGTCGAGATGGGCTTGGCCGCCTCGGCCGAGATGCTCTGGGCGAACTCCTCGTGGTGGGCGGCGAGCGAGTCGGCCATGCGGTCCAGGATGGATGCCCGCTCGTGGGTGGGCATGACCCCGGCGGCAAGCGTGGCCTTCGCAGTGGCGATGGCTGCGTCCAGGTGGTCGGTGGTGCCGACGGGCACGGTGCCCAGGACCCGTCCGTTGTAGGGGGAACGGACCTCGGTGGCTTCCTCGGCGTCTACCCGGTCGGCGCCGATGATCATCAGGTGGTGTTCGCTCATGGGCACCTCCGAGGCAGCACCTCTTCTGGTGACAACCTACACTGACCAGACTCCTTTGGATCCAAATGAATGAGTCGAGGAAGGCCGCAAGAGATGGGCGAGCGACCACGGGTCACCGTTGCCGGAGTGCCGGTGTCGGTCGACCACTACGTGGGCGGCCGCCGGGTGTCGTCGGCCACCACGTTCGAGGACCGCTCCCCGCTGGACTGGTCGACGCTGCTGGCCGAGGTCTCCGCAGGCGACGCGGACGTCGCCGGGGAGGCCGTCACCGCGGCCGCCGCCGCCTTCAGGGGCTGGGCGGCCCTAGGCCCGGCCGGTCGTGGTCCCTACCTGCGACGCCTAGCCGACCTGATCGACGAACGGGTGCCCGACATCGCCGCGGTCGAGTGCGTGGACATGGCGATGCGCCACGAGAGCCTCCGCAACCGGGTCATCGGACGCGGCGCCCGCAACTTCCGGGCCTATGCGGACCTGGCCGAACGGCACGAGGAACGAACCTGGTCTTCCAACGGCACGGCCAACCGGGTCCAGCGGCTCCCGGCCGGACCGGCGGTGGTCATCACCCCGTGGAACGCTCCGTTCATGCT
>Ga0208131_1000221_pt1 | contig 17510 bp, 15 predicted proteins | sample ETNtaG_14_FD_185781 | JGI IMG/M metagenome (GOLD analysis project Ga0208131, IMG submission 185781) | Marine microbial and viral communities from oxygen minimum zone, Eastern Pacific Ocean - ETNP201406SV73 (SPAdes) (version 2) | ecosystem: Environmental > Aquatic > Marine > Oceanic ...
CGGGCGACCGACCTGGTCGGCATCTCGGTGGAGGGCGACATGGTCTCGATCGGCGCCCTGACCACCCACAGCACGCTGGAGCACTCGGCGGAGCTGGCGGCGGCGTGTCCGCTGCTGGCCCACGTGGCCTCGCTGGTGGGCGATCCGGCGGTGCGCCACCGGGGCACCCTGGGTGGCTCGCTGGCCCACGCCGACCCGGCGTCGGACCTGCCGGCTGCCGTACTGGCCCTCGGAGGGACGCTGGTGGTCGCAGGCCCCGGTGGTACGCGGGAGGTCGCGGCGACCGACTTCTTCACCGGCTTCCTGGAGTCGGTGCTGGGCGTCGACGAGGTGCTGACCGAGGTCCGCGTGCCGGTCTCGACCGGTGGATGGTCGTACCAGAAGTTCAACCGGCGGGCCCAGGACTGGGCCATCGTCGGGGTGGTGGTGGCCGAGGGTGGCGCCGGCGTGTCGCTGGTGAACATGGCCTCCACGCCGATGCGGGCCACGGCGGTTGAGGCGGCTGTGGCCGGTGGCGCCTCGGCGACGGACGCTGCGGCGAGCGCTGCGGACGGCACCGAACCACCGACCGACAACCAGGCCGACGGGGCCTACAGGGAGCACCTGGCGCGGGTCCTGACCGCCCGGGCACTCACTGCCGCCGGTAGGTAGGGGCCAGGAACGGAACTGCCGCGGGGTCGGCCCGGGAACTGGGTGGGAGTGCCCGCCCGGCCTCCCGGCGTGATCGGCGGTTCCCGGTTCAGGGACCTCCGGGGAGCGACTCGCACGGCTCGCCGTCGTTGTCGCCGTCGAGGCGCGCCACGTCGCCGTAGGCGTCTGCATAGGTGTCGAACCAGGCCTTGGCTGCCGCGTAGTCGTCGAAGTCTCCGCAGTTCCTGACGTTGCCGGGATTCGGTGGGTCGTCGCCGTTCTCCGACCCGCCAAGGTCGATGGGTTCGCCCAGGTCGATGGGTTCGCCCAGGTCGATGGGTTCACCGAGGCTGATGGTCATCCCGGGTGCGATCTGCGAATCGGGGTCGCCGTCGCAGGTGGCGAGCATCCGGGTGAGCGCCACCAACTCGGCAGAGGTGACGCTGAGCACCCACCGGACCTTGATGTCGAGCCATGTGTCGGCGTACACGCAGTCGGTCATGGCATCCGGTCCGGCGTATTCCCGTGGCGTCCAGTCCTCGGGGCCGCTGTCGCCCTTGGAGCGGTTGGCCGAGGCGGTCACGGCGATGAGGTGGCGGGGATCGGACATGTCGTTGGAGTAGCGACGCTTCGTGTCACGGTCCCAGGCCCAGCCGCCGGACCGGTGGGCGTTTGCCAGCGGGACGAAGTGGTCGACGTCGAGGGAACGGGGATCCTCCACGACGGTGCCGGTGAAGGCGGCCAACCAGCGTCCGCCGGTCACGAGGCAGCCGTCGTCGCGTAGGAACGGTGAGGCGGTCGCCTCGGCCATGAGCACCTCGTGGCGGGTGTTCAGGCAGTCACCGTCGTCATCCGACCAGCGGCCCCAGTCGTCGCGGTCGTAGCCCTCCCGGTGCGGGTCGTCCACCACTCTCGGAATGGCGAGGACCGACTCCGGCCAGGTGGCCGCCTCCGTCGGAGCGGGGGTGGTGGGCGCAACCTCCATCGTCGTGATCGTGGAGGCGGGGGTCGGCGTGGCCGTGCTGGCGGGAGCCGTCGTGGCGGCGGTGGTCGGTGCCACCGTGGCGGCGGGGGCCATGCTGCTGGTGGACGGTGCGACCGTGGCGGCGGCGGTTATCGGCGTGGCACCCGTGGCGCCCGTGCCAGTGCCGGGGCCACAGGCGGAGCCGAGCACCACGAGGAGCACGACGACCACCGTCTGCCTGGGGAAGTACGGCACCACCCGATGCTTCCACGCCTTCGCCCCCGGTGCGCGATGGGCGACGCTCAGGAACGTCGCAGGAGGCGGTTCAACCAGTCGATCCGGCGGGTCGCTCTACCGGTCCTGGCTTCAGCCCGGTCCGCACTGGCCGCCAGGCGGAGGCCGGCGTTGATGCCGATCCAGCGGAACGGCTCGGGCTCCCACTTCCGGGCCAGGTGGTCCACCCACGGCAGGTCGGTGCGTTCGCTCTCGGTCCCGGTGACCAGCTCGGCGATGGTCTGGCCGGCCAGCTTGGCGGTGGCCACGCCGTCGCCCACGTAGCCGCCTCCCCACGCCATGCCGGTAGCCCTGTCCAGGCCGACCGACGGCGTCCAGTCCCTGGAGAGGCCCAGCACGCCACCCCACCGGTGGGTGATCGCGGCGTCGCCGACCACGGGGAACATCTGTCGGATGGTGGCTTCCACCGCGTCGTGGATCGGTTGGTGCGCGCCGGTGGTGGAAACCAGCTTCGAGCCGAACCGGTACGGGGCTCCACGACCTCCGACGGCGAGGCGGCCATCGGCGGTTCGCTGGCCGTAGATGATGAGGTTTCGACCGTCGCCGAAGGTGGGGCGATCGGTCAGGCCGATCTCCTCCCAGACGTCAGCCGACAGTGGCTCGGTGGCAACCATCATGGAGTAGACGGGGGCGATGGTCCGGCGGTGACCTGCCAGGTCCCGGGTGTAGCCCTCGGTTGCACGTACGACGACCCCGGCTCGGACCGTTCCCCTGTCGGTGACCACCCGGGCCGATCCGGAACCGTCCACCGGTTCGATGGAGAGGACGGCTGTCTCCTCGTGGATGGTCCCGCCGAGGCGCTCCACGGCTTCGGCCAGGCCGCGGACCAACCGGCAGGGGTGGATGGCGGCGACGTGCGCGTTGAACCAGCCGCCCACCACGTCCGTGGCGTTGCAGAACCGGCGGGCCTCGTCGGCGTCCACCCAGCGGACGTCGTCGGCAGACAGGCCCAGGTCGTGTCGTGCCCGTACCCCGGCCGATATCCGGTCGGCCTGGACGGAGCTGCGGGCCAGGTCGATCCAGCCGCCCTTGGCGTAGTCGCAGTCGATCCCCTCGGCGTCGGCCACCCGCCCTATGTCGTCGATGGCGTCGTACAGGGCCCGCATCTGGCGGAGGGCTGCGGCGGTGCCGGCCCGGGCCGCCCAGTCCATGGGGCTGATGCTGTACTCGCCCAGGGCCCATCCACCGTTGCGACCCGAGGCGCCGTAGCCGGCGACCTTGCGTTCCAGGACCACCACCCGGATCGTCGGGTCCAGGCGGAGGAGGTGGTACGCGGTCCACAGCCCGGTGTAGCCGGCGCCCACGATGGCCACGTCGGCGTCCCGGTCGCCGGGCAGGGCCGGGCGGGGGGCGAACGAGCCCGGCACCGTGTCATGCCAGAGCGACACCATCCGGTACCGGGGATCCTCGGAGGCGTCGGCCGCCGCTCCATCCGATCGGGGGTGCATGGCGGAGAACCTAGGTCCCGTCAGCTGTCGAAGCCGATGCCGAACCTGTCCAGCAGGGCCAGCCATGGTCCGCGTCGCCCACCCCGCCGGTCGGATCGCTGGATGGCCCGGCGTGTGACCTGGATCGCCGGCCAGCGCAGCGGCTCGGGCGGGAACGGAAACGGCGACCGGCGCACCATCTCGAGTTCGGTCCGTTCGGTGACGCGACCATCGACCAGGTCCAGGGCGACACACGCACCGAAGCGGCTGGCGCCCACCCCGAGGCCCGTGTACCCGGCTGCCCACGAGACGACCCCGCGGTGGCTGGTGCCCCAGGCGCAGGTGAATCGACTGGTGGTGGCGATGGGCCCACCCCACCTGTGTGTGAACGAGAGGCCCTCCAACTGGGGGAACGTCTCGAAGAAGTGGGTGGCCAGCATCCGGGAGGTTCCCGGACTCTGCTCGACGGCTGCACCGACCCGGTTGCCGAAGTGGTAGAGGGCGTCCCAGCCGCCCCACAGGATCCGGTCATCGGAGGTGAGGCGGTAGTAGTGGAACTGGCTCCCCATGTCGGAGAGGCCCTGGCGGTTCGACCATCCGATGCCGGCCATCTGGTCGGCCGAGAGGGGCTCGGTGACCAGCACGTGGTCGTACACGGGTGCGATGTAGCGGCGGATGCGACGGATCGGGGGGTGGAAGGCGTTCGTGGCCACCACCGCACGGCTGGCGGCCACCGAACCGGCGTCTGTCCGGATCCGTACGCCGGTCGTCCCGCCTCCTCCTACGGTTTCGATGGATCGCGCCGGCGTGTTCTCGAAGAACCGCACCCCGAGCGATTCGGCCGCGCGTCGCAGGCCCCAGGCCAACCTTGCCGGGTCCAGCATCACCACGCCGTCGTGGTGCCAGATCCCGCCCAGGTAGGTGGGCGAGTCCACCTCGGAGCGGGTGGATGGCGCGTCCAGCAGGGTCACGGACAGGCCGTGTACCTCGTGGAGTGTGGCGCTGTCGGCCAGGGAGTCGGCCTGCCATGGGGCGACGGCCACGTTCAGAGCACCTGTCGGTTCCGGTGAGCAGTCGATGCCGTGGCGGGAGATGACGTCCAGGAGTCCCTGCAGGTTCCCATCGCCGAGGCGTAGGAGCGTGTCGACCTCGTCGGGCCAGTGGGCGACGCCGTTCTCGAGTCCGTGGGTGAGGGAGGCCTCGCAGAATCCACCGTTGCGTCCTGACGCGCCGAAGGCGATGGTGTCGGCCTCCAACACGACGATCGATCTGCCAGGGTCGGCCTCTGCGGCGGTCAGCGCCGTCCAGAGCCCGGTGAAGCCACCCCCCACGACGACGAGGTCGGCGTCCAGATCGGTGTCCAGGCACGGAGACGGTTCCGGTCGCTCGGGTCGATCCAACCAGAACACCTCCGGTCGGGCTTCGGCAAGTGCCCGCGCCCCGATCGCCTCGGCGTTCATGATGTGTTCGCTGGCCGGAGGTGCACAACGACGGAAAACATCGTTGAAATAGACAAAAGAGACTGAATCCGTCGTATCGCTGGCATCAGCACGACGGAATCAGTAGCATCAGGCACGTTCTGGAGGGTAGCCCCTCCGGGAGGGGGAGTCGACGAAGCATGGGGAGGAGCTGGGTCGATGCATGACACCACGGATGGACCGCGAACGGCGGTGGAGCTACAGGGCGTCGTCAAGCGATTCGGTGACCGGTCGGGGACCGAGGTCACGGCGGTGGACAACCTCGACCTCACGATCGCCGACGGCGAGTTCTTCTCGTTGCTGGGCCCATCGGGCTGCGGCAAGACGACCACCCTCCGGATGATCGCCGGCCTGGAGCTCCCTACCGCCGGTTCCATCCGGATCCACGGCGAGGAGATGGGGCTCCGTCCGCCCAACAAGCGACCCGTCAACACGGTGTTCCAGAACTACGCCCTCTTCCCCCACATGACGGTGGCGAAGAACATCGGGTTCGGGCTGGAGATGCGCAAGGTCCCGGCCGGCGAGCGGGCCGAGCAGATCGACTGGGCCATCCAGCTCGTGGAGATGGGCAGCATGGCCCATCGCAAGCCCGGGCAGCTCTCCGGAGGCCAGCAGCAACGTGTCGCCCTCGCCAGGGCGCTCGTGAACAGGCCCGAGGTCCTCCTGTTGGACGAGCCACTGGGTGCCCTCGACCTGAAGCTCCGCCAGCAGATGCAGCATGAGCTGAAGAACCTCCAACGGGAGGTCGGGATCACCTTCGTCTACGTGACCCACGACCAGGAGGAGGCGGTCACGATGAGTGACCGGATCGGCGTCATGCACGACGGTCGCCTGCTCCAGGTGGACACGCCGGAGGCCATCTACGAGCGACCCACCACCCGGTTCGTGGCCGACTTCATCGGGCAGAGCAACTTCCTGGCGGCGACCGTGGCCTCTGCCGACGAGGTGGTCCTGGCCAACGGCCAGCGCCTCCGCCTGTCATCGGACCGTCCGACGGGTGAGGCCGTGGCCGTGACCGTCAGGCCGGAGCGCCTCACGGTGCATCGTCGCGGCGAGGCACCGGCAGGCCTCCACCACCTGGAGGGTCGGGTGGAGACGGTCACCTACCTGGGCAACGCCATCGTCTACGGAGTCGGCATCGACTGGATGCACCTCGAGGTCCGCTGCCCCGCCACCCTGGCGGTGGACCGGCGCGACGTCGGAGACGAGGTCACCGTGTCGTTCGAGCCCAGGCACGCAGCGGTGGTCACCGGCTGATGTCCGTCGCTGCTCCCCCGGACGAGGCACAGGGCGTGGATGGTCCATCCGAGGTGGCCACGCCGGGACTGGAACGCCAGTCCGAACGGGCGAAGGCCCGGCAGGGCTTCCTTCTCGGCCTGCCGGCCATCCTCTACCTGCTGGTCTTCTTCGTCATCCCCCTGGGGATAGTCGTCGCCTACTCGTTCGCCACCCGGACCCGCTCCGGCCGGACGGAACTCCGGGACTGGAACCTCAACGCGTACGCCCGCCTGGGAGACGACATCGTGCTCACGGTGGCGTGGCGGTCCCTCTGGGTGGCAGCCCTCACCACGGTCATCTGCATCCTGCTGGCCTACCCGCTGGCCTACTTCATCTCCACGCGCAGCGCGGTCACCCGCAACCTGCTTCTCGTCGGGATCATGATCCCGTTCTGGTCCAACTTCCTGATACGAACGTACGCCTGGAGGGTCCTGCTGGACAGCGACGGGCTGGTCACGCAGATGGTCCAGGCCACCGGTCTAAGCGACGGCCGCATCCTGTTCACCACCAACGCGGTGATCCTGGGGCTGGTCTACGGATACCTGCCGTTCATGGTCCTGCCCCTCTACGCGGCCATCGAGCGGATCGACTGGAGCCTCGTGGAAGGGGCCCGTGACCTCTACGCCAACGGCTGGGGTGCCTTCCGGCGCGTGGTCTGGCCGTTGTCCAAGCCGGGCGTGGTGGCCGGCTCGATCCTCGTGTTCGTGCCGAGCTTCGGGGCCTACGTCACGCCGGCAATCCTGGGAGGCAACAAGGAGGGCCTGCTGGGTAGCTACATCGTGCTGCAGTTCCTGTCCGCTCGGAACGGCCCGGTCGGATCGGCCGTCTCGGTCGTGGTGCTGGGCGTGATGCTGCTAGGCACGTTGCTGTACTTCCGGTCCGGAGGGAAGAACCTGTGAGCAAGGGCGTCGCCAGGTCGACCGCCGAACCGCAGGGGTTCTCCAGATGGTGGTTGCGTGGCCACTCGCTGCTCGTCTTCATCTTCTTCTACGCGCCGATCGTGGTCCTGTTCATCTTCTCGTTCAACGACAGCAACGCGGTCGGCAACTGGAAGGGCTTCACCTTCGGCTGGTACGAGGCATTCCTGGACAACGACAACGTCCAGAAGTCGATCTGGGTGTCGGTCAAGGTCTGCCTATTCTCAACCGTCGTTGCCGTGGTGCTGGGCACCGCCAGCGCCCTGGCCCTGGAACGGTTCCGCTGGTGGGGCCAGAAGGCCTTCGACGCCGTTCTCTACCTTCCGATCATCATCCCCGACGTCACCATGGCCGTGATGATGCTCGTCTTCTTCGGCGAGACGGCCGAGTGGTTCAACGTGATCCCCGGCGTCGACCTCTCGTCCGGCCTCGAGAAACTGGTCTTCAGCCATGTGGCCTTCAACATCTCGTTCGTCTCGGTGGTCGTACGGGCCCGCCTCGCCAACCTGGACGCATCCATGGAGGAGGCGGCGGCCGACCTCTACGCCAACCGCTGGCAGGCATTCCGGCGGGTCACGCTTCCGCAGATCATGCCGGGCGTGATCGGTGGCGCCCTGCTGGCGATAACCATCTCGTTGGACGACGTGGTCGTTTCCAGCTTCGTGGCAGCCGTGGGCGCCACCCCGATCTCGGTGTACGTGTTCGGCATGTTGAGAAAGGGCGTCAGCCCACTCGTGAACTCCGTGTCGGTCGTGATGTTGACGGCGTCGATCAGCCTCGTGCTGGCGTCGCTGGTGTTCTCCCGGGCAACAGGCTCGGGGAGGGAGGAAAGGTGAAAGATATGAGGAAGTGGATGCGAGCGTTTGCCCTACTGGGGGTGATCAGCATCGTGGCCGTCGGATGCGGCAGCGATGAGGATGAGGCCTCGGCCTTCAAGCAGTGCGCCTTCGGTGAGACCGACGGTGACCTGGCGTTCTTCAACTGGTCTGAGTACATGGACCCCGACCTGATCACGGCGTTCCAGGACGAGTCCGGGGTCTCGGTCATCGAGGACTTCTACCCGTCCAACGAGGAGATGTTCGCCAAGGTCGAGCACGGCGGATCCGGCTACGACATGATCATCCCGTCCGACTACATGATCTCGATCCTCATTTCGGAGGCGATGATCCAGCCGGTGCAGGTTGCGGCGGTTCCCAACCGGTCCAACATCTCGGACAAGTTCTCCGATCCGCCCTTCGATCCGGGCAGCGCCTATACGTCGGCCTACCAGTGGGGCACCACCGGCGTGGGCGTCGACCTCGGGGTGACCGGTGACGTGCCACAGACCTGGGGCCTCCTGTTCGACGCCGACCTGGCCGAGGAGTACGGGCTGGACGGTGCCATCACCCTGCTGGACGACCCCCGGGAGACCGTGGGCGCCGCCCTCAAGTACCTGGGCTACTCGTTGAACTCGACGTCAGCCGATGAGCTGGCCGAGGCCGAGGCGGTCATCGCCGATGCCGTCAGCCGGGTCGCTGCGTTCGACTCCGATCAGTACAGCGAGCTGATCGTCAGCGGAGAGACCATCGTCGGCCACGGCTACAGCGGCAACTTCCTGTGGGACTTCGAGGAGGGTGAGAGCGAGTACACCTACTTCGTGCCCGACGAGGGGGGAACCATCTGGGTTGACGGCATGGCCGTCCTGGTGGACGCGCCGCATCCGTGCACTGCGTTCGCCTTCATGAACTTCCTGTTGGACGCCCACAACGGCGCCCAGCTGACGAACTTCAACTGGTACGCCAGCCCGAACGGCGCCGCCGAGGAGTTCATCGACCAGGAGGTTCTGGACAACCAGATCATCTACCCGTCGGCGGAGACCATGAAGCGCCTCGAGTTCATCGAGGACACCGGTGACTTCGAGATCCAGTTCACCGACGCCCTCACAAGGGCACGCGGCTAGAACCGCCTCCCTTCCGGGCCGGTGGGGCGGGGGCGCATGGCGCCCCCGCCCCACCCCCGGGCGGACGAACCATGGGCAGCTGACGGCGCCAGCCGGTCAGGCCCGAACACACGATGTGGAGAGCAGGCGATGAGCGAACACAGGCGGTTGGCGGAACTGGCCGAGAGGCACCTCTGGGGCCACTTCTCGGTCCTCAAGAACAACATTGACGGCACCCGCGTCATCGAACGCGGTCAGGGTTGCCACGTCTGGGACGTAGAGGGGAACCGCTACCTGGACGGCCTCGCCGGCCTCTTCGTGAGCCAGTTGGGCCACGGACGCCCCGAGCTGGCCCGCGCTGCCGGCGACCAGGCGGCGACGCTCGGCTACTTTCCGATCTGGACCTACGGACACCCGAAGGCCATCGAGCTGGCGGCGAAGCTGGCCGAGCTGGCCCCCGGCGACCTGAACCGGGTGTTCTTCACCACCGGCGGTTCCGAGGCCGTCGAGTCGGCGTGGAAGCTGGCACGCCAGTACTTCAAGCTGAAGGGCCAGCCCGACCGGGTCAAGGTCATAAGCCGCAACCTCGCCTACCACGGCACCACCATGGGCGCCCTGTCCATCACCGGCCTGGACTCCATCAAGGCCGTGTTCGAGCCGCTGGTCCCCGGCGCGGTCAAGGTGCCCGAGACGAACCACTACCGGTGTCCGACGTGTCAGGACGACCCCCACTGCACGCTGCATGCCGCCGACGCGATCGAGGAGGCCATCCTCCGGGAGGGTCCCGAGACGATCGCCGCCGTCTTCCTGGAGCCGGTCCAGAACGCCGGAGGCTGCTTCACCCCGCCACCCGGCTACTGGGCGCGGGTGCGCGAGATCTGCGATCGCTACGGCGTGCTGCTCGTCTCCGACGAGGTGATCTGCGCCTTCGGCCGGCTCGGGTACATGTTCGGGTGCGAGCGTTACGGCTACCAGCCGGACATGATCACCTGCGCCAAGGGGCTCACCTCCGGCTACGCGCCGTTGGGCGCCATGCTGGTCAGCGACAAGGTGGCCGAGCCGTTCGTGGGTACCGGCGAGTCGTTCCTGCACGGCATCACCTTCGCCGGCCACCCGGTGAGCTGTGCGGTGGCGCTGGCCAACCTGCAGATCTTCGAGGACGAGAAGATCCTCGAACACGTCCGGACCAACGAGCCGGCCTTCCGAGCCGCCCTGGACGACCTGGCCGACCTGCCCATCGTCGGCGACATCAGGGGCGCCGGCTACTTCTACGGCATCGAGCTGGTGAAGGACCGGACCGACCGGCTGTCGTTCAGCGACGAGGAGCGCGAGCACCTGCTGCGAGGGTTCCTCTCGAACCGGCTGCTGGAACTGGGCCTCATCTGCCGGGCCGACGACAGGGGCGAGCCGGTCATCCAGCTCTCGCCGCCGCTCATCGCCGGACCGGACGAGTTCGCCGAGATCACCTCGAAGCTCCGGCAGGCCCTCACCGAGGCCATGGCGGAGGTGGGAATGTGAACAAGCTGGTGGGAGCGACGGGTGCGGACCGTAGCGAGGTCTTCCCGCTGGACGACGTGGACCGGGCGATCATCTCAGAACTGCAGGTGGACGGCCGCATGTCGTATGCCGAGCTGGGCCCCAGGGTGGGCCTGTCGCAGGCAGCAGCTCGCCAGCGGGTCAACCGCCTCACCGAGCGGGGTGTCATGCAGATCGTGGCCGTCACGGACCCGCTCAGCCTGGGCCTGAGCACGCAGGCCATGGTCGGCATCACGGTGGTCGGCGACGTCCGGGTTGTCGCCGCGGCGGTGGCGGAGCTGGTCGAGGCCGAGTACGTGCTGATCACCGCCGGTCGCTTCGACGTCCTGGCTGAGGTGCTCTGCGAGGACAACGCAGTCCTCCTGGCGCTTGTGAACGACCGGATCCGCCCCATCGAGGGCGTGGTCTCGACCGAGGTGTTCTCGATCCTGAAGATGGAGAAGCTGACGTTCTCATGGGGGACAGGCTGACCGCTCCCCGGGGGAACCGATCCTGACGGCTACCGCAGGGCGGCTGCCATCGTGTCGATGACCCGTCCCACCTCGTCGTCGGTGATGACCAGCGGCGGGCAGATGGCGAGGCACGTGCCTATGGGTCGCACGATCACCCCGTTGGCCAGGATCTCGTTGCGAACCGGGATCGAGTCCCGACCCAGCTCGGCTGCGTAGACGGCGCCCATTCCCCGCCACGACTCGATGAGACCATCGGCCTGCAGGGCCCTCAGGCCCTCCTGGAACCGCTCGCCAACATGGTTGGCACGCTGGTCGAGTCCCTCCCTCTCCATGATCTCCAGGTTTGCGATGCCGGCAGCACAGGATGCCTGGTGGCCCGAGTAGGTGTAGCCGGTTCGCAGCAGGAACCCCGGTTCCTCCAACTCCTCGCAGACGCTGCGCGAGAGGATCACGCCTGACAACGGGAGGTAGCCGGAGGTGACGCCCTTGGCGAAGGTGATCAGGTCGGGGGTGACGCCGAAGGTCTGGGCGCCGAACCACTCTCCGGTCCGGCCGAACCCGCAGATCACCTCGTCGAAGATGAGCAGGGCCCCGTTGTCATCGCACAGGCGCCTCAGGCCCTCCAGGTATCCGTCTGCCGGTGGGAAGACGCCGCCGGCACCCTGGAGCGGCTCGGTCAGTACTGCAGCGATGCTGTCGCCCTGGTCGGCGAAGACCGAGGCAGCGGCTTCCAGGTCGTCGTGGGGCACCTCCACGAAGTGGGGGACCAGGTCGCCCCAGCCCTCCCGGTTGGGGGCGATGCCCTGCGCTGAGGTTCCGCCGAAGTTGGTGCCGTGGTAGCCGTTGGTGCGCTTCACGATGACCTGGCGACCGGTGTGCCCACGGCGCTGCTGGACCTGCCTGGCGATCTTGAGGGCGGTGTCGACCGCCTCGGACCCGGAACATCCCAGGAAGACCCTCCCGTCGGGGTGGGGGGACCGTTCCGCGATCATCTCGGCCACCCGGGAGGCCGGCCCGTTGGTGAACGGCGCGAAGGTGTTGTAGGCCTCGATCTGGCGCATCTGGGCGGTGACCGCGTCGATGATCTCGGTCCGTCCGTGGCCGACCTGGCAGAGCCACAGGTTCGCCATGGCGTCCACGTATTCCCGACCGTCGGAGTCGAAGACGAGCGATCCCTCGCCCCGGACGATCTCTATGAAGTCGCCCTCGGGCATGGCCGGTGGGGAGAAGGGGTGGAGCAGGGCGTCGGTCATCGGAAGGGCCTCCTGATGGTTCTGGTCGGAACGCCGGGTCGGACCGGCTTCCGGTCTTCTGGACGGGTGAGTATCGCACCGATTGACAGCAGGATTGCCATGGTGACCGCCGTCGTTCTCCAGGCCACGGCGTCGCCGTGGGCGTCGTAGACGATGGCGATGGCGATGGCGGCAACGGCGCCGGTGGCCACCTCGACGGCTCCCATCAGGCCCTGGGCCGTGGCTTGGCGGTCCTCGGGGACGGCGGCCGCCACGAGCATGGGGGTGGACGGGAAGCCGAATCCCTCTACGACCGAGGTAGCGACAGTCAGCGCGATCAGGCCGACCACTCCGGGCACGATCCCCCAGAAGATGACCACCAGCGTGATTATCCCGAGAGATCCGATCGCCCACCGCCGGGCCCCATATCGCTGGGCCAGAATGCCACCGAGGGGTGATAGAAGGGCGATGGGAAGGGCACCGACCGTGAGGGCAACGCCCAGCACGGCCCGTGAGGCGCCTCGGGAGTCCATCTCCAGTACCCAAACTGCCTCGAAGGCCCCAATGAACACGAAGTAGGCGGCCACCATGAAGAAGGCGCCGATTAGGCGCCGGATCCGAAGGAGTCCCCTTAGGCCGAGGCGCTCCTGGTCTTGAGCCGCCACGTCCGGCTGGGCCCGAAAGGCCACCGGCAGGAGGAGGGACAGGGCTCCGGCCATGGTCCAGAAGGTGAACCGGAAGCCGCCAACCGCCGTCAGGCCGGCGGCGATCATCGGCCCGGCCACGAAGCCACCGACATCCCACGCCCCCAGCCGACCGATGTTGCGGCCCAGGTTCGCCGGGTCGGCCACGATCACCGTGCGCCGGGCGGCCGGGCCAGCTGTGCCCAGCGCGAAGCCGAATACGATCCGACCGGCCACGTAGTGCCACAACTCCTGGCCGACGGCCAGCAGGACCATGCCGGCTACCGCAAGGGCCAGGCCGGTCCGCAGCATGGCCGGAGCCCGTCCTCGGTCGGCATGGGGGGCCATCACCAGACAGGCCACGAAGGCCGCCCCGAAGCCTGAGCCTACGGCCAGGCCGATCCCGGTCTCGGAGAAGCCCAACTGGTCCCGGAGCTCTGCGAGCAGCACGATGATGGAGGCCAGCCCGGCCGACATCCCGAACAGGATGAAGAAGTATGGCGTCAGGCTCGGACCGCTGGCCGGTCCGGTGGGCGTCCACCCCCTAGGAGCGGTACTGGACACCGGGTAGCACGCAGAGCATCTCGTAGAGCAGGTTGGCGCCGACCAGGCTGGTCATCCCGCTGGTGTCGTAGATGGGGGCCACCTCGACCAGGTCGCAACCCACGATGTCCAGTCCACGGCACCCCCGCACCACCTCGAGGGCCTGGGGCATGGTCAGGCCGCCCACCTCCGGGGTGCCGGTTCCCGGGGCATAGGCCGGGTCCAGGCCGTCGATGTCGAAGCTGAGGTACACGGGGCCTTCGCCGAGCTGGTCCCTTACCTCGACCATGAGGGGCTCGAGGCTCCGGTACCAGCACTCCTCCGCCTGCACGACCCGGAATCCCTGTTGGCGTGACCAGTCGAAGTCGTCGGCGGCGTAGCCGGTACCCCGTACGCCGATCTGGACGACCCGGTCACCGGCCAGGAGGCCCTCCTCGACGGCACGTCGGAATGGGGTGCCGTGGGCGACCTTGGACCCGAACATCGTGTCGTTGATGTCGGTGTGGGCGTCGATGTGGACCAGCCCGACGGGTCCGTGCCTCTTCGCCATGGCACGCAGGATGGGAAGCACCACCGTGTGGTCGCCGCCCATCGACGCGGTGATGACGTCGTCGGCCAGAAGGCCGTCGAAGTGCTCCTCGATGGCCTCCACTGCGGCCAGCAGGTCGTACGGGCTGGCAGCCACGTCACCCGTGTCATCGATGCGCAGGCTGTCGAACGGGGCGGCCCGGGTGGCCATGTTGTAGGGGCGCAGCAGGACCGATTCGTCGCGGATGCCGCGGGGGCCGAACCTGGCGCCCGGACGGTTCGACGTGCCGGTATCCAGCGGGACGCCGACCACGGCGACGTCCAGGTCGGCAGGCGGCGTGTTCCCCGGCAGGCGCATGAACGTGGCGATGCCGCCGAACCGGGGCATCTGGTTGCCGCTCAGGGGCTGGGGGTTCTCGTTCACCGGCAGAGTCTCCCATGCCGATCACCGTGGTACCCCGTCGGATCGTGGCAGGCTCGGGTGAGGCGACCGGCGGCTGCCGATGACCGAAGGAGCAGGCCCTGATGGCCCATGACCACCACCGACACGACCACGACAAGGGCCTGAGGGCCAAGCTCCACTGGCTCCTCATGATCCGGCACTTCTGGATGTCGGACGTGAACCGTGCCGTCGTGGACATGGCCGCCCCGAAGCCCGGTGAGCGTGGGCTGGACGTGGGCGCCGGCATGGGCCCGGCCACCGTGCTGGCAGCGAAGCGGGGAGCGCACGTGGTGGCCGTTGACCCGTCGGGCTTCATGCGGGCCTTCTGCGGGTTCAGACGACTCCTGCAACGTGCCCGGCGTCGGATCACCGTGGAGTCGGGCGTGGCCGAGGACCTTCCGGTGGCCGGCGGTTCCACCGAGGTCCTGTGGGCCGTCAACGCCGTGCACCACTGGGTGGACCACCCGGCGGTGTGGCCGGAGTTCGCCAGGGTGCTGGCCCCCGGCGGCCGCCTGGTGCTGGTCGACGAGGACTTCGACGACGCGACCCACCCGTCCCACGAGAAGCACGCCGGTCACGAGGCCGAGATGACCCCTGTCGACGTGGCGGTGATAGTCGCCGCGATGGCAGAGGTCGGCCTGGAGGCCACCGGGGAGCACACGACGGTCGCCGGTGTTCCGGCCAAGGTGGTCCGGGCGGTCCGCGTCGCCTGAGCGGGTCGGTTCCCCTGGTGACCGGCCCGTTGGGGCCTATCGGGGAGGTGTCGGGTCAGCCCGTTACAGGGTCGATCGGGGTGATGGTGCCCAGCGCCGCCTCGATGTCGGCCGCAGCGGCAGGCGCGCTCAGGTTCCTCTCGGCGGCCATCGACCAGGGCATGGGCTCGTTCCACCTGGCACCCGGGTTCAGCCTCGTCCTCCCGGCCGGTTCGACCGGAAGTACCTACTCGGCGGCGGTCCTCGTCGACATCGCCACCGGTCCCTGACCCGAACCGGACCGGGCCGCCTCGGCCCGGGCGATGAGCGCGCAGATCGGATCCAGGATCTGGGGCCACGCTCCCTCGGGGAGTTCGTGGCCCATGCCCTCGATCCAGACCAGCTCGGCGCCGGGAATGGCGTCAGCGGTCTCCTGCCCGCCCTGGGGCACGATGAGCGGATCGTCGGTACCGTGGATGACCAGCGTCGGTGCGGCGACCGTGCCGAGCGCCGGCCGACGATCGCCATCGGCCAGGGCGGCCATCACCTGCCTGACGCCACCGTCCGGGTTCCAGGCCCTGTCCAGGTTGGCCAGGGCCTCTCGCCGCACGTACGCCTCGTCGAACGGGTAACCCGTACCGGCGATGAGCCGGGCCGCTTCGATTCCCGCTGCGACGATGGCCTCTCGATCATGCGGATCCACGTCCGGCGGCTGTAGGGACAGCGCCACCTCCAGTTCCATGGGAATGAACCGGGGCATGGACATGATCGATGTGAACGTCCTGACCCGATCGGGGTGGCGGGTGACCACGTGCTGCCCGATCATGCCGCCGAGAGAAGCTCCGACGATGTGGGCCGATCCGAGGCCCAGAGCGTCGAGTACGCCTACGGCGTCATCGGCCATGTCGGCCAACGAGTAGGGCGCCTCTATGGTCCCGCCGTCCAGGACGGTGAACAGGGCCTCGATCGGATCGCCGGGCGGCTGGTCATCCAGCCAGGTGCTGAGGCCGACATCCCGATTGTCGAAGCGGACCACCTGGTGACCACGATCGGCCAGCCCACGACAGAAGCCCTCGGGCCACACGGTCAGCTGGGCATTCAGCCCCATGATCAGGAGGATCGGGGGATCGGCCGGACTGCCCATCTCCTCGACCTCGATGGTGATCCCGTTGGCCTGGACCTTCGCCATCCCCGCTCCTCCTCGTCTAGTCAACGGTGGTTAGGTTGCCATGGTGGACGACGTTCTCTGGAACCGGACCGGGCTGGAGTTGGCAGCCATGATTGCCGACGGTGAGGTGTCCAGCCGGGAGGTGGTAGACGCCCACCTTGAACGCATCCACGAGGTGAACGGCCGGCTGAACGCCGCCGTGCTGCTCCTGGAGGACTCGGCACGGAGCGCCGCCGATGCAGCCGACCGGGTCACCTCCGCAGGGCTCCCCACCGGCCCGTTCCATGGTGTGCCCATGACGGTCAAGGACGGCCTGGACCTGGCCGGCCACGCCACCACGTATGGCGTCGAGGCCTTTGCCCACGGGATCGCCACCCTCGACGACCCGGGTATCGGGCGACTGATGGCAGCGGGGGCCATCCCCATCGCCAAGACCAACCTCCCCGAGATGGGTATGCGCCTCGCCACCGACAACCCCCTGTTCGGCCTGACCCGGAACCCGTGGCACCCGGACAGGACGGCCGGCGGCTCGTCGGGCGGAGAGGCCTCGGCCATCGCCTCGGGTATGTCCCCGATGGGGATGGGAACCGACCTCGGGGGTTCGGTCCGCAACCCCGCCTACTGCTGTGGCATCGCCGCCACCAAGACCTCGTTGGGGCGGCTCCCGGTCGCCGGTTCGTCTCCGAACGCCGCCGATCCGATGGTCGCCCGCCAGCTCATGGCGGTCGCCGGTCCGATGGCGCGCAGCGTCGCCGATCTGGAGGCCATGCTGCGCGTCACCATCGGGCGCCATCCCAGGGATCCCCGGACCGTCGACGTGGCATACGACGGGATACCCGTGGCCAGACGGGCGGCGATCCCCACCGACCTGCCCGGCGGACCGGTCCACCCCGACGCCCGCCAGGCTGTCCAGCGGGCCGCCGATGCCCTGGCTGACGCTGGATGGGAGGTGGTCGACGCCCTCCCGCCTGAGATCGAACGCTGCTACGAGGTGTGGGGCCACCTCCTCGGCCACGACTTCCCGGCGACGCTGATCGGCCTCGACGATGTCATGTCCGATGCCGGCAGCCATCTGATGCGGGCCTCGATTGCCTTCTGGCCGGCCTCCGGCATGGCGTCCCAGGTCGCACACACCGAACGCTTCCGGCTGGCCCGGGCGTGGGCCTGCTTCCTTGACGACCATCCGGTCGTGGTCCTTCCGACCTGGTACCAGCCTCCGTTCGACCACCATGCGGATCTCTCCGAGGATCCTGTGGCCATCCGCGACCTCTACGACGGGGTATTCACGCCGATCGTGCCAGCGAACCTGCTCGGCCTCCCGGCCACCC
>Ga0208131_1000231_pt1 | contig 17133 bp, 16 predicted proteins | sample ETNtaG_14_FD_185781 | JGI IMG/M metagenome (GOLD analysis project Ga0208131, IMG submission 185781) | Marine microbial and viral communities from oxygen minimum zone, Eastern Pacific Ocean - ETNP201406SV73 (SPAdes) (version 2) | ecosystem: Environmental > Aquatic > Marine > Oceanic ...
GGCCGAGATGGGCGTCCCGGTCGCTCACGGCTACGGCATGACCGAGAGCCCCATGATCTGCCAGGGCTCGCCGCACGACAGCGACGACCAGCTAGCCCACACCGAGGGCCACCCGGTGTTCGGTGCCGAGGTGACCATCTGTCGACCGGACGGCAGCGAATGCGACCGGGGCGAGGAGGGCGAGGTCCGCATCTCGGGCCCGCAGCTCTTCAAGGGCTACAGGGACCCGACTTTGGACGCCGAGGCGTTCGACGACGAAGGGCGGTTCCGCAGCGGCGACCTGGCGGTCATGCGCCCCGACGGCCACGTGAGCCTCACCGGTCGGGTCAAGGACATCATCATCCGCAAGGGCGAGAACATCGCCGCCCGTGAGATCGAGGACGTGCTCTACGCCCACCCGAAGGTCGCTGCCGTGGCGGTCATCGGCCTACCCGACGCCGAGCGTGGAGAACGGGTCTGCGCGGTGGTCGAGACCGCCGGGGGTGCCGACGACCTCACGATGGCCGAGATGGTCGCAGCCTGCGTCGAGGCGGAACTGATGATGCAGAAGGTGCCCGAGCAACTGGTGGTCCACGACGGGCCGATGCCGCGCAACGCCACCCTGAAGGTCCTCAAGTACGAGTTGAAGGAAGCCCTGGTCGAGGTTCCCTGGCCTTAGCCGGGTGCCGGTAGCCCCGACGGATTCCGCTGGGCAACCCGGGTCAGCGACCGGTGAAGTTGCCTGGACGACGCTCCCGGAAGGCCGCCACACCCTCCTCGGCATCGTCCATGGCCGCCAACTCGGCCTGCTTCGGGCCCAGTGCCGCAATGCAGGCCTCCTCACCGTCGCGGAGGTAGATCGCCGACGAGGCCTTCGTCGCCTGGACGGCCTTCGGGGCTCCCTCACAGATCTTCTCGGCCAACGCTACGGCCCGGTCCAGCTGCGTGCCGGCCGGAACGACCTCCTGGACGAGGCCGATACGTCGGGCCTCCTCGGCGTCGAACTCGTCGGAGGTGAGCAGGTGGTACATGGCGTTGCCCCAGCCGCCACGGTCCACGAACCGGATGGTCGCACCTCCAGCCGCATGGATCCCCCTGAGCGGTTCGAGTTGTGAGAAGCGACAGTCGTCGGCGGCCACCACGATGTCGCCGGCCAGCATCATCTCGATCCCGAGCGTGTAGGTGACGCCCTGAACAGCGGTCACGATCGGCTTGGAGCAACGTCGCCCAAGGGCCATCGGGTCGACGCGCTCACCCTGGGTGGACCGTCTGCCGTCCTTCATGGCATCCCGGAACTTCGGCAGGTCCAGCCCGGCGGTGAAGTGCGGACCGTGGCCGAACAGCACCCCACACCACAGATCGTCGTCCTCGTCCAGGCGTTCGAAGGCGGCGACGAGTTGGCGTGCCATCTGCGGCGTGTAGCCGTTCATCTTGGCTGGCCGATCCAGGCCCATCAGGAGGATCCGACCGCGGACCTCTGTCGTCACGCCGCCTTCGGCCGGGTCGAGTGGTCGTTCGTCGCTCATGGTGTCCTCACTGCTGGTCGAGACCGGAACCCTGCCGGATCAACCGCCGGGAGGACGAATCAGGCGGCGGCCCTCACGGCTTCACGATCCAGGAGGCGTTCCTTGATGGGAAGGCCGAAGGCATACCCACCCAGGCTCCCATCGGAGCGCAGTACCCGGTGGCAGGGGATCAGCACCGGGATCGGGTTGGCCCCGAGAGCCGTGCCCACTGCCCGCACGGCGTTCGGGCGGTGGATGGACCGGGCCAGATCGGCGTAGGTGCGGGTCTCCCCGGCGGGAATGGCCAGGCATGCCTCCCAGACGGACTGCTGGAAGGGAGTGGCACCACGCAGGTCGAAGGTCAGGCCGTTGCGGTCGCCGGTGTTGAAGGAATGCTCGATTGCGTCGAACAGGTCGTCGGGCATGGCGTCGGCGCTCGCCGATGGCCTACCGGTCCGATCGTGGTGCTCCTCGCGGAAGCGGGCGAAGGTGGTCAGGTTCGCGAAACTCGCCCCAGAGATGCCGTGGTCGTTGTAGGCCACCCATAGGCCTCCGATCGGTCCGGCGATCTTCGCGATCTGGTCGACGGACTTCCCGTCGACCTCCTCCTCGGTGCCGCTCATGCAGGTCCCCCTCAACAGGTCGTGGGTGTGTGCCGACAACTCTCGCGCAAAATGCTCTGGCGTGCATCACACCGGTCCAGATTTCTTGCCTCGGCGGGAAGGGCGTTGACGATGGCTGTCGTAGGACGGGTGACGGCTGCATCGGCATTCGCCCTCGTGGCGGCGGCCTGATCTGGCGTTGGTCGAGATTGACGCGGAGGGATTGCCGTGGCTTCCCCTCGCTGGATCAGTCGAGTTGCGCGACGTTGTTCTGGGGGTCGGGCACCCGCAGGGTCTCAAGTGGGCGATGTGTGGCGGTCATGTCGGGCTCCCCCGCTGACCTCTCGGCGCCCCGGTCATGGCGCCACCTTGATGGCGGGTGGGTCGAGTCAGTGGTGTTCTGGGAGCAGGGGCTTCTGGACGCAGCCATCCACTCCCTGACGATGGGTCCTCACGTGGACCTGGCGCGGGAGTTCGTGGAACTGCGGGTCCCTGTAATGCTGGCCGCCCTCCCCGATTGACCGACTCGTCGCCGAGCGGATCCTTCCTACCGAAGGGAAGTCCGGTCAGTCGTCGGCCAGGCCGGTTCGCACGATCACGAGTGGGCAAGGGCTGTGATGGGCGATCGCCTGGCTGACCGAGCCCAGCCTCAGTCCTGCGAAGCCGCCCCTGCCGCGATTGCCGACAACGAGCATCGTGGCGCCCTCGGCTGCCCTCATGAGCGTGTCGGCCGGTCGGCCCTTCTGGAGGGTCCGGCGGATATCCACCTCGTCACCGAACTCCGAGGCGGCAACGGCAGAGTCGATCACCTCGCCCTGCATCTTCTCGACCTCGGACGCCAGGTCGAAGGAGTCGAGTGGCACGTAGCCCAGGTCCGGCGCAGCCGGAACGTAGGTGGGCGAGTAGCAGGTGACCACCTCGACGATCGCATCCCGGTGGTGCGCCTCCTCCAGGGCCCAGATGAGGGCGGCGCGGGCATAGCCCGAACCCTCCACGCCTACGACGATCCGTCTACCGACTCCGTCGGTCATGGGCGGTCCCTCCTGCTCATCGGACCCGGTGGGTACCGGGCTCCGGTCCGAGCATAGGACAGGCTGGGAATGCCTAGGAGAGGGCGTCCTCGACCGTGGCCATCGCCTTGTCCTCGCTGGTGTTCAGGGCGAACGCCAACTCGGAGACGAGGACGTCGAGGGCCTTCGTGTAGAGCATCTTCTCGCCAGCCGAGAGGCCCTTGGCCTGGTCCCGTAGTGCGAGGTTCCGGACCACCTCGGCGACCTGGTACACGTCGCCGCTCTTCAGCTTCTCCTGGTGGTTCTTGAACCGCCGCGACCAGTTGGCCGGCTCCCGGATGTCCCGCTTCTGGAGTACCTCGAAGAGGTCCTCCACGTCCTCCTTGGAGATGGGCCAGCGCATGCCCACGTCCTCGGCGTTGGCCACCGGCACCGCCAGCATCATGTCGCCGTGGGCCATCCGGAGCACCAGGTACTCCGTGGTCTGGCCGGTCGGGTCCTTTCGCTTCTCCCGCTTTTCGACGACCGCTGCACCGTGGTGCGGGTAGACGACCTTGTCGCCGGGCTTGAACATCTGGGGGCCTCCGGGGCTGAAACGTGACGGGGAAGGATATCGCGTGGATGGGTGCCGGTCCGCTGTGACCGGTGGCGCCCGGGTGGGGCGCCTGGTGGATCAGGCGCCGACGCGTGTGCGGGCGTCGCGACTTCGTTGGAGCAGGTGCTCGGGCACACCGAACTGGTTTCCGACGGCGCCCGCTGCGCCCTCGTCGCCTTCATCGGAGTCGACTGAGTCCTCGGGGGCCTCGAGTGCCCGGCGTTCGGCTTCGGTCCGGTCGAACTGGAACCGGCCCCAGTCGTCCTCGTGGCAGAGGTGGTCGTGGCTGACCTGCCCCATGCGGACGCCGTTGTCGAAGTCGACCCAGTAGCGGTACCAGGCGAAACCGTTGGCCACCCGGACCCTGCCCACGGTGCCCTCCGGGACGCCGGGAAGCTCGACGGTGGCGACCACCTTCTTGTAGCGCTTGATCGGAAGCGTGCGATCGATCGTCTTGGGCATCGGTTGGGATCCTCGGCGGGGTGGGCCGTACGTGGAAGGCGAACGCTACCGGCCCGCGGAGCGGCCGGTGACGACCAGGTCCACGAGGCGTGCAACGACGTCGGCGACGGGCACATCGTGGCGTTCTCCGTCGGTTCGGGCGGTGAGCTCCACAATCGAGTTCTCGAGGCCCCTGGGTCCGATCGTGACCCGCAACGGGATGCCGATCAACTCGGCGTCTGCGAACTTGACGCCCGGCCGACCTGCCCGATCGTCCAGGAGCACGTCCACGCCGGCGGCCCGGAGTTCGTCGTAGAGGCGCTCGGCGCACCCCATCGACTCCTCGTGGTCCACCTTCACGACGGTCAGGACCACCTCGTACGGGGCGATGCTCATTGGCCAGACCAGGCCGTTCTCGTCGTGGTGGGTTTCCGCCACGGCCGCCATCGCCCGGCCCACGCCGATTCCGTAGGAGCCCATGGTCGGAACCCGGTTCACGCCATCGGCGTCCAGGACGGTCACGTCCATGGCCTCCGAGTACCTGCGACCCAGCTTGAAGATGTGTCCAGCCTCGATGCAGCGGGCGATGCGCAGGGCAACCCCGCAGGAGGCACACGCCTCGCCCGCCAGGATCGAGCGCAGGTCCAACCAGTGGTCTACGGCTACGTCGCGCTCGACGTCCACGCCCTCCAGGTGGACGTCGTCCTCGTTGGCTCCGGTGGTCATGCCGGAGCGGGAGCGGAGGGACTCGTCGGCGTAGATGGTGAGACCGGTGACCCCGACTGCGCCGAGGCTTCCGGGCGACGCGCCGAGGGCGGCCCGGATCTCGTCGCCATCGGCCGGCACCACCTCGACCGCTCCCGTGGCGTCCACGAACTTCTGTTCCAGGAACGGATGGTCGCCCCTCAACAGGATCAGGGTGATCGCCCCGTCCACGCGGTAGACGAGCGTCTTGACCTGGTGCTCGGGCGGGTGGCCGGCCTCGGACAGGGCCGCGATGGTGCGGATGCCGGGGGTGGCGAAGCGCTCCGGTGCGTCCCCACCCGGGCGGTTCTCCACCTTGGGGAGCGCTGAGGTCGCCCGCTCGACGTTTGCTGAGTAGCCACAGCCCCCGCAGATCGCCACGTCGTCCTCGCCGGCGGACGACTCGACCATGAACTCGATCGAGGCGCTGCCGCCCATGGCGCCCGACGAGGCCTCCACGGGTAGGGCGTCGAGGTCGAGGCGTCTGAAGATCCTCTGGTAGGCGTCGTGGTGCGCGTCGAAGGAGACGTCCAGGCCGGCATCGTCCAGGTCGAACGAGTAGGAGTCCTTCATGGCGAACTCCCGCACCCGCAGCAGTCCCGACTTGGGCCGCGGTTCGTCCCGGAACTTCCACTGGATCTGGTACCAGAGCTGCGGGAGGTCACGGTAGGAGTTGAGCTCGTTGGCGATTCCGGCGAAGACCTCCTCGTGGGTCATGCCGAGGGCGAGGTCGGCCCCCTTCCGATCCGTGAGGCGGAACATCTCGTCGCCCATTGACTCCCAACGACCCGAGGCCTGCCACACCGATGCCGGGTGCATCGCCGGCAGGAGGAACTCCTGGGCGCCGATGGCGTCCATCTCCTGACGGATCACCTCGCCGACCTTCTGGTGGACCCTCCAACCCAGGGGCAGCATCGAGTAGTGCCCGGACTGCAGCTGGCGCATGAAGCCGCCGCGGACCAGGAGGCGATGGCTGACGGCCTCGGCTTCGGCCGGAGCGTCGCGCAGGGTTGGGATGAACAGCGATGACCAGCGCACCGGTCGGTCCTCCTCGGTGGTGGTGTTCCGACACCATACCGATCAGGGCCGGTCACCTGCCGGTAATGGGCGATATGACCCTGCCCGGGGTGACGGATGCCGCACCTGACCGCTTCGACGCGATCACGAGACCCGTGGCAGACTCCGCGCATGAGTGACATCACCACCGTTGACGTACGTGCCGAGCTGGAGGCCTGGCTCGGGGAGAACTGGGATCCCGACCTCACGGTCGTGGAGTGGTGGCAGCGCCTCTGCGACGCCCGCTGGAGCTCGCCGGCCATGCCGGTCGAGGCCGGCGGCAGGGGCTACGGCCGTGACCTCGCCTCCGAGGTTTCGACCGTGATGGCCGAGGCGAACGTCGTCGGACCGCCCACGGGCCTGGGTCTGATGCTGGCAGCGCCGACCATCGCCGTACACGGCACCCCCGAACAGATCGACCGCTACATCCCGGAGATCCTGGACGGCACCGTCGCATGGTGCCAGCTCTTCTCCGAGCCGGGAGCCGGCTCGGACCTCGCCGGGTTGCAGGCCAAGGCGGTCCGGGACGGCGACGAGTGGATCATCACCGGCCAGAAGGTCTGGACGTCCGGCGGGCACATGGCCCAGAAGGGCATGCTCATTGCCCGGACCGACCCCGAATCCCCGAAGCACCAGGGCATCACCTACTTCGCCATCGACATGGACCAGCCGGGCATCGAGGTCCGACCACTGCGTGAGATGACCGGTCAGGCCCTCTTCAACGAGGTGTTCCTGGACGAGGCCAGGGTCCCGCACGACGCTGTGATCGGTGGCCTGGGCGCCGGATGGGCGGTCGCCAACACCACGCTCGCCGTGGAGCGCGCCAGCCTGGGTGGCGGAGGAAGGCACCCGGTGTCGGTCCCACCCGGTCCGACAGCCGGCCGCCTGCAGAAGCGGGTCGGGGACTTCACCGAGCGCGCCAACCGTGGCCCCGACGGCGAGGGCGGACGAGGCATGGGCACCCACGCCATGGTCGACCTGGCCCGTGCCGCCGGCAATGCCGACGACCTGATCGTCCGCCAGGAGATCGTCAAACTGCACATCCTGGGCGAGGTGAACCGCCTCAACATGCTCAGGGCCAAGTCAGGCGGGAGCAGGACCGGTGCCGAGGGCAACCTCGCCAAGCTCTCGATGAGCGAGATGGTCCGTCGGAGCCGCGAGGTCGGAAACCTGATCATCGGTGCTGACGGGATGCTCGCCTCCACCGAGAGCTCCACCGGCGGCATCGTCCAGGAGGTCACGGTGTTCAGCCCGGCACCGGCCATCTACGGCGGCACGGACCAGGTCCAGCGCAACATCATCGGCGAGCGGGTTCTGGGCCTCCCCAAGGAGCCGGGACCGCCGAAGGGCACCCCGTTCCGGGAACTGCTCCAGAACTAGTCCGCAGAGTCGGCCCACGTGGCCGACCTTCAGCCGGCCAGACGCCCCAGGTGGTCGCCGAGCGCCCTGCGTACGGCCCCGGGTTCCTCCATCATCGGAGCGTGCCCCGAGTCGGGTAGTTCCACGACGGTCGCCGACGGCATCGCGTCCAGCAACGCCTGGGCGGCCTTGCGGGGGGTCATCCGGTCCAGCGAGCCGAGGATGATCGTCGCCGGACAGGTCAGCGCCGTGGCGGCATCCACGGCACCCCGGTAGGCGGCGCACGCAGCCAGGTCGGGCCCCAGCATCCCCGGAGGGCACGCCTCGATCACGGCACGGCTGGTGCCGGTCATGGACATGCCCGGCGTGGGGTTCAGGCCGAACCGCTGGTCCGGGCCGTGCATCCATCCGGCCATGAGGGCCGCTGCCAGTGGGTCGTCCGCATCCGCCGCGGCCTGGAGGTCCGGGTGGACCGGCATGGCCGCCCCCACCCCCATCAGGACGATCGAGGCGACGCGGTCCGGAGTGGCGGCAGCGGCCTCAAGGGCGATGAAGGCACCCATGGAGTGGCCGACCAGGTGGATCGGGCCGCCCAGGGCGTCGGCCAGCCGGGCAGTCCATGCAGCCAGCTCGCCGATCGAGGTCAGTGCCGGGCCATCGGAATCGCCGTGGCCGGGAAGGTCCACGGCGAGGGTGCGGGTGCCGTGGTGGGCCAGCCAGCGGGTCTGCTGCGACCAGACGGAGCGGTCCATGCCCGCCCCGTGGAGGAGGACCACCAGAGGGGCGTCGGCGACCTCGTCACGTCCGATGGACACGGCGCCGGTGGCGGCGTTGACGGTTCGGCCGTCAACCTCGAGCTTCACGGCCGGTCCCTAACGCTGCGAGGCCCGCAGGGCCCGGGAGAGGTCGTCGCAGATGTCGTCCGGATCCTCCAGGCCGACGCTCAGGCGGACCAGTTCCTCGCCGATGCCGGCCGCCGCCAGGTCCTCGGCGCTCATCTGCTGGTGGGTCGTCGAGCCGGGGTGGATCACGAGGGTCTTGGCATCTCCGACGTTGGCGAGGTGCGAGGCGAGGCCCACCGCCTCGATGAACTTCCTGCCGGCGTCTCGCCCGCCGCGGACGCCGAAGCTCAGGATGGCGCCGGCACCCTTCGGGTAGAGGCGCTTGGCGAGCTCGTGGTCCGGATGGCTGGGGTGCGCCGGGTGGCTGATCCACGAGACGGCATCGTGCCCATCCAGCATGTCGATGACGCTGAGGGTGTTCTCGACGTGGCGCGCCATGCGAACCGGCAGCGTCTCGACACCCTGCAGCAGGTAGAAGGCGTTAGCCGGGCTCATGCAGCCGCCGAAGTCGCGCAGGCCCTCGGCCCTGGCCCGCATCGACAGGGCGGCGGGACCGAACTCCTCGGTGAAGGTGATCCCGTGGTAGCCGTCGTACGGCTCCGAGAGGGTGGGGAACTTCCCGTCGGCGGCCCAGTCGAAGCGGCCGCCGTCCACGACGACCCCGCCGATCGCCACGCCGTGGCCCCCCAGGAACTTTGTGACCGAGTGGATGACGATGTCGGCCCCGTGCTCGATGGGACGGATCAGGTAGGGCGTGGCGAACGTGGAGTCCACGGCGAGGGGCAGGCCCGCTCCATGTGCCACGTCGGCCACCGCTGCGATGTCGAGTACCTCGATGCCGGGATTGCCGAGGGTCTCGGCGAACACCAGGCGCGTCTCGGGTCGGATGGCTGCAGCGAAGGCCTGTGGGTCACGGGGGTCCACGAACGTGGTCGTGATCCCGAAGCGCGGCATCGTCAGGTTCAGCATGTTGTGGCTGCCGCCGTAGATGTTCCGACTGGCCACCACGTGGTCGCCGGCACCCAGGATCGTCGCCATTGCCAGGTGGAAGGCCGCCTGGCCGCTGGACGTGCAGACCCCACCGACCCCGCCCTCGAGCGATGCGATGCGTTCCTCCAGTACGGCCACCGTCGGGTTGGAGATGCGCGAGTAGAGGTGGCCGCTGACCTCCAGGTTGAACAGCCCGGAGGCGTGGTCCACGGAGTCGAACACGAACGACGTGGTCTGGTGGATGGGAACGGCACGCGAACCGGTGACCGGGTCCGGCCGCTGGCCGGCGTGCAGGGCCCGGGTGTCGAAACGGTGGCTGTCTGGTTCGATCATGACTACACCCCTCAGCAGGTGACGGCGGTTGCCAGCCGGTCCAGGGCTTCGTCTGAACCGATCGCGACGATCACGTCGCCTTCGGAGAACGGACGGCTGGTGACGTCGTCCGTATGGAAGCGCGAGGCCGAGTCGCGGACGCTCAGGACCACGGCGCCGGTCGACTGGCGGATCGTCAGGTCGTCGATCGTCTGGCCCACGAACCCGCAACCGTCGGGTAGCCGGATCTCGCGGAGCTTGGCCTCGAAGGTGCCGTCGTGGACCACGACGTCCACGAAGTCGGCCACGTTGGGCTGGGTGGCGAGGCTCGCCATGCGGGAGCCGCCGATCTCGTACGGGTTGACGGCCCTGTCGGCACCCACCTGGAGCATCTTGGCCATCGCCTCGGGGTCGTCGGCACGCGACACGATGAACAGGTCCGGGTTCATCTTCCTGGACGAGAGGGTCACGTAGAGGTTGTCCACGGCGGTTCCCAGGGCGGTCACGAGGGTGGCGGCCCGCCCGATTCCCGCCCGTCGGAGGATCTCGTCGCTGGTGGCGTCGCCCAGTACGTGGAGTGTGTCCCGATCGCTGAAGCGGGTGGGGTCCCGGTCCACCACGACCACCTCCTGGCCGATCGACCGGACGAACCCTGTGATGGCCCGTCCCACGCGGCCAGTGCCGCAGACGATCAGGTGCCCATCCATGGAGTCGATGGTGCGTTGCATGCGGTACCTCCGTAGTTGGCCGGTGAGCCGGCCCTCGACGATGCTCTCGATCACCGAGGTGGCGCCGTAGAGCATCGAACCGGTGCCCAGGATGATGAGCACCGACGTGAATGCCTTCCAGGTCGTGCCCGGGTCGCCGTCGGCGATTTCGCGGAACCCGACCGTGCTGACCGTGATGATGGTCTGGTAGACGGCGTCGACCCCGCCCAGCCCGAGCATCGAGTAGCCGACCGTGCCGGCGAGCAGTACCCCGACCAGGAGGGCTGCGGCTATCGCCAGGTGCCCCCAGGTGTCGGGACGCAGGCGATCGGACATGCCCGCAGGGTAGGGCAACGCCGGTCCCAGGTTGCGCGTCGGCCGGGCCCGGTTGGTCAGCGGGCCCGGCTCCCCACGGCGGCGGGTTCCGTGCCTAGAGTGCGCGGTCATGCGCATCGGTTTCATCGGATTGGGCAACGTCGGCGCCAAGTTGGCCGGGAGCCTGCAACGCAACGGCTTCGACCTCACGGTGCGCGACCTCGACCCGGTTGCCGCCCGGCCGTTCCTCGACGCCGGCGCCGCCTGGGCCGGTTCGCCCAGGGAGATGGCCGAAGCCTGCGACACGGTCATCACCTGCCTGCCGTCGCCGGCGGCCTGCTCTGAGGTGATGGAGGCAGACGACGGGATCCTGGCTGGCCTGTCGGCGGGCAGGGTCTGGATGGAGATGAGCACCACCGACGAGGCTGAGGTCCGTCGCATGGGGGCGCTCGTGCAGGCCGTGGGCGCCGAACCCGTCGACTGTCCCGTGTCCGGGGGTTGCCACCGGGCAGCGACCGGCAACATCGCCATCCTCGCCGGCTGCGAGCGGTCCACCTTCGAGCGGGTGCTGCCCGTGCTCACAGCCATGGGACGACGCATCCTGCACACCGGGCCACTCGGCTCGGCGTCGGTCCTGAAGGTGGTCACCAACTACCTGGCGACGGCGAACCTGGTCACGTTGAGCGAGGCGCTGGTGACGGCCGCCGCGGCAGGCATGGACCTCTCGACCACCTATGAGGCCATTCGGGTCTCGTCGGGCAACTCGTTCGTGCATGAGACCGAGAGCCAGGTGATCCTGAACGGCAGCCGGGACATCAGCTTCACGATGGACCTGGTGGTGAAGGACGTCGGCCTGTTCGACGACGTGGCGAGCCGTCACGGGGTGCCGTTGGAGGTGTCGCCGTTGCTTCGACAGATCTTCGAGGACGGACAGCAACGTTTCGGTCCCCGCGAGTGGTCACCCAACATCATCCGCCGACTCGAGGAGTCGACCGGGCTGGAGATCCTTGCGCCCGGCTTCCCGGCCGAGATCCTCGACGGCGAGCCCGAGGAGCCCGGCTACGAGGTGGTCCCGAGACGATGAGCGTGCTGCCTGAGACCATGACGGCCCTGCACCTGGTCGGCAACGGCGCGCCGGAGATGCTGGTGCTGCGTCACGACGTGCCGGTGCCGGTTCCTACGGGCGACGAGGTCCTGGTGCGGGTCCGGGCCTGCGGGATGAACAACACCGACGTGAACACCCGCGTCGGCTGGTACTCCAAGTCGGTGACCGCTGCTACCGGGTCGACCGGCTTCGGCCTCGAGGCGGGAGAGGACGGCACGTGGGGTGGTGGGGGACTGGCCTTCCCCCGCATCCAGGGTGCCGACCCCTGCGGGGAGGTGGTGGCGGTCGGCACGGCGGTCGACCCCGGCCTGATCGGTCGTCGGGTACTTGCCGATGGCTGGGTCCGCGACCCCGATGACCCGGCGGACCGCTCGAAGGCCGGATACCTGGGCTCGGAGCGAGATGGTGGGTACGCCCAGTTCTGCGCCATCCCGGCCCGAAACATCTACCCGATCGAGAGCGACCTGACCGACGTGGAGCTGGCCTCCTTCCCGTGTTCGTGGGCCACGGCCGAGCACATGCTCACCCGGCCGGCCCTGTGCGCCGGAGAGACGGTGGTGGTGACCGGAGCGTCGGGCGGTGTCGGCTCGGCGCTTGTGCAGTTGGCGAAGTTGCGGGGCGCCCGGGTGGTGGCGGTGACCAGCGCGGCGAAGTTCGCCGACGTCATGGCCTGCGGTGCCGACCTGTGCGTGGATCGGGCATCGATCGACCTGGCCGGCGCTGTCACCGAGGCGGCCGGAGGCCCGGTGGACGTCCTCGCCGACGTCGTGGGCGGCGCCGACTTCGCCCCGCTCCTGGAGGTCGTACGCCGCGGTGGCCGCTACACGACCGCTGGGGCCATCGCCGGACCGATCGTGGACCTCGACCTCAGGACGCTGTACCTGAACGACCTCGAGTTGTACGGCTGCACGGTGTACGAGCCGGCCGTCTTCGAGGCGCTCGTCGGCTACCTGGAGCGCGGCGTGCTGCGACCTGTGGTGGCTGCGTCCTGGCCGCTAGCGGATTTCGCCGCCGCCCAGGAAGCCTTCGTAGCCAAGGCCCACACGGGAGCCATGGTCATAACGATCGACTGATCATCCGGTCTGGAGGTCGGCCCCGGAGCCGGCTCAGGTGGTCGGCGGCTCGTCGGCGTGTAGGGGCGCGTAGAACTCCAGGTTCTCCCGGAGCAGGTCGAACGCGGACATGTCGGTGTCCGGGAGTTCACCGTCGTGGACTGCTACCGGCTCTGTCCTGTCTCCCCACTTCAGGACGATCGAACCCCAGGTCACGCCACCACCGAAGGCCGTCAGGACGATGGTGTCGCCGGGCTGAACCCGGCCGGCATCCAGCGCGTCGCTGATGGCCATCGGGATCGAGGCCGATGCCGTGTTGCCCAGCTCGGCGATGTTCATGAACACCCTGTCCGCTTCGATTCCGAGCCGTCGGGTGGCCGACTCGATGATCCTGGCATTGGCCTGGTGGGGGACCACCAGGTCCACGTCGTCGGCGGTCAGGCCCGCCAGTTCCAGCGCCCGGGCCGCTGATGCCGAGATGTTCTGCACTGCGATCTTGAAGACGGCCTGGCCCTCGAAGTGGAGGCTGAACACCTCCGGGTCGTTGGTGGGCCCCGGCTCCCCCTGTGAGCCCATGGACCTGATGACCATCGTGGATCCCTTGCCACCGTCGGCGCCAAGGTCCACGGCCAGCACGCCCGCACCGTCCTCGGTCGCTTCGAACACGGCGGCCCCGGCCCCGTCGCCGAACAGGATGCTGGTGCTCCGGTCGCGGTAGTCCATGGCGTAGTGGAGCTTCTCGGCGCCGATGAGCAGGACCTTCTCGGCGAACCCGGCCTGGATCAGCCCGGCCACGACCGAGGTGCCGTAGACGAAGCCGGAGCAGGCCGCGTTCAGGTCGAAGGCGGCCGAGCCGATAGCGCCGATCCGGTCCTGGACCATGGCGGCCGTGCTGGGACAGAGCAGTTCCGGCGTGCAGGTGGCGACCACGATCAGGTCCAGGTCGGAGGCCTCCATGCCCGCACATGCCAGAGCGCGTCGGCCCGCCAGCTCCGCCAGGTCCGTCGCCTCGACGTGTGAGAGTTGCCGGTTTCGGATGCCGGTCCGCTGGACGATCCACTCGTCATCGGTGTCCATGAGGCGTTCCAGGTCGGCGTTGGACAACGTCACCGGTGGTACGCAACGGCCCCATCCGGTGATCACGGCTCGTCTCGGCATCGAATACTTCCTACCACGCCGGTCCCGTCGGCCCCAGAGGTGGGTACCCCACCGGGGCGAGCGTCGCGGTGCCGGGATCACCGGTGGTTGTAGGTTCTGTGGTCTTGTCCGTAGAGCAGATGTCCCTCTTCACCGCCCTGCTGGCGCTGGTGGCATTGGCCGTCACGGTCGGTCTGGGCGCCCTCGGAGCCACCGCCGGTGGCCGTCGGCGCCTCCGAGGGCTGCGGGCCGACATGATGCGCCTGGCGTTCTCGGTCGCCGCAGTGTCTACCGTCGCCAGCCTCTGGTTCTCGGAGGTGGGGGGCTTCGTCCCGTGTCAGCTCTGCTGGTACCAGCGGATCGCCATGTACCCGCTCGTCGTGGTCCTCGGCGCCGCCACCTGGAGGGGTGACCCGGATCCCCGCTGGCGGGTCCTGCCGTTCTCGGTGGTCGGGCTCCTCGTGTCGGCCTACCACTACCAGCTGCAGTTGTTCCCGGAACAGGGGTCGTCGTGCGATGTAGCCGCACCCTGCACGCAGCGGTTGGTGGAGGAGTTCGGGTTCGTGTCCATCCCGTTCATGGCCTTCTGTGGTTTCGCCGCCGTGACCGCACTGGTGCTGGCAGCAGGTGCAGCGGACCATGACATGACACCGTCGACCCGCGAGGATGCACGACCATGAGCCAGTTCCGATGACCGACGAACTGACCCCGGAACCGACCCGCCGGTCCGGTCCGGGGCGCACGATGCTCCTTGCGCTCGTCGGGGCGGTCGCGCTGGCCCTGGTGGCTTCCCTCACCCTCGGCGGTGGTGATCCGCCGGGCGATCCGGACACCCAGGAGACAGGTGCGGTCGCCGTGTTCGGCGAGGGCCTGCCGGCGTTCGCGGGGACGGATGGCGACGATGCCGTCGGCCGGATGGCTCCCGACTTCGACGCCACCACTTTCAACGGGGACACGGTGCAGGTCCGTCCGGGTGACGGCACCGGCTATGTGATCGCCTTCTTCGCCCACTGGTGCCCGCACTGCCAGGTCGAGCTCCCGAAGCTGACCGCATGGATCGAACGCGATGGCATCCCGGCGGGCGTCGAGGTGGTCGGCGTGTCGACTGCCGTCTACATGGATCGTGGGAACCTGCCCCGCTCCTGGTTCGTAGCCGAGGGCTGGCCCGAGCTGGTGCTGCGCGACTCGGACGACTCGGCGGTGGCCGAGGCCTACGGCCTGCGGAGCTTCCCGTACTTCGTGGTCGTCGGCACCGACGGCCGGGTCCGGGTCCGTGTCAGCGGGGGACAGCCACTCGAAGGCTGGAAGCATCTGCTGGAGCAGGCGGCCCTCTCGGGCGCTGTGTCGCTGGGCGCGGACTCAACCTGATCGATCCCCTGCCCGTCCTGCCCACGGGTACTCGGGCTGGTTCCTGGCACGGAACCGGCGGGTCGGCTGCCGTAGGGTTCGCGGGTGCCGACGATCCTGATCACCGGCAGCAACAGCGGTTTCGGCAGGCTGGCTGCGCTCACCCTGGCCCGTGGATTCAGGCCTGTGTGTCTGTCGAGTAAGTCTGTGTCCGTCTGATGCCGTGCATTCTGTGCAATGAGGTGTGCAACGCGTAGGGCCGTCCAGAAGGGCCCGTGCATTCTGTGCAATGAGGTGTGCAACGCGTAGGGCCGTCCAGAAGGGCCAGAAGGGCCTAGTCGTCGCCCAGGCCGCCGAAATCCAGACCAATCTGGAACGGTTCACCGGACTGAGCTCGACCTGGGGCTGTAAGACTGAGTATGTGAAACGACTAGTGGTAGTAGTGGCACTCGGGTTGGTGGTGGCCTGTGGTGGTAGGTCGGATCAGTCCACCCTGTCAACGACTGCAGTAGAGGCAACGGGAACTCCAACGACCACGGTTGTGGCGTCTACGTCTGTTGAGCCAGCCACCACCACGCCGCCAACCACTACGGCACCGCCAACCAGCACGGCACCGACCACGTCGACGACCAGCACCGCGTCCACGACGGTGGCTCCGACGACGTCCACGACGGTGGCTCCGACGACGTCCACGACGGTGGCTCCGACGACGTCCACGACGACGTTGGCGCCGGCCGTGGAGGTGGCGACGTTTTCCCGAGATGCGGGCGGCACCACCTTGGAGACGGTAGTCAGTTGCGGCCCGGACGGGCTGAGCGCCGAACACCGGATCGACGGCGAACCCGTCGAACCCGAAACGGCCGGACTGACGTTCCCTTGGGCCTTTGAGATCTACCACCGGGTCGTAGCCGCCGTCGCCGTTGACGGTGTCGACTACCTGTTCGACGGCGGCTGGTGGATCGAGGACCGCAAGAGCGACTCCTGTGCACCGCACGAGCCACCCGTCTGGGAGGACTTCGCCGACGGCGGACAGATCGTGGTCACCGAGATCCTCTGGGAGAAGGCCGACTTCCGTGACATAGCGTGCCCCGGGTTTCTCCCGGACGCTGAGGAGGGTTGGGGCGACGCCGATACCTGCACCCTGGACTTCGACCATGTGCGTCGGGCGACAGTCGACGGGCGACTCCTCGAGATCGGGTTCGACTGTGGACCATTCGGCGTGGGCGAGGTGTGGTGGGTGGTCGACGGGACGATGGTCTCCAACCGCTACTACCACCCGCCTGAGTCAACCGAGGACCGTTACGAGGAGGAGATCCTCGAGCCGATGCGGGGCCGCTACGGCGACACGGTCTACGACTACGTCGCACAGGTCCAGTGGCTCGACAGCGAGGTCTATGTCTTCGACATCGGTCGGGTGCGAATCGACCTGAACCTCGAAACAGCCCTCAAGAGGGACAACTGCGCCCTGGTTGACTGGTCCGGGCCGGAGGCCGCCTTCGAGGGCTAGACGGCCTAGGCGTCGCGGTGTGCCTGGGAGGCGACCGAGTGACCACCCTGGACGACCCCACCGGGCGGATCTGCCACTAGCCGTGCGGCTCGTCACCTGATCAGGGCCTCATACGTGGCTCAACCTCGTCGCCAGTTCTGCTGGTTCCCAGTCGAAAAACCCGAAAAGGCAGCGCCAAAAGCGCTGCCTTCTCGAAACTGCGAACACGTGCACGCAAGAACTGCGAACACGCCCTTGTGGAGCTGGGGGGAATCGAACCCCCGTCCGTCGAAGGGTGACCGTGCGCGCTACGACCATTCCCGAGAACGTGGCTCCTGGCTGCCACCCCGCCGGGTCGGGCGGGCCCGGAGGCCCCGCCACGGGGTCTTTCCCCCGGGTCAGCGGTCTTTCACGCCGTCAGCGGTCTGTCCCAGCTGTCTCCACCGCTTCTGTTGCCGGGTTGCGGTGGACCGACCCCGCGTGCCGTTACCGGTCGCGATGACTCTCTACCGTCTGACTAGGTCAGGCGGCGAGAGCGAGATCGTCCGT
>Ga0208131_1000233_pt1 | contig 17063 bp, 15 predicted proteins | sample ETNtaG_14_FD_185781 | JGI IMG/M metagenome (GOLD analysis project Ga0208131, IMG submission 185781) | Marine microbial and viral communities from oxygen minimum zone, Eastern Pacific Ocean - ETNP201406SV73 (SPAdes) (version 2) | ecosystem: Environmental > Aquatic > Marine > Oceanic ...
TTAATTATTATGACTTTAATATTTGTTCATATTCAATGTAGAGCATTAAATTCCCCGACTGTTTTTGAATTCATTTTACGGAACACCTTGTATTTTTAGATTAATCAGGAATCATTAATGAGCACTGACCACCATAAAGAAAGTTTCTTGACGAAGTACATCTTCTCCACAGACCATAAAATTATTGGTCTCCAATATGGAATCACATCACTGGTGTGGCTCCTGGTTGGATTTACACTGATGATGATCATGCGGTATCAATTGGCCTATCCGGGGAATCCCGTCCCTATTGTTGGTAATTTGTTAGGTGAAGGTGGAATTATGCCTTCTGAAATGTATAATTCATTGGGTGCCATGCACGGAACCATTATGATATTTTTGGGCGTGGTACCATTGGCTTTTGGTGCATTCGGAAACTATTTCCTTCCATTGCAAATTGGGACCATTGATATGGCTTTCCCCAAACTGAATGCCGCTTCTTACTGGATGTATTTTGTTGGTAGTATTGTAATGATCGTTGGATTCTTTGTACCAGGCGGTGCCGCAAATTCCGGTTGGACATCCTATCCACCATTGTCAGTTACGGCCACCATGGGACAAACAGTTTGGTTACTTGGAATGGTGTTTTTGATTACATCCTCTTTGTTAGGATCCATAAATATTTTAGTAACGGTTATTCAACTCCGTGCCAAGGGCATGACCTGGATGAAATTACCCATTTTTGTATGGACCCAGTTCATAACTGCTTTTTTGTTACTTTTGGCATTTCCACCATTAGAAGCGGCAAGTGTGTTACAATTGATGGATAGATTGGTTGGCACCAGTTTCTTTATGCCCAGCGGGTTGGTCGTATCCGGAGTAGTGCAGAACTATACTGGTGGCGGTAGTCCATTATTATGGCAGCATCTGTTCTGGTTTCTTGCCCATCCGGAAGTATATGTATTGATTTTACCTGCATTTGGTATCATTACAGAAGTGATTGCCAATAATACACGGAAACCGATTTGGGGTTACAAAGCAATGGTTTATGCTATGGTTTTCCTCGGTTTTATGTCTTTTATTGTTTGGGCGCACCACATGTATATCACGGGGATGGGAACGTCAATCGGTGCTTTTTTCCAGACCACTACCATGATTATTTCAATTCCATCAGTAGTGATTTTAACAACTTTATTTCTATCCCTTTGGGGTGGTTCAATTCGATTTAATACACCCATGCTGTTTGCCCTTGCATTTATACCGATGTTCGGGATCGGTGGTTTAACTGGACTCCCTCTTGGGTTGGCTGCTTCTGACATTCATCTTCATGATACATATTATGTCATTGGCCATTTTCATTATGTTGTTGCACCGGGAACGATTTTTGCCTTGTTTGCAGGAATTTATTATTGGTTTCCGAAAATAACGGGAAAACGGACTAATGAAACGTTGGGGAAACTACATTTTTTCTTTTCATTTATTTTTATGAATGGCGTTTTTATGCCCATGTTTGTTCAGGGATTAGCCGGCGTATCCCGACGTCTCTGGGACGGTGGTGAAATTTATGCCCATGCAGCCGATGTCCTTTATTTGAATGAAGTTATGTCTATTTCCGCATGGCTTCTCGGCCTGGCTCAAATCTTTTTCATTGTGAATATGATTATCAGTTTACGCGGTAAGAAAACCGGTGAAACGAATCCCTGGGGTGCCACAACGATCGATTGGACAGACACCACATCTCCGCCTTTGGGCCATGGAAATTTTGAAACGGTTCCAACTGTTTACCGCGGTCCTTACGAATACAGTGTACCCGGCGCTGATAAAGATTTTACACCTCAAAGTGAGAAGGGTTAAGATTTATGGATATCCCATATACCGTTAAAGACAGACCGGATACCGGTCTTTACAACGGAAAGTTAGGCATCTGGTTATTTTTGGGATCAGAAGTCATGCTGTTTGGCGGATTGTTTTCTGCCTATGTTTTTTTGCGTACAGGTGCCGAATCCTGGCCAACGGGTGCTGATATTCTGAATGTGCCATTGGCCACACTCAATACCTTGTTTCTTATTACTTCATCAGTGACCATGGTGATGAGTTGGGCCTCACTCAAGTTAAAAGAATTTGATAAATTCAAACTCTATGCGGGTTTAACCCTACTCTTGGCTGCATCATTTTTAGTGGTTAAATATTTTGAATATACAGCCAAGTTTCATCATGGATTATTCCCATCCACTAATAATTTTCTTGGCATTTATTTTACATTAACCGGCCTTCATGTCCTCCATATTATTGGTGGTATGATTGTTATTTTCTTTTTCTGGATGCCAGGCGCTAAAATGTGGGAAAGTGATCCTGATCGTTTTACCAATCGGATTGAAATTGTCGGATTGTATTGGCATTTTGTAGATTTAGTATGGATTTTCTTATTTCCGGTACTTTACTTATTATGAGGAATTATCATGGCTGATTTAACGCCTGAAGAAATTAGGCATCACGTCAAAACATATGTAATTGTCTTTGTTGCATTGGCTTTTTTCACCGTCGTGACCGTTGCTATTTCTTACCTGGATTTAGGTGTGGGCGCATCAGTGGTTTTAGCCCTGGGGGTTGCCAGCATTAAGGGATCTTTGGTGGCGTGTTATTTTATGCATTTGATTGACGAAAAAATCACCGTTTATTGGACGCTTTTAATTACGGCAACAATGTTTTTAATCCTCATGTTATTACCCTTGGGCAACATGCTAGCACAGATAAAGATATAAAATGTCAATAAAGACTTTTCACATCATTTTCATAATTTTATCAATTGTGATTACAATTTGGTTTGGTTTATGGGAATGGAATCAGTCCATTTTATTAGCCGTTATTTCTTTTTTGGCTGGTTTAGGACTTGTGATTTATGGTATTCAAGTGTTAAAAAAATTCAAAACGATTTCCTGATGAAAAAAGGGATCATTATTGCATTGGTGTTGGGTTTGGTACTTTTACCCGAAGTGAGTTATGCCTGTGCCACATGTTTTGGAAACCCCAATGCCGCCGCCACACAGGGAATGAATAAAGCCATTATTGCCATGCTTGGGGTTACGGGAACAGTTTTAGGCGGGTTTGGTTCGTCCATATATGTGCTAAACAGGCGTGCCAGGCGATATGCTAAATCATTAAAAAGAAAAAAATTAATTCAGAGGTAATTTTCGGTGTTAGAACTACTTCAATATTTCGGACTTCCCTTAGTCAATGCGTCAACGCAAGGCCCCGCTATTGATAATATTATTTCAATTGTTCATTGGTTAATGGCGGTATTGTTTATCGGTTGGGGAGTCTTTTTTATATACACCCTAATTCGGTTTCGGGCATCTAAAAATCCAAAGGCTGATTATCATGGTGTCAAAAGTCATTTTTCTTCATATATAGAAATAGCTGTTGCTGTAATTGAAGTTGGGTTGTTATTTGGATTTGCTTTCCCCATTTGGGCCAGCCGAGTAAATGATGTCCCTAAAGGATCGGATGCTGTACAGATCCGGGTCGTTGCCCAGCAATTCGCATGGAATATTCACTATCCCGGCCCCGATGGTGTTTTTGGGAAATCGTCTGCAGATTTAGTCGACGAAGCTGAAAATCCGATTGGTCTGGATCGGAGCGATGAATTTGCAAAGGATGATATATTTACCGTCAATCTATTGCATATCCCGGTTAATACACCAATTAATATTTCCCTATCATCCAAAGATGTGCTTCACAGTTTCGGTCTACCAGAATTTCGTGTGAAACAGGATGCGGTTCCCGGAATGGAAATTCCTGTTTGGTTTGAAGCCACCATGACCACCGAAGAATTCTTGGAAACAACAAAAGGATCAGCGAGAGAAGGCAAAGGATTTGAAATTGCCTGCGCTCAGTTATGTGGGTTAGGCCACTATCGTATGAAAGGATTTTTGACTGTTCACGAGAATGAAGGATATGCAGCTTGGCTCGATGAAGAGGCAGCATACCTTGAAGAAGAGGGCGATGATGACGATTGGGGCGATGACGACGACTGGTAAACCCGGATCCAGTAAACCTTTAATGAAGCCCCTATTTGTTCAAAGGAATGGATAGGGTTTTTTTTATTAGGATTTACCCCAAAAATAACTTTCAGTAAACTGTAAATTCAGCGCCTATTTTCGGGGGCAATAAATAAAAATGAAATCTCCATACCACATCTGGTTAAGACGTCTGTCAAAACTCACTGTTTTTTCAACACTGTTTCTCATTTTTGCAGGTGCATTGGTTAAAAGTCACGAAGTCGGACTATCTGTTCCCGATTGGCCAACCACCTATGGAAAACAAATGTTTGCATATCCAATATCCGAAATGGTTGGTGGTATATTTTATGAACATGGACATCGAATGGTTGCTACAATTGTGGGTTTTTTTACCATGGTCCAAGCCATATGGCTTGGATTTTCTCAAGAACCACAATGGTTAAAAAAAATAGGGTTTTTTGCTTTGGGAATGGTGATCCTACAAGGATTATTCGGCGGGATTACTGTTTTATTTTTTCTGCCGCCACCTGTTTCAATTATTCATGGTATTTTGGCACAAACTTTTTTTATGACCACGATTGTTTTGGCTTATGGGTTATCAATTGAAAGATCGGAACGGACTGAAATATCCGGGCCGTCCGGGGTGAAACGGGGTGCAGTCATCATGTGTGGGTTGGTTTATGTTCAATTGATTTTGGGCGCCCTCATGCGCCACACCGCTTCCGGGATGGCTATCCCGGATTTCCCAACAATGGGTGGTTTATGGATTCCCACCTTTTCGGAAACCATGATTCACAATATTAATTCAACATTATTTGATTTGGATATTGATCTAGTTTCACGAGGACAGGTGATTATTCATTTTATTCACCGGTTAGGCGCCATAATTGTGACGGGATCAATTGGATTCTTTGGATATAAATATGGTTCATTTGTTAAAGAAAATAAACTGGCTTTTGCTGCCATGGTCTCCATCATTGGGATTGTTATTCTACAATTTAGTTTGGGCGCAATAACGGTTCTTTCAGAAAGGTCACCTTATATCGCCAGCTTCCATGTGGTTACAGGCGCGGCACTATTGGGTGCATGTACCTTATTTATCCTGCGGACACATCCAATGAAATGGATGGATTGGAGAAACGGTTGAAATTTCAAAAGCAACAAGCGAAATCACTTATCAGTATTTATTTAGAATTGAGCAAGCTTAATATTCTTTCGCTTGTCCTTGTGGCCACACTTTTAGGATACTACCTGGGAAATATGGGAATTGGTTCCTGGGATAAATTAGTATTTACTTTGTTAGGAACTTCCTTGACTGCCGCCGGTTCAGGAGCGCTAAATCATTATTTAGAACGTGAACCGGATAAGCTTATGGAACGGACTAAAAATAGACCCTTGCCGGCGGGACTGATTTCGCCCATTCATGTGATTCTTTATGGTATTATTATGGTTGTGGCAGGGAGTTTATTGCTGGTGTGGCAAGTGAATATCCTGACAGGAATTTTATCTCTATTAACGGCATTTTTATATATCATGGTTTATACACCATTAAAAAGAATTACCTGGTTAAATACATCCATTGGATCTATCCCTGGTGCATTACCCATCATTGGTGGCTGGACGGCTGCCACAGGAGAAATTGGTACCATGGCTTGGATCCTGTTTGGCATTATGTATCTTTGGCAGCACCCTCATTTTTATGCCATTGCCTGGATGTGTAAAGATGATTACGCCCGAGCGGATTTCAAAATGCTTCCCGTCATCGAACCAGACGGTTCACGGACCATGCGCCAGATATTCTGGCATCTATTGCTCATGATACCCATTTCGCTTTTACCTGTGGTGGAAGGATCTCTGGGCATGATCTACTTAGTGGGTGTAACCATCATTTCGTGTGCCTTTTTTCTATCTGCGATCCCTTTGGCTAAAGACAAATCTAGAAAAAGCGCATTATTTTTATTAAAAGCATCGGTATTTTACCTGCCGGCGTTACTCATCATTATCATTATAGATTTAGGAGTCTAATTATGTCTCAAAAGACGCGGTTTATTATTTATGGCATTGTGGCTGTAATTCTTACGGCAACCTATTTTATAAAAGAATCCAAAACCACAAGCAGACTACCAGTCATTGGAAAAATCCCGGCATTTAGTTTCATCGATAGTCATGGTGATGAAATCAATCGAAGGAATTTGGACGGCAAAGTTTGGGTGGCTGATTTTATTTTTACCACCTGTACTATGGCCTGTCCCGTCATGACAGGAAACATGAATATTATACATAAAGAATTTCGGAATAATAATAATGTAAGAATTGTTTCTATCTCAGTTTACCCCGAATATGATACGCCGGAAGTACTATCAGAATTCGCCTCCCGTTATAACGCCAATACAGATCGATGGCATTTTTTGACAGGTCCGGAAGAAGATGTTAAAAAATTGATAAAAAATGGTTTTAAAATGGGTGACTATGAGGATATTATTTTTCACAGCGAACGGTTTGCACTGGTAGATAAAAAAGGACAAATCCGGGGATATTATAGTGGTATGCAGACAGATGATATGAAGAATCTTAAAAAAGATATCAACATATTATTGGCGGAAAAATAATGGTGAACCAGGATAGCTTCTGGCTTCGAATCATTTATATTGTTTCTGTAATAATTACAGCCGCCGTTGCTTTCTTAATTTTGGGCCCAAGGCCTGAGGGAATAGGGGAATCTTTAGATGTATCAAAACTTCCTTTATTCAATGCCATACTCAATGTGATTACAACGATATTATTGATTTATGGCTATACCTTAATTCGGCAGAAAAAACGGCAGCAGCATAAAACTATAATGCTGACCGCTTTCGGTACTTCTAGTACCTTTTTGGTCAGTTATGTGATATACCATTGGTTCAAGGCAGGGCCTAAACAATATACAGGTGATTTTACGGAAATTTATTATTTTATTCTTATCACCCATATCATTCTAGCAGTAATAATCATACCCCTTGCTCTCATAACCCTTTATCGTGGGTGGACGGATAACATTGGCAAACACCGAAAGATTGCCAGAATTACATTGCCTATATGGCTTTATGTTTCTGTTACGGGTGTGGTTATTTACAGAATGCTTTATTAAAGTTTCTTCACCAAACCGCCGAACTTTTGATTGATTTCAAACCCCAATCGATAAAAAAGGCCGGACTGAAAAAACCCTACTCTTAAATATTCAAAATTTTTCAATCGTAATCGATTAAAAAGTTCTTTTGTTAGTCGAATACTTAAGTGATTATTTTGATAGTGTGGGGCAATGACAATCTTTTCCAAATGGGCGATTTTTTGATCTGTTTTCTTCCAGAATAAGCCACCAACTAATGCGCCCTTTTTGTCGTAAACGAGCAGAAACTCGTGGTGCATTTCAAATTGTACTTCAAGTTTTGCTTCCAATAATAGACGATGAAATCTTGCCACTTCTTTCGGGTGATTTGGTGGACGAATTTTAAAGGATTGACCTGACTTTCCTTCAATGATTACGGCTAAATCCAATTGACCCGTTGACCCTACATCTCGTGAAATAAGTTCTGCATAATCTGCCGCATCCACATGTTCAAAGACGAGGCGTGTTAAGAAATATTTTTCTGGATCCGTCAAATCTATTTCATCGTGAATTGTATGGAGGTAAGATTCAAGATTTTCTTCTGAGATGGATCCCGAACGCATTTGTACCATGAGATCTGTTAGTCGATTCAATAAATCTGGATTTGCATCCTTGAAGGCTGTCATTAGGAAAAATCGAATCCGCGTTTCGGGATATTGCTCAATAAGAGACTGAAGTTTGTAATCCTTGTATAAATCCTGGATAATGATACCTCGGGCTTTGTGTGTCGCCCCCGGGTTGAGATCCAGCCAACGCTGATATCGCAAAGAAGCAAAAACAACCAGTTTCCTCAGTAAGCCGGTTGAGTTGACTTCGTCTAAGAATTGTTTTACACGTTTTGGAGAATGATTGTCTTTCTTTTTTATGGTATTGAGGATTTTTGATCCTGTTTTTATTCCAAAAACCTCTAACACAGCTGTATATAGTATTTCCCAATCAGCCATTTTTTTCAAGCCGGGGAATACGGCTTCAGTTTTTAAGATAAAATGTTCATAAAAAGACGAAAAGACATCTTCAATATTATTAGTCTTTTTACGTCCAGAGATTGATACAAGTCTTGTGCCCGTATAATAATCAAATTCCGGAATAATAACATTTTTCGGGGATGCATTTTTAATGATACGCGTACATCCGGTACGTTTCCAGAAATCCAAATAAGCCGTGGCCCCGTTCCAAATAAAGTGTAGCCATCGCATTTGCCATCGATCGATATACTTTCCAGAAGAAATTTCTTTTTCGTTACGATTAAGATACTGTAAAACAGTCTCGCCCAAAATATATTCTTCAGTATAAACCTGATGATCAGGCCAGAAAGATCCGAATTCTTCCACTAATTGTTTGTCTTTGATGGAGGCTCCCATGGAAATGAGCCAATTCGTTTCTTGGGTAAATTTTCCCTGGTCTAAGGTATCATTAATGTTGATGACGAAATTAAATGCTTGTCTATCTTTTAACTGAACCAAAATCCTTATCACGTTTTTCCCATGTTCCTTTCCGAGAAAAGAAATCCATACACCCTCAGGTGCGATTTCATTTAATTGTATTTGGCGACCTTTAGAAAAAATGAAAGTGGATTCACAAATCAATGTCGAGTTAATGATAACGTGTTCAATTTTATTCTTTAATTTATTTGATACATTTTCATCAAATTGAAGAATATTTTGCCAGTTAAATGCTTTGGCTGATGAATGTGATTGGATCCACTCGCGAAATCCATTCTCTAACTTGGATCGATTTTCTCGAGCCAATTTTGCCAGCGATTCTTTTTGGGAGACCAATATCCAAAGGGTTAATTCCCCTCGTGATTTCGTAAAATATTTTGGATGAGCAATGCCTAAATTCGTGATCAAATTGATTAACATTTCACCGACTTTTTTATCTTTTATCCGTATTTTTTTTGATTGTCTAAACTCAGTCAATAATTCTAATATAGATTGAAAATGGTTTTCCTGTATCAGGCCCGGATCCAAAGTGGTTAAGGAATCACATTGATTTGCAAGAATGGATTTCCGATATAAGTTAATAAACATTTCTCCCGAAAGATGAGGCATAAGCATTTCAAAAGATTTTATCCAAATGCCGGAATCAGGGTGGACTTGAAGCCGTAATAACTGGTCCTGGATTATGGATTGATATTTTGGGGAATCCAATTTTTGTTTAAAATAGTTCAATGCAGATTTAACGTGTTGACGGTCCTTCTGTAATAGGTTGTGTACAGCCAAATGAAGGGTAGATAAGGATAAATCCCCCTCTGGATATTTGGGCGCATCTTTTAGTGAATATTTGAATGTCTGATAAGGAATTCGCGTGTGATTTACCGAAAGGGTATGGTATGGTTCAAAAGAAATCACCCGAAATGCAACTTCTCCCACAAAGTCTACTAATGACTTATTTCCCAACCATAAACCGGGATCTCTGAGGAGTTTTTCAACATTGATTGTGGTGCCATTTATATGGTAAACATAATCTCCAATTATTAATGCTGATTTGGTCCATTTAAACGGTAAGCCTTCTTCTAATTCATATTCACGGATTGTTTTTCCATCCCAACGAATATCTCCCCGGGTCAGGCGTTTTTCCCGTAGGAGCCAGTTCGGAATTTGTATTTCATAATCGCCACGAATGAGGCTGATATAATTCTTTTCATACATCGGTTCAATAATATCAGCAAAATTTTCTAATACATTTTTTCGTTTAAAGGTATTCTTCAACGTGAGTTCATTGTTGTCGTGGTTGAAGTCCCTGGGTATGATGGCATAATTCACGATTCGCTCATAGGGAGGTAAAAATGTATTTACAGAAAAAACCAAAGAACTAAAATAGATTCGAACCTCTTCAGAAGACATTGTATTTTGATCTACTGCATCATTTTCCGGTTCCGGATACAGGAGAATTGTATTGAATTCTTTTCCATCACCCACTAAAAAGACGGATCGGATTGCTTCAAAATCCTGGAATAGGTTTTCTATTTTTTGTGGTGAAATGGTTTGGCCGCGGCTGTTTTTGTAAATTTCTTTTTTACGATCAATAATAAAGTAATGACCCTTTTTATATTGGAAAATATCGCCGGTATGAAACCATCCATCCGTATATGATCCTTTTATTTCATTCTTATAATAACCAGGAGAAACATAGGGGCCTTGCATAAGTAATTCATTATCCTCTGCCAATTTCAGATCAATCCCAGGTAGAGATTTCCCAACGGAGTTTGGCACATAATCCTCTGGGGGTGTCATGGTTATTCCACCAGTCCCTTCAGTCATGCCATAACCGCTTAATAAAGTGATATCATTTTCGTGGAAAAATTTAAATATATCAGGGTCGAGAAATCCTGCGGCTGAAAGTCCCCATTTTAAGTTTCCACCTGTAATTGTACGGGACACTTTTTGAATAGCTTTTTCTTCCGATTTTTCAATGGGGATAGATGCAGCCACATGCTCCTGAATTTGAATCCATCGTTTGGGGATTGATATAAATACGGATGGTTTTGACACTTTCAAATCATGAAGTAAATTTTTAAAAGATGTAGACTGGGTGAATGTATAAGTGGCGCCCCAGAAGATAGATCCCATCATTTCAAACCATCGGCCAAAAGTGTGGTAGAGTGGGAGATAACAAAGGAATGAGTCGTTTGAGCCAATCTCAGGAAGAGCCAATGCCCGTGCAAACCGTTTTGTAATGATATTTTCCTGATTAAAAATAATGCCTTTCGGATTATCCGTGGTGCCAGATGTATACATGACTGTAGTCAAGGATTGTAGGTTTTTAGTTGGTGGATTCATGATTATGGATTGGCGGCACTTCGCGAGAAATCCATTCCATTCCTCCTTGTTATTAATTTGGACGGCATTGAATTCAGAAGGACTGCGTTTTGCATCCTTTAGTGACTCTCGGGCCCTGTCACTTCCTATAAACAAGTGCGTTATTTCAGCATGATCCAACACATAATCCAAGTGGTCCGAGGATAAATTCATGGGGATTGGAACGATTCGAATATGATAAGCGAGGCAAGCCAAATCAAGTATAATGCCATTGAGATGATTTGGTGTTAGGATTCCGATGGTGTCATCTTTTCCCAAATTTGATTGAAAATATGAACCAATGGATTGGACTAATTTCCAAATATCATTATAAGATGTAGATGCAATATTATTAGCTGAAATGGTCTGAAATAATGGTTTATCTCCAAATCGTTCCGCGCGCTGTTTAAGCAAAGCATATACATTAAAATTTGATTGAAGAATGAGTTGATGAAGGAGGCTAAACCACTCATCAACTTTTTCTTCTTTATAAATCAACTTATTGACTATCGGGGAATGCCCTACTTCTAGAAACCGATGAATAGTTTTTTTATCGCTGGAATCCAGTGTCGTTTGTCCTGTTTCAAACAGTTCATTAACATTGAGTTTTCCTATGGAGGTATAATCAACAAATTTATGGTTATCAGTCATCCATAAAATTAGAGAATTCATTAAATAAATCCCTCATCTATATAGTTGTTCAATGTTGTGAATTTCTGTAAGTTTTCACTCTTTACTAAACAACAAAGTTTCATGGCAAAACATCCCCAATACTCAATGACGACAGTATCCAAGTATCTAGCCGAAGCGCCCGATGCTGTCAAAGCCTATATTACTGATTTAGAAAAGCAAATCAGTAATTTAGCGAGCATCGGTTTGGCCCTGTCCAAAGAGAAGGATATGAACAAACTTCTGGAGATGATTCTTCTGGAGGCCAAACGGATTGCCAATTCGGACGGTGGAACCTTATACATGATGACAGATGATAACTGTTTACGATTTGAAATCTTAATGACGGATTCACTGGATTTTCATATGGGGGGTACATCTGGAAAAGAAATTCCATTTTATCCCGTGAAATTATACACAGATGACGGGGAGCCCAATAATTCCATGATAGCAGCATATGTTGGACTGACGGGTGAAACAGTGAATATTAAAGATGCCTACAAGGCCAAAGGGTTTGATTTTTCCGGAACGAAAATGTTTGACGAAAAAACCGGATACCATTCTCAATCATTTTTAACGGTACCCCTTAAAAATCATGAAGATGAAATAATTGGTGTGCTTCAGCTTTTGAACGCCCAAAAACCCAAATCAAATACAATTATTTCTTTTAAATCTGATATTCAAACAATGGTGGAAGCATTAGCCAGTCAGGCAGCGGTGGCTATCACCAATAAAAATTTGATTAAGGATTTAGAAAATTTGTTTGAATCCTTTATAAAACTTATTGCATCTGCCATCGATGCTAAATCTCCCTATACAGGCGGCCATTGTGCTCGTGTTCCGGAGATTACGATGCTATTGGCAAATGCAGTGCAAGAAACGAAAGATGGGCCTTTTGCTGATATAGCCTTCAATGAAAAGGAAATGTATGAGTTGAAAATTGCTGCGTGGCTACATGATTGTGGTAAAGTAGCGACACCGGAATTCGTCGTGGATAAAAGTACCAAACTGGAAACGATTTATGACCGGGTGCATGAAGTGGAAACACGGTTTGGTGTTATAAAACGAGATGTAGAAATCAAACGATTAAAAAAAGAACTCAAGATTGAACGGAATGAATCGCTTTCATTGGAAGAAAAATTGGATAAGATAAAGGCACTACAAAGAGAATATCGGAAAACAGTTCGAATCTTAAAAAATGATTTGGAATTTGTACAAGAATCCAATGTGGGCGGTGAATTTATGTCTGGAGATAAAAAGGATCGTGTGCATCAAATTGCGAATTACCGTTGGAAACCCAATGGAAAAATGGAAAATTTTCTATCGGAAGACGAAATATATAATTTAACGATTCCACGAGGAACCTTGACGCCGGAAGAACGAAAAGTGATTAATGACCATATTGTAGTCACCATCAATATGTTGGAAGAATTACCTTATCCAAAACATTTAAAAAATGTACCTGAGTTTGCTGGCGGTCACCACGAAAAACTGGATGGAACTGGTTATCCAAAAGGATTAATAAAAGATGAAATGACCGTTCAGGCACGGATAATGGCGATTGCAGATATTTTTGAAGCATTGACCGCAAGAGATCGTCCTTATAAAAAAGGAAAAACATTGAGTCAGGCAATGCGCATTTTGGGATTTATGAAAAATGATGCCCATATAGATGTGGACCTATTTGATATATTTGTGAAAGAAAAAATATACCTTAAATACGCGGAAGAATATCTGGATCCAGAACAGATTGATGAAGTCCAAATGTAGTATTTGGACTTGAACCAATTGAATTAATCAAAATTATATGACATTTGAAATTGCATTTGTCCTGGCCATCATTGGATTGGCTTTTATCCTGTTTGTTACAGAAACTTTCAGTTTGGACATCACCGCTTTACTCATTTTGAGTATCCTGTTTGGGTTTGGTTTTTTAACACCAGAAGAAGCCATATCCGGATTATCCAACCCCGCGGTCATTACAATCGCACTTTTGTTTACACTGAGCCACGCGTTACAGAAAACGCATATCCTTGAATATTTGGTTGTGAAAATCAATAAACTCGCATCCATATCTCAGTCATTAGGGTTGGCAGTTTATTTGTTCACTATAGCAATAGCCAGCGCTTTGGTGAATAATACAGCCATTGTGGCCATATTCATGCCCGTTACGATGAGGTTGGCACACCAATATCATATGAGTCCTTCAAAAGTATTAATTCCATTGAGCTACGCAGCCATTCTGGGTGGTTCGTTGACTTTGGTTGGTACGTCAACAAATTTATTAGTTAATTCAATTTATTTAGATAATGGTGGTACTGTTTCTTTGGGGATGTTTGAATTTGCAAAATATGGTTCTATTAGTCTTTTCGTTGGATTGATATATATTTTATGGATTGCACCTCGTCTTCTTCCATCACGGACCGTAACATCCAGTTTGACTCAGAGTTATCATTTGGCAGGATATTTAACGGAGATTAAAATAACGGCAGATTCGCCGTTGGTTGGCTCAACGTGTAAAGATCGTCAAATTAACCAAAATTACGATGTGATGATTTTAGATATTCAACGAGGTGGTCATTTGATTTCCCAAAACATTGGTCGCCAGATTTTAAAAGAAGGAGATATCCTTTTTGTGAAAGGATCTGTTGAAAGTTTTTTAAGAATAAAGGAAGTAGAAAAAATTACCCTCCTTACGGATGAAAAATTGACCCAGAAAGAACTGGAACAGAAAGACAATATATTAATGGAATGTATGGTTTCTGAAAAATCAGATTTGGTGGGTCAATCATTAATGGAATCTAATTTTCGTCGTCGATTTGGCTCTTTCATTTTGGCTATTCGCAGGGAAGGATCCATTATCAGAAAAAAAATTGCTCATGTAGTGTTAAAATCATACGACACACTCTTAGTGTATGGAACACGGGAAAAACTTAACGAACTTGCGGACAGAGGAAAATTCATTTTATTGGGAGAATTGGATCAAAAACTTAAAAAAGCGCGTTTTTGGTGGATGAGTATTATAGTGTTAGCGATAGCGGTTCTATTGGCGGCCCTTGGAATTTTCCCCATTTTGAAAGGGGCATTAATTGGGACTGTTATCTTGTTAGTCTTACGGGTTATTACGGCCAATGAAGTCTATCAATCCATTAATTGGCAAGTAATCATATTGATTGCTGCACTTATTCCCCTTGGTTTGGTGATCCAATCAACGGGCACTGCCGCTTGGATTGGCTCATCCATCTCAACGATTGTTTTATCCTCATCACTTGAGTGGCAGCCTTATGTATTGTTAGCGCTTATTTATTTTATCACTATGGTGTTGACAGAAATGTCTTCCAATGCGGCTACAGCCATTATCATGACGCCCATCGTTATGGTGGTTACAGCCCAATTGGGCATGGATGCCAGGCCATTTATTTTCGCAGTATGTTTTGCCGCATCTGCGTCATTTATTACACCGGTTGGATATCAAACCAACCTCATGGTCTATGGTCCCGGTGGATATAAATTTTCTGATTATATCAAGGTTGGATTGCCATTGGCCTTAATCCTTTTTACGATGGCTATTATTTTTATTCCGATTTTTTGGCCATTTTAAAATAAGTGTGTAACCAAAATTCTTTATTTGCATCTAATAAAGAAAAAGGAGTTTTAAATGTCAGAAAATATAAAATCATTTACAGATCAAAACTGGGAAACTGACGTGTCAAATACGGAAGGCTTAGTTATCATTGATGAGTTGGCAGATGATTATTCCTTTAACTGAATAGGGATAACTTCACTTTTGTTTTTTCTTATTTCCTCCCCTGAAAATTAAATATAAATTTATCTTTCGCACATTAAACTCCTCTAAATTCGGCGCCTATGAAACTGTCGCAAAATAAGGTTTCCCGTTTAGATGGCTTTATAGATAATCCTTCTAAAGCATTATGGACTTTGGCATTTCCGATTATGGCAGGCATGGGAATCCATACATTATACACCATTGTAGATATGATATTTATTGGCCGGCTTGGCGGGGATGCCATTGCAGCGGTGGCGTTTAATATGCCGTTATTTTTTCTTGTCCTTGGGTTATCATTTGGTGTGGGGAGCGGTGTGACAGCTTCCATTGCAAGGTTTATTGGTGCAAAAGATAAAGTCAATGCCGATAATACGGCGGAACATGCCGTGGCATTGGGTTTAATAATCAGTACAATTCTAACGACCCTTGGTTTGATTTATGGTGAAGATTTATTGCAGCGATTAGGGGCAACCGAATCAGTGCTTCCACTAAGTTGGGACTATTTAAAGGTCAGTTTAATTGGGCTTCCTTTCATGGTTTTTTCTACGTTTTTTCGATCCATATTATCCGGTGAAGGTGATATGAAACTGCCCATGGCCGTCGCGGGTTTGGGCACAATTTTAAACATCATTTTAGATCCCATATTTATTTTTACGTTGGGTTATGGGGTCGGTGGGGCGGCGATGGCTTCAGCCATAAGCCAATTGATTGTATTCCTTATTTTTGTCTATATGCTTTTTGTAAAGGAGCATGCATATATTCGGTTTCGAATGCGGGATTTTTCACCTTCCATATTTATTATAAAAGATATTATTCGCGTTGGGTTACCCGCGTCCATGTCCATGATTATTATGGCCTTTGGTCAATTGGTATTTAACCGAATATTGGTTCGATTCTCGACGGATGCGGTTGCGGCCTATCAGGTAGGGGGTCGAATGGATATGGTCATTTTTCTACCAATTATGGCGATTGCATCAGCATTAACCACATTAGTCGGTATGTTTTTCGGTGCCAAAGAGATTGATAAAATTAAATTTATTGCAAAATATGGTATTATTCGATCCATGATGGTCACAGGTGTATTGTCAATTATTTTATATATTTTTTCACCGCTTATTGTGAAAATTTTTACTCTGGATGTTGGCATTCAATCTATTGCAGTTACATACCTGAGATTCATTTGTCTAATATATCCCCTTATTGCTATTGGTATGACTGTAGGCAGGATTCTTCAAGGATTGGGAAAGGGGCTTCCAATCCTTGTGATTACATCTATTCGAATTTTGGCCTTGTCGGCACCGTTAGCATTGTATTTTACCATGGTGTTAAATAAATCCATTGAATGGGTGTGGTATGCCATGATTATTTCCACGATTGTGTCTGTTGCCATATCCTTAATCTGGTTAAAAAGTGCATTTAAGGATCTGGTTAGGGATTAGATTAACGATATTCCCTGAACGTGGATCTGCGAAAGATATCTAGGGATTCGTATTCAGAAAAATCCTTCATTACAAGTCGATTTAAAATAACACCTTTCTTAGAGGTAGCATAGGCGATTGGGATATTGGATGTTTTATTTTTATTTTTTGTAATCAAAAATTCGAATCTTTCACCATTAATTTCTGTATTTGTAATCCGATAAAATGCATCTGTATTCCTGTTAT
>Ga0208131_1000235_pt1 | contig 16949 bp, 14 predicted proteins | sample ETNtaG_14_FD_185781 | JGI IMG/M metagenome (GOLD analysis project Ga0208131, IMG submission 185781) | Marine microbial and viral communities from oxygen minimum zone, Eastern Pacific Ocean - ETNP201406SV73 (SPAdes) (version 2) | ecosystem: Environmental > Aquatic > Marine > Oceanic ...
CACCTAGTCGCTGGAGGACTGAGGGGGATCTAAAGTGAGGGCAGTTAGGGTCGAGTGCGCCATTCCCTCCATTGGGCACGATTCAAGGACGCAGGCAGCCCTGCGGGCAGTGAGTTGGGATTACCGGGGTACTCTCGATCAGATGGACGGCAGGCTGCGCGTGATGTGCGAATGCATCACCATGGACGGAGGGTGCCCAGCACCAGGATTCAGGATAGGCGGCATCACGGTCGTCGAGATCCTCGAAGAATGGTCCACGGACTACCTGACCCATCATCTCGTCGTACTGGACTTCGATTCTGACACGATTGGACGATTCTTTCGCTCCAGAGACCTGACCTTGCTGGCTGGCACCAACTTCACCTCCAAGGGACTGGTGGTCCAAGTGGCAGGCAGGCAGGCTTCCATGGTGTCGTTCCTGAACGCAATTAGGAAGGCGATACCGGTAGAGAGGATTACGACAGCGAAGGCTTCTGATGGAATGGTCCAGAAGGGGCCCACCTTGCAGCAGCACAGGATAATCAAGATCGCTCACCGGCACGGCTGGTATGAGGTCCCGAAGAAGATTTCAATCAGGGGCCTTGCCTCGAAGCTAGGCCTATCCAAGTCGACAGTGGCGGAGCAACTGGTCAAAGCAGAGAGCGAGATCGTAGGCGGTTTCCTGAAGAAATCGCGATAATCAGGCGAATGAGTCCAATCGCGTCTGACGACCCCTCTTGACGAACCAGCTGTTGCGCAGATCGTCAGGGGCTGATACGCGGGGAGCGACGTATTCGATGGCCTGCTTGAGCGAGTCAAACTGCCTCGGAGCCTGCTTCATAGCCTCTCTAACAGTCTCTCGGATTAGCCAGACCCCGACTGGCGCCCAGTATTCCGGGCCGATGTCACGCCAGATCAGGCAGGCGCCTGAGCGCCGCATCGAATCCATGTGCTCGAGCACACCCAGCCTGGCTGAGTAGTAGGCACCGGTTATCCGGTGCGCGTACTCGCTGCGCGGCTTGAGGTCCTCCCAATCCCCCAGCACCTTCCCGGTGCCCGTCCAGACACTGCCCCTAGTCCAAGCCTCGAGCATGTGGAAGGCCCACAGACCGGGTGTGAGGATGATGTGGAACACATTGTCGAGGTAGGTAGCCTCGTAGACCAGCACCTTATCGAGCGAGGGATGGTCCCTGACCCTGTCCCAAAGCCGCTTCCCAAGCATGTCATCCGTGGCTGTGATGCCCCACCGTGTGGGAACCAGCTTCCTGCTGCCTTGCCTACCGAGCAGTCCGGACGAGAGGAGGCGGGAGATTTGGGCTTCTCCGATCGATGCCTCGGTCAGCTCTCCCATCGCATCGGTAGCCAACAGGTCGTCCTCGTTGGCAACCGAGTCGACTTTCCTAGGGATGCTGGTGTGGCCGACCACCTCGGCCCGCACCACCTCCCCGGAGGGGCCGAGGGGGGTACTCATGCTGTCGAAGGTGGGATTCATCCCGACCATGATTGGCTTGGCGAAGTCGAGTTCCACGTCCACGCTCTTCCCGGCCATCGCTATCTCCTGCGTGGTCTCCAACATGGCGTCCGGCGAAGCGGTGCTGCCGACAGGCATCACACTACCACCCGTGATGAGATTGGCGTGACGGGCGGCAACCTCCTCCAGCGGCCTGCCGAACAGGTCGGCAGGGTCACCGCTGGCCAGCGGCGCGGCATTGGAGTCGTCCGGGACCCAAGCCGCGCTTGGACCAGCCCTGACATCGGGGTAGCCGTACCTGCCCACAAACAACGACGGCGGGCTTGGCCCGACCAATTCGCTGACCGAACCGGATTGCATCACGGGGAGCCTGCCCCGGATGTCAGCTAGCAGAGGGCAGGGGGAGATACCGCACATACCCCGAGTGCCCCGACACTCGATGCACTCTGGAAACATCGGTATCCAATCGTAATCGGATGCTCTTAGGCATACTGCTCTGCGAACGCGGCGAGGCGGCATTCAAAGGGACCACTCCGCTCCGGCAGGCGGGGAGAGGGATGGCTCGGATTCCAGCGGTCATACTGCAGCATTTCATCGGCCTCTCGGACTACGAGCGCAGGCTGGCCATAGACAAGGCATCCAGAGAGCTCGGTATGACCGTCGAGCAGATCGAGGCCGAGATCGAGAACTTCCAGAGCGATGGCTTCAACCAGGACCAGCCTGTCGCAACCTCTCCGGTTGAAGCGCCGCGCAAGGAGTCGATTTTCAAGAGGCCGAAGAAGCAGAAGGAGGGCGGACCGGAGTTCGTCGATGACTCCCACAGGTACCGATTCCGATACGACCCCAGCATAGTCGGCAAGGCCCGTCAGGAGAAGGCGACCCAAGCCATCGCCTGCCCGCACTGCAAGGCTGCACTTGGGATCCCAGAGAAGCGCCCAATCAGGGTCACCTGCCCCGCATGCATGATGGACTCGACCTTCGAAGACTAATCAGACGCCCCAGAACCGGTTCTCTCCAGTGATGCCCTCGTCCTCAGTCACCGACTGCACGGCCGTTCTCAGTAGGTAGTACGCGATGATTGCGAACACCGGCATCCCCCAGGTGTCCGAGACGCTCTGGTAGTCGAGGTTGAAGTCCGATCCCCCCATCTCGATTAGTATGACCACCAGTGCGGCCTTGGCGAAGAAGTAGACCACCATGCCAAGACTGAGCAGCAACACACTGCGTCCGGTGAAGTTGCCCTCCTTCCACCTAAGCACACCCAGAGAGAGTGCGAACGAGAAGGCGGAGACGACGATCCACGTGAGAGCCTCGTTGATGGCGATGGCCCAGACGGCTATGTCCCTGTTCACCGCGTCGACGTTGAATTCACTGCCCAATTGGGCCATGTAACCGTCAATCTCGACGTTCGTGGCTGAGAACACCTGGTAGGCGGTGAGGATTGACAGGAGCACTGAGACGATCGAGAGGCCCCAGAGCAGGGACGACCATATCCCCCCGGTGGCGCTCTCCCGCATGTCGATCATCAAACGCTCCAGCTGCTGCTCCCAGCCGAGCCCCTTGGCAAGCACCCAAATGCCGATGAACAGCGGCATCGCGCCGATGAGAGCGCCACCGCCCGGGATGATGAGGCCGAGACCAAGAATCATCAGGAAGACGGCGACAGGAACCAGCAGCTTGGCTCGCCAGCGCGGGTCGTCGATGGCCTTGGCGATGTAGTAGTAGGTGCTCTCGATGCCCTTGGACTGCCTGACAATCACCTTCTCGACGTGATCGACGCGCACCCTCGAGGTAATTATGGGAAGCGAAGCCTCGTCATCCGCCCCGTCGGTGACCAGGACGGCTGAGTCAGGCTGGAACTCCTGGATGACCTCGTCCAGTTGCATCGCGATGGCCCGGTCGCTGCGCGGACCGACCCTGACATCGCCTGTCAGCAGGGCGATTTGTATCTCATCGTCGCCCTGAGCGTTCTCCACCAGCCTGTCGTGGTGGTGCAGGGCTCCTAGGATGGCATTGGTGTCGGATTCCTCGGGGTCGGCTATGCCCAGTCGCAGTGCGGCCGTAAGAGTGGGCTTGCGACCGATGACGGGGCCTCTGATGCCAGCCTTGACTCCAAGGTCGTTGTCGCGGTCGACAGTCAGTACGAGAGTCCTCACCATGCCTATTCATCCGGTATGAGCCGCGATGTAATGCTTGCCCATATCAAGAATTGGCCGACTCGGACTCGTCCTCGGCGACTTCAGGCTCTTCCTCGACCTGCGAGCCCTCGCGGTAGCGGCTGCGCTGCTTGGCTCTGATGTACTTCAGCGGGTGGGTCAACCACTCCTGGTCGCACAGCCTGTCATCACCCGGCTGGACCGGGCACCTAGCCGAGGTCTTCAGGGCGGCGCAGCCGTGCGGCGTGTAGTCGCGCTCGTAGATTTGGTTCACCTGGTAGGAGGTGGTGTCCGCGCTGTAGTCGGGGGCGTTGGCGAAGAACGAGCAGGTCTGCTCCTGTGACATCCCGATGGACTTTGAGAAGGCAGCCAGGAAGACCCTCCCGACGTGGTTCACGTTGACTCCCTGGTTCAGTTCGGAGACCGCCGATTCGAAGCACGGCGGCCAGTCCTCCCTGACCGCAGCCGTCATCGGCATCTCGGCCACGACGCGCTCGGAGAGCAGCCCGGTGATACGCTCGACCGGATCGGCGAACAGAGCCGCGAACTCCTCACTCATCCTGTCCATCCTGTCTGTGCAGGTCTGGTTCAGGTTCTCTCGGATCCTCTCCTTCAGCAGCCTCGCAGTACGCTGCCTGCTGCTCTCACCCACAGCCGCGTCCATGCAGACCCATCCCCTGATGACCGGCCGGTTAGCCAGATGCCAATAGGTGCCAGAGATTCTTGGGCACAACTCGATGAAGTCAGCCATAGGGATCCAGTAAACCACTTCGTCGGAGCCCGAACCCCCCTCGCTTCTGATTCCCGACAGGTAAGAAGCCGCCAGCAGTTCGAAATTCTCCGTGTCCATGCCGAACAACTGATCGGCTCTGGTCGCCTCGCCCTCTATCCACCGAGCTAGCAGCCTCTCGTTGAAGGAGGCGCAGACGACCAGCATAGCGTGCAGGAACGAAAGCACCTCGGTCATCCTGCCTACCTCGGTCGACAGATCGACAGTGGTCGCTATGTCAGCGCCGTCCTTGTGCATCACGCTGTCGAGCAGGCGCAGCCTGCCCCGGGTCCTGACGTCTTCCAACCAAGGTGCGTCAATCAGGTCCTCGACCGAGATACCATTGCTCTCGAGCACTCTGCGCATATGCTCTCTACCTTGGGGCAGGAATGGATAGCGGGCTAGTAGGACCTCATCCTCCACCGACGGCAGTGCAAGCGGCATAGGCATTGGCAAGCAGTGGGCCGCGAGGGTTATTCAACACTCACCGTACCCTTCTACTGGAGCGAGGCCAGATGGACAGACCGACCGACCTGCTTCCCGTCGACGACGAACTGCTCACCATCCAGATGGAGGTCCGCGAGCACTTCGGATGGGAACTCGACGCCGACGCCAGCAGCGCTCGATCCATGCTCGAAGCGGTCGAGGCGTCGGAGATCGACGTCTGGGCCCGCCCGCGCAGGGCCGCCACCGTGGCGGGCCTGATTCGGAGGATGGTACTCAGGCCCACAGAAGTCGCAGTCCTCGGCGCGGCCGTGGAGGCCGACGAGGTTCTGCGAATGCTCGAGCGACCGGCCCTTCTGGTCGCAGCCGACGGTTCCGCAGGCGTACTCTCGACGCTGCCCGACTCGACGGCGGAGCGAGCATGGTCGCGCCTGGCATGCATCGTCAGTGACGGTGACGGAGGCCAAGGGACCACCGAGGCGGTCAAGCGGGGCATACCGGTCTTCTTGCACGCCCACGGCGACAACCTTGCCGAGTGGGAGTCACTGCTGGAGATAGCCGCAGAGGCACCAACACCCTCGCCGCTAGTGCTGACTCACCAGACTCTCGCGACAATCCCCGGCATGCACAATCCGGGTGGGTTCACCGATGGGGACCGGGCTGCCTGCGTGGTCCGCTCGATGGGCGTGCCCAAGGAGACGATTACGATGCTGGGCACTAGGACCGATGTCGTAGGTAGGTGGTCTGGAGTAACCGAGGCTGGGACCAAGATGGAGAAGCTTCAGTGGATGGACAGGGTCCTGCAGACCCTGGAAATCGATTACTAGACGAAGTCGTTGAGCGTCATCACGGTGACCGTGTCGTCGTTGAACAGGGAGTCAACACTGTCAGTCATCCAGTCGACGCGCTGCTTGGTGTAGTCGTCGACGCCGTACTTCTCGATGACGTTCCGGGTAATCTGGATGTACTTGCGGACCGCTCCCTCTGAGACCGTCAGAACGACATTGCCCCCGCACAAGGAGCTGTCACCATCCCTCGAACCGACCAGACCGCCACCGGTCGATACGGTTTGGATGCACTTACCCGCCAGAGGCATCCTGCGGTACGAAGCGGCGCACTTGACGCAGCGGACCTTCTGACGTGTGAAGGCCATGAGGTTTCCACGCAGATCAGGAAGGAAGTGGGATTCGATGACCTGCGAGGCTACGCGCTGCGCGCTGACAGGTCTCAGACGAGTCCCGAGAGCCAGTTGTGCGAGCATCTTGTCCTCCATCGTCTTGAGGGTCTTGTACGACGAGTTCTCGGGTCCGGCGTCGAGTCGACCCGAGTCATGGGTCCATCCGTACCCCCGAATCTCACCGACCGTGCCGATTCTGTTGCTGACCAAGTCGACGATGTCCTCGACCTCCTTTGGGTCCGGTTGCGACTTAGTCGCCTCGTAGAAGGCTCGGCTGTAGGACCACGAACAGTCGACGTTGAGTGCCTCCTTGTCGATCTCGCTTGGATTGATGCGCGTGCTCAGCACAAGCGGAGCGTCCATCCGACCGCCTCTGCCCGCTGGCAGGATTGACTTGGAGAAGTTCAGCAGACCGTCGAGTAGCATCATCAGACTATCCTCATCACCGTCGCAGTTGCGCCGTTTCGCAGCGTGGAACAGGGGGTGGGCGTATCCGGCGGAGGCACTGGTCCAGCCGATGATCCGGCACAACACACCTCCTGATGTGTGCGGCGCGAGGCCGATTGCCAGATGACCCACCAGATCGGACTCGTCAGCGACCTCGTAGAAGGGGTCCATCCCGTAGAACCGCACTAGCAAGTCGTCGACGAAGCGGCATGTGTTCAGGAGGGGGTCCTTGGCTAGGATGGAAGGCACGAAGTCCTGTGGCAGCAACTCGAGCAGCTGCTCGTCCGATTCGAGAGGTGCGCCGAAGATGTCGTGAGAGTATCCTAAATCGTGTAGCTTATTCCAAGGAGTGCCTATCTCGCTAGGCCTGAAATGGGTAATCGGGACATCGCTCATGTCGTAGCGCGAGGTGCCGTCGCGGAACACTGAGACCTCGTGCTTGGCTCGCAGTATCCCCTTTTCGATCGGCTCGGGCGTCTGACCTATCGAGATTAGGCCCTTGACCGCCTTGATTCTGTTCGGCACCCTGTCGAGCCCGAGTGCACGCCTCTTGACCTCCAGTATACCACCGAGTGGCACACTGGTCCTCTGACCCATCCTGCGCCTGTTCCAGCCACTTCGGCGCTTCCTTACCCGGGTGCGCCCCCCGCACTCAGCCACCTCGCCGGCGACCAGTCGGTTGTGGCATCTCAGATGTGGGGACTCCTGCCCGCACTTGTCGCACACACGCGGCCCCATCTCGACCCGGATGACGCCCTTGCCGGCGGCCTGCCCGAGCAGTCGCTGCGGCCCACCGTTCTCGCCGATTGGGTACAGAGCGTGAACCATCGGCTTCATCACTCGCACTCCGGCCTTCTCCGGCCGACCCATTCGTGAGCCCACCCTGCAAGGCGCGGAGTCCTCCCACCGCAATCTGGAGAGCCGCCTGACCAACCACAGCGAACGATCTACTCCGTGCTCGTCCAGCAGAACTTGCGCGTCCCGCAGGACTGCGGTATCGGCAGGGCCGGGATCCTCGATCTCGTTTGCAGCAGCCTTTCCAGCTGCATCGGTGTCCTGTATCCCGAGTCCTTCCTGCCTCGCTGCTGTCTCGGCCTTCATCCTGACGATCGCTCGCCGACCCCCTAGGTCCTCTTGGCGAGCGCCCTCTTGTGCGATGACCGCCGTCGCATCGCGAATCTTGCCTACTCTGTCGTCGATGTGTGATTCGGCCTCGGTTGTGATACGCAGAGAGCTGCCGTGGACCTCGAGCCCAAGCCCCTCGACCAGTCCCTCCCAGTGCGATGCTATCACGATGTCATCACCCTCGTGGAGGTGCTCGACCCCAAGGGTCATCAGAGCCGACTTCAGGATGCCGTGGTTGTGCACCATGGTCCATCGGGGCCAGATTCCGGTGGATGGGGCTGGCAGCCCGATGTCCTCGAAGAAGGAGTCTGGCGACCAGGCGGCGGCGCCTCCGTTCAGGCGGAGCGCCCCGTCCTTGAGGGAAGAGCCAACAAGCGCCTCGATGACTGTGGGGGCGAACGACATCGGCATGTCGGACCACCACAGGTTCCACGGTGGTGGAACCGCCGCGCCGTACTCCAGATTCATGGCTCGCGCAGACTCCCACTCTATCTCCATGTCGCGCAGGTACAGGAACCAGTCCCGTTGGCGCCAACTGCGGTCCAGCGCACTCTCCTCGCCTCGCTCTATGGCACCGTTGAAGGGCATCCCCGGCGGCAGTTCGGACCTATCTACGCCGAGCATCTGAGCGAAGCGGCCGACCTTGTCCGGATGGTCCAAGGCATCTGCGAGGTCGGCTGCCCACCAGTCCCGGTTGTAGGCCGAGGGAACGAGGTCCTTGTTGTTCTCGAGGAATTCGCCGAAGCCCGACAGCATCTCCCCGGAGTCCCAGATGCTGATAACTTCCCGAGAGCACGCCTCCCATTCCTCGGGCGTGGAGATTCTGCGGAAGGCACCGTCACTGAGCAGGACCGTGGGCCCGTCGATATCGACGCACGGAGTGACAGCGCAGGCTTTGCCCGGCCTCTCCGTCTTCATCTGGGTCCCCACTGAAAGGAATCCCCCCAGTGCCTGCATCGACACCGGGTTCACTCCGGCGGCGGCAAGCCCGGAAGCGCGGCTCCTGCCGTATCTGAGCCTAAACCCCCCGGGCTCGCAGGGCTCGCCGAAGACCGGTCGTCCGGCGATGACGTCCTCCATGTAACGGCCCACTTTGGCAATCTCACGCTTATTGATACCGCTAGCATCGTCGGTCTTGCCCTTGCCGACGAACTGGGCTATGAAGTCCCATCCGGGTATCTCCAGCCTCGTAGTGTGCTTGAGGATTTTCGGAGCCTTGAGGCACAGCCCCTCTCCGATGACCAGCATCACGCCTCCGCGAATCCTGGTACGAGGCGAGTCGTTTGAATTCACGATGTTGCGGACCTCCTTGTAGCCAGCGCACTCCTGCTTCTCAGTCTCCTCCCCGTTGATCATCACCGGGCAGGCCCGCACGATGACCTCGATCTCCTCGGGAGGAGGCTTGTACTGCAGACCGACGCGGTAGAGGCCGAACTCCTCCTTGACCCGCTCTACCTCCGGTGTCGTCGGGACGTACCTGCCGATGCCGAGTTCGCGACGAATCATGTCGCCGATTAGGACCCCCAGCGCCTGGGCGGTGCCGCCCGCCGCCCGGATCGGGCCGGCGTAGTCGATTGAGAGGAACTCGGAGCCATCGGCGTTGTTCATGATGCGAACTTCGCCGATGCCCTCGAGTGGTGCCACCAGAACCGCTTCAGTCAGTACCGCGAGACCGACTCTCAGTCCGGAGTCTATGGCCGTGGTGATGTCACTGGTCCTAGCGTGCATCCTCCTTGCGACATCCAGCGCGATCTCGATAGCTGCAGTCTCCCTGTCGGAGGTCCTCAGGAGGTTGCGCAGGTCGTCCTCGATGCTCATCCCATCGAGGTACTCCTCGAGCAGCTTCTCGGTTCTGCTAGCGAGGTCGGCCGTACGTGGGATCTCGATGTCTTCTGTGAAATCAAGGCCTTTGGCCTTGGCCTCGGCGGCGATGAGATAGACCTCGTCCGCGCGTCGATCCAACCAGCTCTGGTACGCCACACGCTCGCCGCTCAGCCGGGCTTCGTCGTACTCCGCGACCTGCCTTTTATCCGCACTCATGTGTACACGCTCCGCTGCCGAACATTCCCATACCGAGGGAGGCCGTCCAAGAACATTCACCGGAATGCCCGTCAATCGGCCCGTCCGGAGTGCGAACCTTCATCCGACCCCCGCCGAGCCGAAGTGAAGGAGAAGATGGCGTCAACCAGCGTGGACGAAGCGAGATCGAGACTGGTCGACAGGGTCCGTGACTTGGCTTACTTGCACTCTCCGGACGAGCCATTCACTCTAGCCAGCGGGCGCCAGAGCGCCCACTTCTTCGACATGAAGCCGGTTATGATGGACCCCGATTGCGCCCATCTGCTTGGCGTACTGATCCACGCAGAAATTAACGACATCGGCGGCGTGGACGCGGTCGGCGGCCTCGAGCTCGGAGCCGTCCCACTCACAGGCATCGTCATCGCCAAGGCCGGCAGAGGATCTAGCCTGCGCGGCTTCCTCGTGCGCAAGGAGCCGAAGGGCCGCGGCGGGCGAAAGACCGGAAATCCCCCTGGCATTGAAGGATCGAGCCTTGCTACTGGTGACAGAGTAGTGCTTCTTGAGGACGTGACCACGACGGGGGGCTCTGCTCTGCAGGCCGCAGCCCGACTCAGCGAGATGGGCTGCGAAGTCGCCGCATGCATCACCATCCTAGATCGCGAAGAGGGTGGGGCGCAGGCTTTCGCCGAGGCTGGAATAAATCTCCGACCTTTGATTCTGAAGTCGGATGTCGCAGGTGGGTGAATGAGCCAGCACATCATCGACTCGAGCGAGCCCTATCATCCTGAGAAGCTCGACAAGAAGGAGTATGTGGGCGCAGCGACCTACTTCGAGCTCGACATGCGTGCAGGCGTGGTCCTCGAGGTCGAGGAGTTCCCTGAGATGCGTAAACCCTCATACAAGATTCACGTCGACTTCGGTCCTGTGATTGGCCGGTTGTGGAGCTCCGCACAAATCACCAACTACTCGCGAGCCCAGTTAATTGGCCGCACTGTGGTAGGCGCAATCAACCTCGGTGACAAGACCCTGCCCACGGGATTCATCTCTCAGTTCCTTGTCCTCGGGGCACTCGATCCCGATGGCACGGTTCGCCTGCTTGAGTTGCCCGACGGAGTGCTTCCCGGCTCCGTGGTCGCCTGATTACTCTCGCTGGTGCATGTAGCAGTAACCGGACTTTCGGTATACCATCCGACGGCACTTTTTGACAGTCAACCCGTCAATGTGTAGACAGTGGGTCTGTGATTTGAGGTACTCTTCGGAGTTAGCACTCTTTGGCTCCGCATCATCCCCTCCCTCGGCAAAAGCATCGACAACATCCCAAGGACCCTCCCTTTTCTCTCCCTTTGACATCGCAGCCCATCTCGCTGAGTCTGGCTTTCCCGCATGGGTTGTAGATGGAGTGGCGAACTGAAGAGCCCCCATCTCTTTCTGACATTCCTTGCAGACCAGCAAATCCTCCGCCTCATCGTCACCGAAAGCCAATTCTGCCCCCAAAACCGCTGGTGCGAAGCCCGCCCCCCCTGCGGCCCCCTCTGTGACGATGAGGAGGCCTAGGCCAAGCACTCCTCCTGCCACCATCAGCGCCCCACCACCTAGAGTTTTCACGTATGTCTCGACCGGATCGTCGCCCACGGACCTGCAGGTGGTGCAGATGGGGGCCTCACAACCAGCTCTCTGGCAAGTCCAACCAATCGTTTTGTTGAGGCCGCATCGGCTGCAGGCACCTCCCTCAAGACCAGTCTCCGGGGCCGTGGTAAGGGCGAGAATGCCCCCTCCTATTGCCAATAGTAAGCCTAGGATTAAGCTACAGTAATTCCCACCCCCACTCCCTGCGTACCAACCAAGACCGATGAGAAGGAGTATTGCTCCCGCGCCCCTCCTCATCATCACCGGCGTGCTTTCAGGGTCTACATGGGCCTCCATCTTCACGGCATTTTTCTTCATCTGCACCTCTCGGAGTTTCGGCTTGATACCGTTCAAGGTGTCTAGCTCACCTGCGTCGAACCAGATTGTGGTGCAGTCCCCGCAGATGTCTATCTTCACGTCGGGCTCGCTCGCCCGATCTTGTGCTCCGAATGGTTTGGGTACCGCTATTTCCAACATTGTAGAGGGGCAAACCGGGCAACTGTGCCCCTCTGGATGCTTTACCCCCGTGTTCTCTATTTTCTCTCGGACTTCGTCTGGGACGACCCCTTGCATCGTCTTGGCTTGTACTGCGAGACCCCAGCATTTGGTGCATACTAACAGATCTACACCATCTAATCCTTCGGCTGACTCCACCCTCAGTTTTCTCGAGCACTGGGGGCAGTCGTAGTCGCTAGCAGTGCTCACATTAGTTCAGACACTGACACCATGATTAGAGTTAGGGCGGCACACATATGCTCTTGTGCCTGTGAACGCTCCCGGCTCCATGCCTACCGTAGTCAAAATGACAACCAACGCTGGAGAGATACTAATCGGACTGTACACCGAAGACTGCCCAGAGACCACTGGGAACTTCCTCAAGCTCGTCGATGACGGGTTTTACAACGGCCTGCACTTCCACCGTGTCATCAAGGATTTCATGATCCAAGGGGGCTGCCCACGCTCTAAGGACCCGGACAGCCGAGCGGCTGGTACCGGAGGCCCGGGATGGAAGATTCCGTGCGAGCCATCCGCCTTGGCCAAGCGCCACGACCGCCCCGGGCTGTTCTCTATGGCGAACGCGGGCCCGAACACGGGTGGATCCCAGTTCTTCCTCACCACCGTGCCCACACCTTGGCTCGACGGCAACCACGCGGTCTTCGGAGAGGTCATCGAGGGGATGGAGAACGTGTACAGGATCGAGAATTGCGATATCAAGCCCGGTGATCGCCCCTATGACCCCCAGCAAATCATCACCATCGAACGAATTTAGCCGCAATATCGTGAATGGTCATCAAATAATACGTTGCACTGCAGGCATATAGTCTGAGTTTATTAATAACCAATTAACGCGATGCGAAATATGGCCAAACATCGCGCTGGGGACCGCAGAATAGTCAGTATAAGCATACCAGAAGACCTCGCTAAGAGGCTCGATCGCAGAGTCGGCAAGGGACGTGAAAAGGGGCGTTCCGCAACCATTTCAAGAATGATCCAGGACTCGATTGATTCGGAGTCTGAGGAGCGCACGGGACAGCCAGCAGCAGCAGCTCGCAGCGCTAGGGCGAAACCCGATGCTATCAGGATAGAGAAGGACACGATGGGAGAAGTCGAGGTCCCAGCAGACAGGTATTACGGGGCTCAGACCGCCCGATCCCTAGTCAACTTCGACATCGGGGAGGACACTATGCCGCGTTCTGTAGTCCGCGCCTTCGGCGTTCTCAAGCAGGCCGCGGCCCGGACCAACGTTGATCTCGGCAAGATGGACCCCAACATCGGCTCGTTAATCTCAGCGGCCTGCGACGAGGTAATCTCTGGTTCGCTCGACGAGCATTTCCCTCTGAGAATCTGGCAGACGGGCTCGGGTACCCAGACCAACATGAACGCGAACGAGGTGATAGCCAACCGAGCAATTGAGATCTCCGGCGGCTCCGTGGGCAGCAAGACCCCGGTGCACCCGAACGACCACGTCAACCGGGCTCAGTCGAGCAACGACACCTTCCCGACGGCCATGCACATCGCTGCAGCCGAGGAGGTGAACCACCGATTGTTGCCCGCAGTACGTCATTTGCGCGCTGCTCTGGCTAACAAGGCACGGGACTTCAGGAACACGGTGAAGATTGGTAGGACCCACCTAATGGACGCCGTCCCCCTGACTCTGGGGCAGGAGTTCGGCGGCTATGTTTCGATGCTCGATGCCGACATCACACGTATTGAGAGCGCCATGGGCGACTTGCTTGAGCTGGCGCTCGGAGGCACCGCGGTAGGGACCGGGCTGAACACGCATCCCGAGTTCGCCGACACAGTGGCGGGACACATTGCGGACAACACCGGGATGCCATTCGTCAGCGCCGACAACAAGTTCGCGCAATTGGCAGCACACGATGCGCTGGTAGCCGCCTCGGGAGCTCTGAACACACTAGCGGCTTCTCTGATGAAGATAGCCAACGATATCAGATGGCTCGGCTCGGGTCCGAGATGCGGCTTCGGGGAACTCTCGCTTCCCGCTAACGAGCCTGGATCAAGCATCATGCCGGGCAAGGTCAACCCCACTCAGGCAGAGGCGATGACAATGGTGTGCTGCCAGGTTATGGGCAACCACACCGCTATCTCAGTCGGAGGCAGTCAGGGCAATTTCGAGCTCAATGTGTACAAGCCGATGATAATCCACAACTTCCTGCACAGCGTGCGCCTGTTGTCAGACACCTGCCGCTCGTTCACGGACAAGTGCGTGGCGGGACTGGAGGCCAATGAGGACAGGATTGCAACTCATCTAGAGAATTCACTCATGCTGGTCACCGCTCTCAATCCGCACATCGGCTACGACAACGCCGCGAAGATAGCCAAGAACGCTCATTCGAAGGAAATCACCCTCAGGGAGAGCGCGCTCGAACTTGGCCTGCTGACCGACGAACAGTTCACCCAGTGGGTCAGGGCCGAGGACATGATCGGACCACGCGACTGAAGGAACTCAAGAACCTTCGAAATCGATTCTGCTGAGGCGAAACGCTCCGCAGTCATTGCGACAAAATATCGGGGCCGATTACAGGTGGGAGCAGCAGGGGTTTCCGCACATGGGGGAGCTTCCACCCCTGCATACTCCGCAGGGTCCGGGTGTCCCCCGGGCCTTTCGGCCCGGGTTTCTCCGGGTAGACTCCTCCGGGACCTCTAGTGCCCCTTCGTCGCGCTCCGCTTCCTTCCCCTTCCTTCCCCTTTCTTGCGTCCAGTTCTCTCCAGTTCTCTCCACTTCACTCATCTTCTCTCTCCAGGGGCGTTTCCCCCCCCTTCGCGTTCTCCGCTTCCTTCCCCTTCCTTCCCCTTTCTTGCGTCCAGTTCTCTCCAGTTCTCTCCACTTCACTCATCTTCTCTCTCCAGGGGCGTTTCCCCCCCCTTCGCGTTCTCCGCTTCCTTCCCCTTCCTTCCCCTTTCTTGCGTCCAGTTCTCTCCAGTTCTCTCCACGGTCCGATACAGCTTCCTCCACGGATCTCTCCGCCCTCGTCCACTCGTGTTTCCCTCCGCTTCCTTCCCCTTCCTTCCCCTTTCTTGCGTCCAGTTCTCTCCAGTTCTCTCCACTTCGTTCCTCACACCGTTTCCAGGTTCGTTCTCCTCCCCCTTCCACGCGTATCTCCTCGGGATAGTACTCTGCCTCGGTTTTTGTTTTCCCCGTTGCCGGTTCGGTTACGTTTTCCTCAGCTTCCTCCTCCGTTTCCTCCAGCTTCCTTCCCCTTCCTTCCCCTTCCTTTCGTCCGGTTCTCTCCAGTTCTCTCCACTCTCGTCCTCTTCGGTTCTCCCGTCGTCTTCCCGCCCATATGGCGTTCCGACTCTTCCCCGTTCTTCTTCCGAATCCCGGGTTCCGCCGCCGCTCTCTCGCGGCTCGGTTTCTGTGGCCCGCGGGTCGCGCCGAAGCGCCCCCACACCACTCCAGAGAAGCGGCAAAGTTGACAGGGACGGGAGGACTACATAAACCTATCTTGGAATCAGTGCAGTCTACCGGAAACGAGGGTCTGAAACAGTCAATTTCCACTGCATTTCATGCGTTCCTGAACTGCCTCAGACGCTCCATAAGTTGGCTTCTGCGTTCGTCATCGCCAGATTCTCCTACGACTTCCTCTAAGCGCCTTGAAAGAACTCCCTCTTCAATCAGGTGGATTCGCCCACTGGAGTCACCTAGGGCGATGTTACCGTCCGCTGACTGGATGTGCCTGATTCGATGGCCGTGCTCGAGCTCCAGCAGCACGCTGCCATCCGTAGCGTCCACGATGACGACGCCTGAGGCCCCACCGTCCCACCTAGAGGCCCAGATGCCGCTGCCTTCGGACCCAGAAGGACCCGCGGCCAATGACTCCACAGCCCCTGACGCCGAGACCGTCCAGCCACGACTTGAGACGACCTCGCCCGAGTCGTGCCCGGTGAGCCAGTCCTGATTGGAGCCGCAGATTGCTCGAACAGGCGAGGACCGCTCCTCGCTGGTCTCCGCATCGGAATCCACCACCACGCTGACACTGCCATCGGAGTGTCCGATTAGGAAGCGCCCCCCAGAGCCGCACGCACCGACAGTCACCGGGCTGTTTCCCACCAAGGGGTGATGCGATGCCCCCTCGCCACTGCGGATCCGAAGGAGCCCGCAGCGTGGCCTGCCCAGCCCCAGCAGCACACCTCCGTCATCATGTAGGCCGAAGTGCCAGGCGCGCTCGGGAAACGTCCAGCGCTCCTTGAGTGAACCCTCGGAGTCGAACATCCATACGGTCGACTCGATGTAGTCGGAGATCTCAATCTCGTACACAGACGAAGCAGCCCAGACGACCCCGTCCCAGACTTGGACATAATCACTCGCTCCCTCTAGCGGGCGGCTCCAGATGACCTCGCCACTGCTCGCGTCGAGCGAATGCAAGTCGGAGGACGCCGCCGCGTAGACGCGGCCGTCGCTGACGGCGAGGTCGCTGATCGGACCGGTCATTTCGATTCTCCAGCACTCGCTCCCCGAATCGACCGACCAACAGGCCAGAGTACCCTCCTGCGAGCCGGCCAGCAGGTCGCCACCGTCAATCCGTAGAACCGTGCAGGCGCTGCCCAGAGCACGCTCGAGAGAGGCGACCGACCCCAAGGTATGCACAGCCATGGCGCCAGACCCTGTTGCCCCGCTATCGGGCTTTCGCGTGAACGAGTCAGGCTGAAACGCCGTAGAGTCGCTTGACCTTGTCCTTCAGATAGTCTACGAAGGCCTCCGGTGAGGGTGGAGATCCAGTGGCCTCCTCGACTAGGTCCGCTGGCTCGAGGATGCTCCCTCGTTGGTGCACGTGCTCGCGCATCCAGGTCAACAGCGGTGCGAACTCGCCGCGCCGAATCTGCTCGTCGTGGTCAGGCAGATCCCTACGGGCCGCTGCAAGCAGCTGCGCGGCGTACAGGTTGCCCAGTGTGTAGGTGGGGAAGTATCCGAAGGCACCCATTGACCAGTGGATGTCCTGTAGCACTCCGAGGGCGCGGTTGGGAGCTCGGATGCCGAGGAACTCCTCATACATGTCGTCCCAGGCGTCCGGGAGGTCGTCGACCTCGAGGTCTCCGGCGATGAGCTGCTTCTCGATCTCGTAGCGGATCATGATGTGCACGTTGTAAGTGGCTTCGTCGGCCTCGACGCGAATCAGACTTGGCTCCACGAGGTTGACCGCCTGCCACAGCGCCTCCGAACCGACTCCATCCATGTTCTCTGGGAAGTGCTTCTGCCACAGCGGCAGGGCCCAC
>Ga0208131_1000236_pt1 | contig 16920 bp, 12 predicted proteins | sample ETNtaG_14_FD_185781 | JGI IMG/M metagenome (GOLD analysis project Ga0208131, IMG submission 185781) | Marine microbial and viral communities from oxygen minimum zone, Eastern Pacific Ocean - ETNP201406SV73 (SPAdes) (version 2) | ecosystem: Environmental > Aquatic > Marine > Oceanic ...
TTTACTCCTTTTTGAAATTAATAATGGTCAGTTAAGCTTTACCCAAAACCGTGCTCAGTTAATTATATTCACGATCCTATTTGGTCTAGGATTTGGCGGGAGCTTCAGTATGATTCAATTGGTCGCATTAGAAATATTTGGAAAAGCTTATCTGGGTAGAATCTTAGGCTTAATTACCTTAGTTGATGGCATGGGTGCTGCTCTTGGAACCAAGCTATTAAGTGAACTTAAAATCAGTACTGGAAGTTATTTTGTCCCCTTTGCTCTTGTCTCATTGGTAACATTTTTTGCCATTATTAACGTTTTCTTGATTAAGCCTATACAAACCAAATCGCAAACACCGAGCTAATGTTTGTCATAAATTGCCTTTAGCGTTAGTCTTAATACTTGTTTATGGGGAAGAAATATAAATCATTTGAAATAAGAGAAATGACAGCCGCTCTTGGTGCTGAAGTTGTAGGTCTTGATATCACATCTAAGCTATCTAAATCAGCACTCAATGAACTCAATCAAGCGTGGTTAGAACACCAAGTTTTATTTTTTAGAGATCAACCTCTAACTCCTGAACAACATGTCAGCTTTACAAAAAATTTTGGAGAACTCCAAGGACCAGGGTACATGCCCACATTGGATGGATTTCCTAATGTTTATGTTCAAGAATACCCAGACCTATACAAAGGTATAGTTTCTGATGTTGACTGGCATATTGATGCTTCTTTTATGAAAAAACCCTTAAAGGGAGCGGTACTCCATGCTCTAAAGGTTCCAGCGACCGGTGGTGATACAGCTTGGGTCAATTTATACAAAGCCTATGATCTACTCTCTAAACCTATGCAAAAACTCTGCTCAAATCTAACAGCAGTGCATGATAACTTTTATAAGAATCTAATCAATGTCATAGATAACTATGGTGCACAAGGTTATGAAATAGCAAGGAAAGCCACTCCACCTTCAATTCATCCCTTGGTCTGCAAACATCCTGAGACAGGGAAAAAATGTCTTTTTTATAGTGAACTAATGGTCTCTCATTTTAACGAATTGAATGATGAGGAAAACAAAGTTATAAAAGAATTTCTAGTTAATCATATTACAAAGCCTGAATTGTATTGCCGGTTTAAGTGGGAGAATGATTCGGTTGCTTTTTGGGATAATCGTTGCACAGCACATAAAGGTATATTTGATTTTGGTCAACAGCACAGGCTAATGCATAGGGTGGCTATTCAAGGAGCAACAAAACCTAAGAAGTAATTATGTGGATTAAAAAATTTCATAAAGATGATGAAGAGGATAAAAGATCACCTATTCCTACCCAGGTAATCTCTAATGAGGAATATCTTCCTAGACCACAAACTAAACAACAGAAACAAGTTGAGGATCTTATTCAGTCTCTCGCTGAGAAATACAGTAAAAAAGTTGGGCTCTCAAGACGAGAATTATTAAAAACCGCCAATGGAATGGCCATTGCTTTTGTCGCTATGAACCAAATTTTTGGGAAGTATTTTAATGTTCAAGCAGAAGAAATGGTTAATCAATCGATGATTGAAGAATTGTGGCCAAAAAACGAGTTTATTTTTGATGTTCAAACTCACCATGTTGCAACAGGGAAAACAGAGCCTTTAGGTTTTAGAGTCATGGCTTGGCCATTTAATGAAGAATTAAAAGGTCAGCGACCTCAAAAAGATGATCTCAGATTTAATAATTATGTCAAAGAAGTGTTTTTGGATAGCGAGGTTTCAGTTGCTTGTTTAAGCGGCATTGCATCAAAATTACTGGATGTGATTAATGTTGACGAAATGGTTGATGCAAGAAACACTGTCAATGCTATGTCAGGTTCAGAACGCATGATTTGTCATGGGCCGATAGCTCCCTACATACCTAACTTTTTAGAAGAAGCTGAACGACAAGCATTAGAACTCAACATAGATGCTTGGAAATTTTACACCGGTGTCTTTGCCAAAGACGGTGAGTATCAATGGTGGATGGATGATGAAGATCTGATTTATCCATTCTATGAAAAAATAAAAGCTTGGGGGAAAACCACAGTCTGTGCTCACAAAGGTTTACCCTTCAGACAACCGAGACCAGGGGAAACAGATTACACTCATCCCAGAGATATTAAAAAAGCTTCCTTAGATCATCCCGATCTAAATTTTGTGGTGTATCACTCGGGCTTTAAGGATCAAAACATGGATTTACCACCTGAAGATGTCTACCTAGATGAGAATGCTTATTTACCCTACACCACTGATCTATGCAACGATCGATTAGCAAACCCAAAAATGACCAACGTGTATATGGAATTGGGCACAACCTTTGGGCACACCGTTATTACTCATCCAAAAATATGTGCTCACCTCTTAGGTCAAATCATTAAAGCATTTGGAGTAGACCATATTCTCTTTGGTACAGATTCAATATGGTGGGGGTCACCACAATGGCAAATTGAAGCACTGAGGAGATTTCAAATTCCTGAAGATATGCAAGAAAAATTCGGCTATGCGCCAATCTCTGATGAGGATAAATCAAAAATTCTGGGACTGAATGCGGCTAAGCTCTATGGTGTAAATGTTGAAGACAGAAGACAACAAATTATTACAGATCGAATGAGTCAATTAAAAGAAGTCTATTTAGCTGAAGGTGGTAAACCAAGTAATAATGTCTATGGCTGGGTTATGAGTTAGCGTTTAATCTCTGTCTTTTAAAGAGATAATTTTACCTTGCATATGATCAGTATCCGTAATCCCTAATATGTCTGCGATGGTAGGAGCCAAATCTACTTGGTGAACTGGTCCTAATTCTTTATGCTCAATCGCTGCACCGATGGCATAAAAAATGCCCCACATGTCTGGTGTTTCTGGTCGATAGCCGTGCATGCCTTTCGGTTGACCATAACTTGAAAACATATTGGGTGCAGCTGTGGTCACGACAATATCACCAGTTCTTGATGGGTGATTAAGATGGAATGCATCTGGAAGATCTTTCTTTGTGTACACCGCAAGATGTTCCTGTTTGCTTAAAAAATCTTTAGCTTGCTCGATGTCATCTGCTTGCAAAAAAATATGTGCTACAGCAGGCCCTGCTGAAATTTCTGCTTTGATTCCTGAAATTCTCAATAACTGCTCTAAATTGATGTAGTTGTTCACTTCAGTCATCCCATGATCGCTGACCACAATGAGTGTAAGATATCCCCATGCCTCCCTGACATCAATGGCGGTGATTAAATCCTGCAAATGTTTATTCTGTCGCCGTAGCTGTTGAGAAACTCTTGGGCTTTCTGGACCGTCAATGTGCCCCAAGTCATCGGTCCCATCCCAATAACTCATGATCAATCTGGGTCTATTGGCCTTATCCATATCAACCCATTTAAGGATCTGCTCGATTTTTTGTTCTTCTTTGATATTGGAATCAAAGGGGGCTTTGCGATAAGAGGCTCCGACACCATGCCAATCGGTTTCAGAGCCCACCCAGAAAAAAACCGCAGACTTGATACCTTGTTGCTCCGCCAGCACCCATATGGGCGGCACTTCAATCCAATTGGCATCGGCATCGTAACTGAATCGGCCCTGTTGGGTATCTATAAAAGAATTGTGAAGAATTCCATGACGATCTGGATAGACACCGGTTGCTATAGAAACATGGGCAGGATAAGTCGTGGATGGATACACAGGAATAAGATAATCTGCTTTCAGGCCCATTGTTGCAATACGCTTAAATGCATCTAAATCATCACTGCTTGATATATCGTGTCGCATTCCATCCATAGAAATAACAATCACTGTGGCCTCTTTCTCAGCAAAGGCATTACTGACAAAGAACAAGACAATAGAAAACACTATTGTTGGTAATGCTCTCATAAGTTAATAAGGTTTGCTAAATCTCAAAGTAAAGCGGTCGCTTTCTCCGATATTACTAAACACAATTTTCTCATCATCATTCAGACTTTCATACGTTGGTGGCAATGTCCAAACCCCTTCTCTATGATCCTTAGAATCCTTAGGATTGGCATTAATTTCTGATGAAGCCTCCAAGACAAAGCCGACTGATTCAGCAAGCTCAATCATAAACGCTTCATTAACATAACCTGATGTTGCCTTAGGGTCTTGGGCAATGGCTGAATTTCCTCTGTGCTCAACAACCCCCAATTTGCCACCAGGTTTCAGCACTTCAAAAAATGCTTGCATAGCAATCTTCTCCTGACCCCTTGCCATCCAGTTGTGGATATTTCGAAAAGTTAGCACCATATCAACTGTTCCAGGTTCGGTTATTTTAATTCGATCTGGTAGCTCAAAAATTCCATGGTCTGCATTACCATATAATTCTGAATGCTCATTAAGCTTGCTTAAAAAAAGTTGGGCCATTCTTTTAAAATAATCCCGGTCAGAATTGATATCAAAAGACGCTGAAATATACTGACCTGAATCATTAAGATAAGGAGCTATAATTTCTGTGTACCATCCAGCCGATGGCCAAACCTCGACTACCGTCATCTCTTCCGTAATACCAAAAAACTCTAGTGTTTCTTTAGGGTGTCTATCAATATCTCTTGATTTGTTTTCTTCAGACCGATGATGACCGGATATAACTTCATCCAATGAGTGTGCAAACAGTGTCGTAGGTTGAATACAAAGAATTAATAAAAACAGGGTTTTAACAATCAATTGTCTTGGCATCATGTTCTCCTTCTTTAATAATAGGTTATCTAATTTTTTTACGCCTTATAACTGCCAGCGTTGGTGCCAATATAACACCTGCTACAAAACCTCCAATATGGGCCCCAAAAGCGATTCCACTTCCAGATCCTCCACTGGCTCCGTTAATCAATTGCAGCACAAACCAGAATAATAACACCACATAGGCTGGAAGTTTTAAGACTTGAATAAAAAAACCAAAGGGGATTGCAACTCGGACTGATTTTTTTGGAAAGAAAACAATGTAGGCGCCTAAGACGCCTGATATAGCACCGCTTGCACCAATCATTGGTATTGTTGATGAGGGGTCTGGCAAAGCCTGGGACAATGCTGCAACAACTCCGCATAGACAATAAAATATAATAAACACAGGTTTGCCCAATATGTCTTCCACATTATCTCCAAAGATCCATAAATAAAGCATGTTCCCAATCAGATGCATAAACCCTCCATGTAAAAACATAGAAGTAATTAAGGTGAACTCAGGGCCAACCCATCTTAGAGCTTCAGGTAATAAAGCCCCTTGCAAAAGACTGGCAGGAATAACCCCCAATGCAAGAATTGCAGCTCTATTGGACTCCCCTAAGCCCAATTGCCATAAAAAAACAAGGCAACAAATTACGATCAATCCAATCGTAATGATTGGCTTGGAGTGAGTAGGATTATCATCAGCTAAAGGGATCATAATTAATAATTGCAATTCGGCTTTTTCTCAACTTTGTTATATGCCTCTAACGCCTCAGAAAGTTGGCTAGCAAGACCGCTAATTCTGTTAGCCGATGAAGGGTGTGTGCTAGCAAATTCTGGCATCCTTTTTTCTTCGTCTTTCTCCTTCATTTTTTTCCATAAGCTCATCGTCGCTATGGGGTTAAAACCTGCTTTAGCCATCAAAATAATTCCGGTTTTATCCGCATCCGATTCCTGCTCTCTTGCATAAGGTAAATTCAATCCATAAGTTGCCATAACTTGAGACATAGTATTGATCGCGCTAATTTTATTGTTTGCTTCATAAAGATCTGATTGTGTATAGATCGGCTTACTGGCTATTTTGCTTGCCACCACAGCTGAACCTATAAGTGCTCCTACTTGTGTTCGTTTTGCTCGTTTAGCTCGCTCATAACTGTGCTTATTAGTTACATGAGCTATCTCATGGCCAATAACAGCGGCCAACTCATTAGGGTTACTCGCCACTTCAAAAAGACCTGTATTAACACCTATCTTACCCGCAGGAAGCACCACAGCATTAGCATCAGAATCTTGAAATACTTCGATCTCCCAGTCAAAGCTGCTATAGGGTTCTTCGATTTGCTTAATGATGTTTCTTGCAACGCACCGCACCAAAGTTCTTGTTTTAAGGTCTCTCGATATAGGGATAGAATTTATCATTTGCTCCCATTGCTGTTCAGATTGAACTTCAATCTCTCTTTCACTAACAAGAAGAGCTGCATTAAGATTCATTGAAGACAATAAAAAGACAATGCTAAAGTTGAAAATGATTAGTGTGTTTTTTTTCAGCCTAATCATTGGTTAGCTTATTTAATCTTTTATATGACTGGTCTGCACGATAACTTGATCTAATTAAGGGACCTGCGACCACTTCTTTTAAGCCTATCTGATGCCCCAAGAATTCATAATCTCTAAAAGTCTCTGGACTAATATATTCTTCAACAGGTAAATGATTCACAGTGGGTCTTAAGTACTGCCCTAGTGTGAGTATTTCGACGCCACAGTTAAACAAATCGATCATTGTCTGTTTCACTTCTGCGACGGTTTCATCTAAACCAAGCATTAACCCAGATTTAGTGGTTATTCCCTGTGTGGCTGCATATTCAAGTACTTTAAGAGTCTGCTCATAACCTGCTCTAGGATCCCTAACCCTTTGCGTGAGTCTTTTCACTGTTTCAAGATTTTGTGCAAACACATCTAGACCTGAGTTCAGCAAAATATCTAAATGCTCTGCATTGCCTCTAAAATCTGGTGATAAGACCTCGATAATAACATCCGGACAAAGTTTCTTAGTCTCTAGAACACAAGACGCAATATGAGTTGCTCCTCCGTCTTCAAGATCATCTCGATCCACTGAGGTAACAACCACATAATCTAGGTTCATAAATGCAACAGTTTTAGCGATATGCTCAGGCTCGTATGCATCCAACCAACCTTTTGGATTACCAGTATCAACTGCACAAAATCGGCATGCTCTGGTGCAGACACTACCTAGCACCATCAACGTAGCAGTTCCATGATTCCAGCACTCTCCAATATTGGGGCACTTTGATTCCTCACAAACTGTATTAAGTTTATATTCAGAAACTATGGACTTAAGATCACGAAAATTAGTCCCTTTAGGAAGAGGCACCTTAAACCAGTTAGGTTTTATTGGTGCGGTTTGATTGGTATTTATCTTTTGGATTTTTATACCATCTTTGATGGCTACTAGTCCATCTCTTTGCTTATATTTTTTGCCGCTTTGGGTTTTAAACATTATGTGTGCACTCATGCTTAGTTATCATTTAATATTATATGCATTAATGGTCTTATAAATTGTGTTAATCATATGGTTTTTTAATAGATTGCTCAATGAGTTGTTTACTAAATGAATTTTTTTATAAACATCATATCCAAGACTTTAAAAGCAATAGTTATACATAATTGGTGGTTGTATATATAATGCAAATATCTAGTACACTTTTTGCAAGAAATCTGTCATGATGCACTGCTTATTTAAATTTAGAGAGAGAAATAATGAATAAATCACAATTATCTATTTTGCATAGACTTTCTTTTGTCATATACCCTATGGCATTCTTTTTAGTAAACTCGTCTTTACTAATGGCTCAAGAAGAAAGTGGCGAAGTAGAAGAAATTACAGTAACTGGCTCAAGAATCCAAGATTCAAACATTGTCAGTTCTTCACACATAACAACCGTAGACGCCGCAGCCATAGAGAACAGGGGACTAACTAGGGTAGAAGATTACCTAAATGACTTACCACAAATTTCACCTGGACAAAGTATTACTAATGCCAATGGTGCAAGTGGTACTGCTTCTGTCAATCTTAGAAATATGGGTTGTGGAAGAACTCTAGTACTTTTAAACGGCAGACGGCTTGCCCCAGGAACAACTGGTGGCGGTAACTGTGCAGACTTAAACAGTATCCCTACGCTACTTTTAGATAAAGTAGAAGTACTAACAGGGGGTGCAACCTCTGTGTACGGTTCCGATGCTGTCGCAGGAGTTGTTAACTTCGTTCTTGATGACGACTTTGAAGGCTTTAAAACCAGTGTAACTCATAGTTTCTATCAGCATAAAAATGACAACAATGAACTAAGAGAATTGGTTGCATCATATGATTATGCCTTGGCAGATAAAAACATCACTGTTGGAGACACCACAAAAGTAGCATTCGCTTTTGGTGGTGATATCGACAATGGAAGAGGACATATGACAGCTTTTGTAGAAAAAACTGACACAGATCCAATCCTTCAAGGTGAATTTGACATCAGTGCATGTGCTTTAAGAAGTGGTTATTCTGGTTGTGGTGGTTCTTCAACTATCCCTCCAGGTCGGTTTGCTGATTTTGGTTTATACGGAGCCTATGGTTTTACACTAGCTGATGGAACCTCTCCAAGGCTTGATCATAAAATAGTGGGTGACACTCTCGTTCCCAGAGCTGGGCAAGCTTATAACTACAACCCAACAAATTATTTCCAAAGACCTGATACTCGTTATAACGCCGGTCTATTTGGCCATTATGACATCACTGATAATGTTACGGCGTATGTAGAATCCAGATACATGAAGTCTGAATCAGTTGCACAAATTGCTTATTCAGGAACGTTTGGAAACATTACTCGCTTTCCTTGTTACAACCCACTCATGTCAGCACAACAATATGGAGTGCTTTGTGGACAATGGGTTGGAATGGGTGGAGACCATGCTCCAGATTTTGCATCCAGTGGAGCAGCCTTAGCCTACATTTCAGGTTTAGATATTGCTGTGGGTAATGGGGATATTATCGATTACGGTGCCCCAACTTATCACCTCAAACGTAATGTTGAGGGCAACCCAAGACAAGGTGCATTTTTCTATAAGAACTTTGTTAACACTGCTGGTATAAGAGGAGATCTCAATGACAATTGGTCATATGATCTGAATGTTCAAGCCACTCGAGTTGACTACCAAAACGAATACAGAAATGATTTATCAGTTACCGCCATCAACAGAGCGGTGGATATTATTTCAGTTAACGGCGTACCGACATGTGTTTCTGCTTTGAACGGCACTGACTCATCTTGTATGCCTTATCCTTTATTCAATGGAGGTCTTCCAGGCGATGGCGGACTGCAAGGAGTATGGGATGGAGGTCAAGAACTTCAAAACTACATTGCAAATGCGACCTATATTAACGGTAATCTATCGCAAACTATTGTCTCAGGATATGCGACTGGCGAACTTGGTTTCTCACTTCCTAAAGCACCGAGCAATGCACAGCTTGTTGTTGGATTTGAAAATAAGAAAATGAGTTCAGATTACAGGCCTGACTTATCAAGTCGAACAGGAGACAGATCTGGTTCTGGTGGCGCCACCTTGCCGCTAGCTGGTGAATATGATGTTGATGAAGTGTTCTTTGAAATGGCTTTACCAGTCAGAGATAACTTCAGCGTGGATTTAGGTGCTCGTTTTGCAGATTACTCAACTGGGGCGGACACTGAAGCCTTTAAAGTTGGTGCTTACTGGACTGTTAGTGAGAATGTCTCACTAAGAGCTTCATTCCAAACTGCACAACGACATGCAACGATAGGTGAAATGTTTAGTGCGGTATCTGACGGCCTTGTTGATCTAGATTATGACCCTTGCGGAATGGATCCAGACACAGGCGCTGCGCCAATAGCATCAGCATCTGCATGTGCACTAACTGGTCTTCCTGCAAGTCTTTATGGTACTGATCTAAAATCACCAGCTGATCAATACAATATTAGAGGTGGTGGTAATGCAAATGTAAAACCTGAAGAATCAGAATCAATGACTCTTGGTTTAGTGCTTACACCAAATCGATTCCCAGGTTTGGCTTTGACAATCGATTACTTTGATATCACTGTTGAAGACGGTATTGGTTCTGTGAGTGCAAAAACTGCATTAGATAAATGTATCGAAACCGGAGCAGCAGGATTCTGTAATCTAATCAATCGACATCCAAGCAATGGAACATTGTGGCTAACTGGTGGCTATATTAGCACCCAGTTAACTAACATTAGTGAAGAATCCACAAGAGGTGTTGATGTCATCTTTGATTATTCAATGGACACCAGATTTGGTTCACTGGCATTGGAAGGAGTCAGTACTTTCTTGGATAGCTATGAAATAATAGAACTCCCTGGAGAAAGCGCTATTACCTGTGCTGGCAATTGGGGTGGTTCATGTGGTAAAAACCCAATGCCAGACTTTATGGGTACTTACACTGCAACTCTATCCACAGCAAGAAATACAGATATTGTTCTTGGTCTCAGACATTTAGGAAAAACAGAAGATCTAAATGCTAATAAAATTGATTTTGATTCCTTTACGTATCTTGATTTAACTGCAAATTATTATGGCCTTAAAGACACGAAACTAACTGTGGGCATTAGTAATTTGATGGACAAAGAGCCAGGGTATACTTCTGATGCAGGAACGGCGCCGGGAAATGGTAATACCTTCCCTGCCTATTTCGATGCCTTCGGAAGATATATTTTCATAAATCTTACCTATGGTGTTAACTAATCAACGTAAGAAGCTGAAGTAAGCTAAAAGGGCGGTTATTAACCGCCCTTTTTTTATAATAAGCTTAATTGAACTTAAGGGTATCTATAATATGCACATTGATATTTCATCAACTAGATTAAAAAAACTATTGGTTTTTCTTTTAATCACGCCCTCCTTTATGGTGACAGCAGACAATCTTGCTCTAAATGAGTTGGAGAGTTGGGACAAGAGTATTATTAAAATAAGCAGTTCAGGAGATAAAATTCACAAATTATATGTTTATATTGCAGACTCCAACTACAAAAGAAAAAAAGGTTTAATGTACGTTAAGAATCTGCCCATTAATCATGGGATGCTTTTTGAATTTGATTCACCAAGGATTGCTTCAATGTGGATGAAAAATACTCACATAAGCCTAGATATTCTTTTTATCGATGAAAATCAAACAATAATCAAAATCCATAATGAGGCTAAACCCTTTAATCTAAAGAGTGTTCAGTCAAATATTAAGGTTAAATGGGTTTTAGAGATAAATGGGGGTTTAGCTAAAGCATTAAATATAAAAAAAGGTGATAGTATTTTATTTTGATTAATCTTAAATAAGATATTGTTTCTTATAGGTTTTTTATTCTTTTTTACCTTTTTTTTGTTTTTTTACAACACTTAATAAAAAAAATACCGGTGTATTGGTTTGAGATTAGCTATCCACATAAGGATAATGCTACGTCTCAATATATATATATTAAAGAGGAATAGTTAAATGATTAGAAATAAACTAATTGGTTTGGTTTTTTCATTCATAGTTCTTGGCTTAGCACCGTCTGCGTTTGCAGAAGATGCGACCAGTGGAACATTGAATGGTAAAGTTCTAAGCTCATCTGGCACCGTTATCGCTGGCGCGAATGTTACAATCTCTTCATCATCAACTGGTGTATCAAGAAATTCTGTAACTGGAGCAGATGGATCAATAAAAATGCCACTTCTGGCTGTGGGTACATATAGTGTATCGGTTTCAGCAGGTGGTTACGAAACATTAAACGATAGCGTAAACGTAAAACTCGGTAACTCATCTTATAACTTCGTTATGAGTTCAGGCTCAATGGAAGAAATGGTGGTTACTGCAGGTGCACGGGCAGTTAAAGATTTTGACTCTACAACCACTGGAATCAGTGTGGATATTGATGAGTTAATCAATACGACGCCTGTTGCAAGAAATATTACTGCTATTCAATTGCTAGCCCCAGGAACTCAAAGTGGTGATGCTGCATTTGGTAATCTGGCCTCAATTGGTGGTTCTTCACCAGCTGAGAACGTTTATATAGTTAATGGTTTAAACACCACTAACTTTAGAAACTTTACAGGTTCATCTTCAGTGCCGTTTGAATTCTATGACCAAGTTGAAGTTAAAACTGGTGGTTACCAAGCTGAGTTTGGTAAAGCCACAGGTGGTGTAGTAAATGCTGTAACTAAGAGTGGAAGTAATGATTTTGAATTTGGTATGAATGTCTCTTTTTACCCTGACAGTCTTTATGAAGACAAACCTGATACCTATGCTTCTAGAAATCATCTTGATGAAAGAGATTTAACTGAAATCAACGTCTGGGCTAGTGGTCCAATCATCAAAGATATGTTGTTCTTTTACCTTTTAGTTAATCCAGAAGATAATGAGTACGTAGATACGGGTCTTACCCAACAGTATGTCTATAAAGCAGATGAAACTTTCTTTGGCGGTAAATTAGACTTCTACGGTGGTGATAAAGTTCATATTGAATACACTTACTTCAATGATGATTCTCAAAATGTTGAAGACACATATTCTTATGATCATGATACAGGTGCAACTTCTTTAATTGGACCAAGTTTTTATAACATCGGCGGTGACAATCACATTGGGAAAGCATCTTTTCTAATTACTGATAATTTAACCGCAGCTGTTACCTATGGTAGTAACGAATACAACAGAACTACCTCTGGAGCTAATGATGCTGCAGCAGCCTGTTACATCCATCCTTCTAGTGACTCAAATCCAGGAACTGGGTGGCTTCCATGCGGTACTTGGACAAACTTTAGTATCAGTGTCGGTGACGATGAAAGAGAAATCATGCGTTATGATATCGACTACTATGTAGGCAACCATCATCTCCGATTAGGTTATGAAGAAGAAGAATTGACTGCAGTTGATAACACAATCAACTCTGGTGGTGCTTACTATATGTATTTTAATTCTCCTTCATACGCTAGTTACACTGGAAACTCTGACGCTGGGCAACCCTATGTTAGACATAGAACCTATATCAACGGTGGTTCATTTGATACTGAGCAAGAAGTTCTTTACATACAAGACAGCTGGCAAGTTTCTGACCAATTAATGATAAACGCAGGTATCAGACGATCAAGTTATGATAATAAAAATGCTAACGGTGAAACGTTTGTTAAAACTGAAGATCAAGATGCCATTAGATTAGGGGTTACTTATGATATTGATGGTGACGGTAACCGAAAAGTGTTTGGATCTTATGGTGAATATTATTTACCCATTGCAGCCAACACTAATATCAGAATGGCTGGTGGTGAAACTTATATTCATGAGTTCTATGAAACCACTGCTGATCAACATGGTTCTAATGCTCCAACTTTTGGAACTAAAGTTAATACCACTGTCTATGGTGACGGTTCAGTTCCAGACACTAGATCAACCACAGATAATTCTCTAGAGCCTATGTACCAAGAAGAGTATATCATTGGGTACGCTCAAACTCTTGAAGGCGGGCGGCTTGATGGATTTGACCTTGGTATCACATACACTGCAAGATCACTCGCTTCAACCATTGAAGACGTTGCGATTGATGCAGCTGTTCTTGCTTATTGTACTCAGAATAGTATAGCCGGTTGTGCTGATATCTGGACTGGTTTCCATCAATACGTGTTGACTAATCCTGGATCAAATATGAATGTGTATCTTCCTGAATTAGAGACTACTGTAGACCTTTCAGCAGCAGACCTTAACTATCCTAAAGTCAATAGGAAGTATAAAGCGGTGGTGGTTGCCCTTGATAGACCATTTGATGGTGATTGGGGCCTAAGAGCATCGTACACTTGGTCAAGCACTAAGGGTAACTATGAAGGTACTGTTAAGTCTGATAATGGACAAGACGATGCCGGTATTACTCAAGACTTTGACCAACCAGGTCTTACTGACGGTTCATACGGTTATCTGCCAAATCACAGAAGGCACTTGTTAAAAGTTTTTGGAACAAAAGCACTTAATGACAAGATGACTCTAGGTATGGCATTTAGAATAGAATCACCAAGAAAATTTGGTTGTATTGGAACACATCCAACCGATGTGTTTGCATCCGCATACGGTGATTCATCATGGTATTGTGAAGGCAAACTCACGCCAAGAGCAAGTGTGTTTGAAAGTGACACAATTGAAACGCTTGATGCGTTATTGACGTATCGCGTTTCTGATCGATTAATTTTCAGATTTGATGTGTTTAACATCTTTGATTCGGATAATGTAATCGACATGAATGAGTACGGTGAATCAGGTGGTGTAACAAATCCTAACTATCAATTGCCTACTAATTTCCAAAGTCCGAGAAGAATAAGACTTGGTATGCAATTTGATTTTTAAGATTTAGATTTTTCGAAATCAAATAATAAGAAAGGGTGCTAATTTAATTAGCGCCCTTTTTTTATAGCGGCCCTCGTCTGAGGATGGTCCACCATCTGGCTATATTAATAAGACTCATTAGGGACCCTGCAACATAAGTTAGTGCTGCGGCAGTAAGAATCTCTCTAGCAAACACATCATCACCCTCTATTAATATTTCTCCCTTTTCAAGCATAGGAAGCGCCCTGCTGAAACTTGCATTCCACTCTGTTGGCAACGTCACTAAATGTATTATTGTGCTCATCCCCATGGTAAGAAAACCTCCTAATAACATAATAAGTCCAGGCCCAGGTGCCCTGGTGATCAAGGATACTATTGGTGCTGCCATTAATATTAAAGCCCCAAATCTTTGTGCTGGGGCCATTATCTTAACCAGCAATGTTCTTAATCTAAATGCTAAATAACTAGTTGAATCTTGATGAGCATGTCCGACTTCATGTGCCGCGACAACAATTGCAGTAAGTGATTTAGATGTCATTTTATCCTCAGTTAATCGAACCACTTTTGTTGTCGGGTCGTAATGATCACCAAGGTTAGTGGATTCAACTTGGACACCTTGTAGCTTCAATGCATCCAGTAGTTTTCTTGCAAATTCAGCGCCTGTGAAAGCGTATCGATCATCTGGTGAATTGTATTTCTTAATGGTCCTTTGAACCCAAATTGACGGACCAAGTATTATAGCTAGAATTGTAAGCAGGCCAATCAGATAGTTCATTGAACGTTTATTTGACTCGTTTAACTTTCACTTTAGAGTTATAGCCTTCAACTGAAAAAATAAATCCTCCAAACGTACCTTTTTCAATGGTGACTTTGGGATTATTCATTGAGACTTTCAGAATTCCATTCCCTGATTGTTGCCATATTTGACCGTTCTCAAGATTAAATTTAGTGTCACCATCCCAACCATTAAATTGTCCACTAATTCTTGAACTAATTTCATTTGTCACGCTTTCAATAACTTTTCCAAAGTTATCCGAGGACTCATTAATGTTATCAGGCTTACGTGTAACTGAAGCATCAGTGCTTGTTTCTTCGGTTGTGGTCTTTTGTTCCTCTTTTATGGCTACTTTATCTCTGGAGCGTCTTTGGAATATCTTCTTGCGTTTAGGTTGATTTGCAACCTGTGCCGATCTTACTTCTGGCTCCTTTGCCAATCTGTCATAACATTGTAAGCGAATGAGAGAGACCGTAATTTCAGAACATTTCTTTAATTCTTCATCCAATGTTTGTGCGCCAACGACAGCTGGCTTAATAAATACGAAACAGTATATTGCAATAGATATAAGAAATTTGTTTTGTTTGTTCATCTATTTAATTTAAATTTTTTTTCAATCATACAGTGACTTAAAAGCAGTGCAATCAAAAAGTGAATGAACTTTTCATTAACTGGTAAAACCTTGAATTCTGTTGTATCCATACAACATTAGTAACTAATATTGAATGAAATCATTTGTTTGCAAGCTTTTGCTGCTTCTGACTCTTTTTATTTTTAACTTGCACAATAGTCTTAGATACCTGAGAATAAGTACTACTAAGAGGTAAACCATTGAGAATCAACAATATAGGTTGTGGGGGCTTACTTTCTACGTGTGTTTTTTACTGAATTAGGAGAAAAGTTTAATGAAGATTAACCTATTGGAAAAAGTAACAGGATTCATTGTTACTTTAAGTGTTACCGCCTTAATTATTACAATGCCTGCAATGTCTCAAGATGAAGATGAAGATGCAGCTGAATTAGGTGCAATTGAAATCACAGGTTCTCGTCTAAAGCAGACAGATATTGAAACTGCTCGACCCGTGACAGTCATTACCCGTGAGCAAATTGAGCTCTCAGGTTTTGAAACCGTTGCACAAGTATTACAGAATACGCCTTATAACTCTTTTGGTTCATTTAGAGAAACTTCTGGCTATGCCAACGGACAAGCAGTTGTTAATGAAATTTCATTAAGAGGACTGGGATCTCAAAGAACCTTGCTCTTACTTGATGGTAGAAGAGTTTCAGGAACTGGAGGCTCGGGTGGTGCTGCGGCAAACCTAAACCAAATACCGCTTGCCATTGTTGAGCGAATCGACATTTTAAGAGACGGTGCATCAGCAATTTACGGCTCGGATGCGATCGGCGGTGTGGTCAACATTATTACCCGTAAAGATTTTGATGGTATGGAATTTTCAGTCACTTCAGGTAAACCGTCTACGCCAGGAGCTGAATACAGCGCAGCAACGATCACAGGAGGAGCATCTAATTCTAAAGGTAACGTCTTTTTTACCATACAACACTACGATCAAAGACCAATGTATTGGAACCAAACAGAATGGGATCATGCCTATGACTATGAGTCCTATTCTTCCTTTGGGTTCCCGGGTACTTTTTACTCACCTTATTTTGGATATGTAGCAGACTCGAGATGTCCTGATGCACCAGTAGGTGGTGTTGGTCTTTACGGCCAAGTATCGGATGACGGCACAAACTCAAATCCAGATTATCCTAATTCTTACAAATGGTATCCATATGCAGGTGCAGGGTATGGGGCAGTATACGATGCAATGACACGCTGTGGTTATGACTATGCCCAGGATATTATTGCGATTCCAAGAGGCAAACGAAATGGATTACTCTTAAAATCATCCTACGATATTTCACCTGATGTCACTATGAACACTGTTTTAATGATTTCACAAAACGACGCAGATTCTCGATATGCGGGTACACCAATAACAGGTCCTTATCCAACTATGGCAGCTGACAATCCGAACCATCCTTTAATTGGTATGGGTTATGATTGTACAGCCATGGATTGTTTGACAGCGACT
>Ga0208131_1000241_pt1 | contig 16776 bp, 20 predicted proteins | sample ETNtaG_14_FD_185781 | JGI IMG/M metagenome (GOLD analysis project Ga0208131, IMG submission 185781) | Marine microbial and viral communities from oxygen minimum zone, Eastern Pacific Ocean - ETNP201406SV73 (SPAdes) (version 2) | ecosystem: Environmental > Aquatic > Marine > Oceanic ...
GGATTTGATTTGAGAAATCTTTAAAAAGTTGGGCTTCAGATTTTTAATAATATCTTCACTACTAAAAACAGCAAGATAATCGTCTCTACCTTTAAAAAGATGATTTGGCTGAAAACCTAATAGATCTTCTATAAATGCCTTGTCTAAGACTTCTGAAGATGTGTCGGAAGGAAAATCAAGGAAAATCAGGTTATCTTTTTTGAACACTCTTAACGCACCAGATTTTGATTGAAAATTTATTTCATTGGTTGGCTGGTCAAGAATTTTATCAAATAGAACCTTTGCTGATGCTAATGTCGCATGGCCGCATAAATCTACTTCTATGGTTGGTGTAAACCAACGAATATTATAGGGCTGCGTAGACAAATCAATAAAAGCTGTCTCAGAGAGATTATTTTCCAGTGCAATAGATTGCATCAGCTCTTCTGATAAAGAGTCCGACAAGGGAATAACTGCAGCTGGGTTACCTGAAAAAAGCCTGTCGGTAAAGGCGTCAACTTGAAATATGGGTAATCTCATAATTAGATAATTGGTTTAAGGTTGCTGTCCTCATGATCGAAAATAAAACCTCTGACTTCAATATCATCTAGTAATAACTCATGGCTCTTAATTAATTCGACGTCATCCAACACACTCTGTTCTAAATCTGAGAAAGCACTCTTTCTTAGGCTATTAGGCAGTTCAGACATCAAATCATCGGCTATGTTGCCCATAAGACATTGAGTATGATGAATGACCCAAAACTCCTTAGAATCGAGTTTTTTTTGAGACAGTATCAGAGAGTTCAGTGCATCCTCGGTTGCCCTACCACCTGCATTACGAATAATATGGGCCTCACCTTCAGCTATATCAGAAATTTTTATCGGGTCCAGTCTAGAATCCATGCAAGTTAAGATAGTTATTTTTTTATTTGTCATCGTTAGTTTTTCTTATTCAGAGCCATTTTAATAGCCTTAGAAATAGTAGATCGAGTGTCTATGGGGTCAATAACAGCATCTATTTCAAGATGTGTTGCTGCTTCTATTGCTTTCCCTCTTTCGTATGCCTGTGCAACCAGATCATTATATAAAGCTTCTCTTTTATCGTTGTCAATCTCTGCCTCTAGTTCTTTTTTAAAACCCAATTTAACTGCCCCTTCTAAGCCCATGCCACCGAATTCAGCCGTGGGCCAGGCCACTGTATAGACAGGGTCATGGAGACTGCCACCAACTAATGCCTGTGCTCCTAACCCGTAGCCTTTTCTAAGAAAAACTGCAACCACCGGTGTCTGTATACTGGCACCAATATTAAACAACTTGGCCATTCTTCTCACTGCGCCTTCTTCTTCGCTATCAGGACCCACCATAAATCCAGGGGTATCGGCAAGAACAACCACAGGTAGGGAATGTGCATTACATATTGTTAAAAATTCAGCGGCTTTCTCTGCAGCTTCTGAATCAATTGCCCCACCTAATTGCTGGCAATCACTGGCTAGAAGGGCTATTGGTTGTCCTTCAACTCTAATAAATCCAGAGATAATGCTTCTTCCGTAATTCTTTCTGAGTTCTAAAAAGGAGTCTGTATCAGCCAGTAATTCAATAATATCTCTTATTGGGTATGCCCAGCGTCTATCTTCAGGAATAATGTCTCTTAATTTGGTTTGATCATTGTGTGAGTAGCTCTCAACTGGGCCTTGAAAATAAGACAACAGTTTTTTGGCAATCAAAGTGGCCTCTTGTTCATCTTCAGCAACAATATCAATGACTCCATTTTGCTCTTGAACATCAGATGGTCCAATTTCTTTTGGATCAAATACACCCAAGCCTCCGCCTTCAATCATCGCCGGTCCAGCCATACCAATCCAAGAACTCTTTGTTGCAATCCGAAAATCAGAACATCCAAAAAGAGCGGCGTTTCCAGCAAAACAATAGCCATTATTAACGGCAATCTTAAGGCAATGACCAGACAACCTTGCCCAGGTAGAAAAAGACGGGATATGAAGCCCAGCAATTTGAGTGGTGACATCCACATCTCCGGGACGTCCGCCGCCGCCTTCAGTAAAAATAACTATGGGTAAATTAAACTTCTCAGCTTGTTCAGTAATGCGATCTAGTTTTTGATGATGAAAAAACCCCTGAGTGCCTGCTAAAACAGAATAATCATAAACTATGGCAATAGCATGTGCTCTGTTCTCATCAACCTGCTCTGCATTGATTGTACAAAATCCAGTAAGAATCCCATCAGCCGATGTCTCTGTTTGCAGTTCTTCATAGTCTCGTCGACTTCTTTGAGCCGCCACAGCGAACTCGCCAAATTCAAGAAAACTCTCAGGGTCAGCTAAATCCTCTAGATTTTCTCTAGCTGTTCGAAACCCAACATGGTGTCTCTTGTCAGTCGCAGTGGCTCTGAAAGAATCTTTGCTTTTTTCTAAACGATTGATAAAGTTTTTAAATTCTTTATTCATGAGTTAATAGTTTCCATATCTAAATAATTGAAGAACAATTATAAACACCTGAGCTCAATGAAAAAAGAAGATTAAACCCGATTGTTATAAAATTAAGCCAAGAGCAATAATAATAAGCACTATTCCTATGCCCTTTTCAAAGAATGGAATGAATTGTTTATATCTATCTCTCAGCCTTTGATTTGAAAAGATATAAGAGATACCAGTAAACCAGATAAAGGTTGCGATCGACATGTATAACCCGTAAAGACCAAGTAATAATCGAGTGGTTGATGCATCCACAACTGCAGTAAAGACTGTGATAAAAAATAAAATAGCCTTGGGGTTTAAAATATTAGTAATTAAGCCTAAGGTAAATGACCCAAAATAATTCTCATTGTCTCTTTTATCTTCATCGTTAGTTGATGTCGATGAATTAAATATTGATAGATAACCCAAATAAGCGATATAGATAGATGCCAAAATCTTTAACCATTTAAAAATCTCAGGGTTTGAAGATATAAGTAAAGAAACACCAGTAATTGCAATAAAAGAATGAAACAGAATTCCAGTTGCTATCCCTGCACTTGCCCAAATAGCAACAGTGCGGTTAAATCTCAAAGATTGTCTAGTCACCAACAAAAAATCAGGTCCAGGGCTAGCCACAGCAAACAAATGAAGGACGGCAATGGTTATAAATTCGATCACAACTAGATGACCTTTTAATTTATGAGATTTTGTCTTTTATCCACAAGGGCAAATAAATTAAATAAAACAGGGTGATGGCAATTGGAATCGCTACAAAAATATGAAAAGGAGGGTCTGGGAAGAAATTCATTATCGTATCGTTGTCAGGTCTATCTAATAAATACCAAAAATTAGCCCCATCACCTAAGATAAAATTGAAAAAGTAAATACAGATCATAGCCACTAGACTGATCCCGATCACCTTATGTACATCCCTAAGGTAAGGTCTTATTTGAAGTGCTATAGAGGCATAAAACACTCCCAGTAACACTAATCCATGCCCATAAAAGAAAGGAATAAATACTGCATTAGGATAGGCATAATCTACATCAGGTGTAAGTAATGCCATTGTCGCGCCGCCTATGCCCCAAAAAAACGCACAATTAAAGAATATTTTTTCACGTTTCCATAAATAATAAGCAATTGAAAAGGCAGACAAATCACACATATGCAATGGAAATACTTCTTGCCAAGCATGATTGAAGGTAAATGTGTTAAATGCAGAGTCAAGTTGATGGACTATAATTAACACTGCTATGGCAATGCCTGCGGTTCTTTTTGAACCCTCATCCTGGGCTTTTAAATAAAATGACACGCCAAAAATAATAAGAAATATTATGGCTATTGTTGCCAAGTGCTGAAAACCGAAGAATTGAAAAGGTTCAAGGTGCATTTGCTATTTTTTCCTTAAACAGTGCTTGTATTATGATTCATTCTATAACCATCTTCTCACTCTTTTTAAATAATCTGTATAGTCAGCTGAGAATATTTCTTCCATGGCTTCTTCTTCAGGTTTTATTTGGAATTCTGTTAGGTAGAGAACAAAACACGGTAGAATAATTATCCCAATGTAAACACCATTATAAACAGTGACTCCTAACAAAATAATTATCATTCCTAGATACATAGGGTTTCTTGTATAACCGAATATACCGTTAGTAACTAAATATGATGCTTCCCTTGGGTTCAAAGGGTTCAGTGTGGTTTCATTCTTTTTAAATGTTTTAACAGCAATAACCATAATTGTTAAGCCAATTAAAATCATTAACACGGATAACAATCCCTGATAATTAAATACTAGTTTAGGAAGATAACTTGTTAGCCAAAAACTGAGAAGAATAAAGGCAAGAGTAACAATAGGTGGTGGAATTCTATTCCGTAATCTCATTTCTATTTTGAATACTTATGCAGATGATAATCAGCATTGCCAAATAAAGCATCTATAGCTACCAACTTCTTAAGATAATGACCTATCAGCATCTCATCACTGACACCCATTGCACCATGAAGTTGAACCGCTTCTTGAGAGACTAATTTCCCAGAAGTACCAATTTGATATTTTAGAGCCGAAACTGACTGGGTCTTAGTGTCTTCATTAGAATTACATTCAAGCATAGCTTTAAATAAAAGCGACTTACACACCTCTGTCTCTATAAACATATCCACCATTCTATGTTGAAGCACCTGGAATTTGCTGATGGGTTGACCAAACTGTTGTCTGCCCTTGGTGTATTCAACGGTCTTGAGATAACACGATGTCATACAACCGATGCTCTCTGCACTGACGCAAAGCGTTGCAAGATTAATGGCCTCATTAAGAAGTTCTTCAGCTTCATAGCTCTTTGCAAGAATGGCTTCATTAGAAACATTAACATCCTTAAAGCTTATTTCTGCACACGTCTGCCCATCAATAGTCGGGTACTCATTGGACGATACTCCGGACTGTTGCTTATCAATTAAGATCAACGCCTGTTCATCTTGATAGCTGACCAAGACAATTATATGATCTGCATTACTACCATTTAGAACCAATGATTTCTTACCGTTAACAATAATATTATCTCCTTCATCAACAGCTAAGGTTTGAGGGTCAGAGTGATCAAAGTTTTGGTTTGATTCGATATAGGCCAGTGATACATGTTTTTTGCCTGATGTAATAGCCTCAACAAGCTCAATACGACGACTAAAAGAAGAATTATCAATAATGTAACCTGACAGAACCACTGTGCTTAGATAAGGTTCGACAACAAGCACCTTTCCAAATTCTTCGAATAAAATTGAAAGTTCAACTGGACCGTATCCAAATCCGCCTGAGTCTTCATTGAAAGGTAGAGATAACCAACCGAGTTCTGAAAACAGATTCCAGAAATCTCTATCGAAACCTTCTCCCGATTTAATAATTTCCTCTCTTTTTTCAAAAGAATAATCTGACTCACAGAATTTCTGTATCTGTTCTCTAAGCATTTTTTGTTCATCTGAAAAATTTAAATTCATAGCTATAGACCCAATATCATCTTAGAAATTATATTTTTCTGAATTTCATTGCTGCCCCCATAAATTGAGGTCTTACGATAATTAAGATACTTAGAAAGTGATTTTGCAACATGGTCAGGGCCGCTTGGCTTTGAGCTATCAAGATGACCATGAGGTCCTGGATAAATAAGAGCGTACTCTCCAGAAGCTTCGATAAATAATTCAGTCAATCGTTGTTGAATCTCTGTGCCGCGAATTTTCAATATAGAGGACTCAGGACCTGGATGCCCTTTAGTTTCTATATCCGACAACATCCTTAAGCCAAGCATTTCCAGGGCAGAAAGATCAATTTCTACCTCTTTAACTTTCCTAGACAAAGCTGGGTTATCCAATTCTGAAACTATCTGCTTTAATTTATTCAACTGTCGAATTTCAGCGCCAACAACTGCAATACCAAAACGTTCATTGGCTAATAAAAATTTAGCATAAGTCCAACCTTTGCCTTCCTCACCAATCAAATTCTCAACAGGTACTTTCACATCAGTAAAAAAGACACTATTCACTTCATGCGCACCATCAATTGTAATAATTGGTTCCACTTCAACACCCGGAGTCTTCATATCAATGAGAAGGAATGAAATACCTTCCTGTCTTTTTTCTGTTGTTTCAGTTCTTACTAGATTGAATATCCAATCAGCATGTTGAGCCAAAGTCGTCCATGTTTTTGATCCATTGACAATGTAATTATCACCTTCTCTTACAGCTTTGGTTTTTAGGGAAGCCAAATCAGACCCTGATCCTGCTTCTGAATAACCTTGGCACCACCAGGTATCAAAATTTAATATGTCCGGTAAGAATCTCTTCTTTTGCTCTTCATTTCCAAAAGTGTAGATAACAGGCCCCACCATAGCGACCCCAAAAGGTAATATATTCGGACAGCCTGCTAGACCAAATTCTTTTTGAAAAATATATATTTGCGAGGATGTCCAGCCTGTCCCTCCATATTCGGTGGGCCAGTTATAGCCCATCCAACCTTTAGCAGCTAGAGCTTTATGAAATTCTGTAACTTCCTCTTTGCTTAAAGATTCACCTTTCTCTTGTTTTTCTTTTATGTGCTTCGGGTATTCGTTTTCTATCCAGGATCTTATTTCATCTCTGAATTCTAGGTCTTTCTCTGTAAAACTTATTTCCATACTATGCTTTTAAACTAAAAAAATGACTAAGGGATAATATATAAACAAAAAATATTACCTAAATATTAATTTATTAACTACTTTTTTATTCGTTTGCCGAATCATTTTTGAATAGTGCTCTAACCTTATCTTTCGGTATACCTTTCACTCTTAGGCCGTCTGCGCCTACCATGGTTTCAGCTGCTACCATGGCGTTGACGATGGCTTCTTCTGTAGCGTCAACCGTAGCACGAAATACCGTGGTCAGTTGATAATTAGGGTACTGCATTACATTATTAGTTAGGTGTTCATTCATCTGACCGCTGTTGGCGGTTGAAAAGGCCACGAAGATATCACCCGAACCATCACTGCTCACCGCACCCAGTCTGCCCAGGGCTAGAGAAGGTCGCTTAGCAAGCCGTCTGAGTTGGTGCGGTAACAGCGGTGCATCTGTGGCAATCACTACGATGATTGAGCCATCGCGTGTGCGTGATGCGATAGTTGCCATCTGGTCTTCGCAGTAAGGATACCAGTTCTTGCTTCGTGATATATTCCGGTCGATATGGCAATGCTGTCCAACGGGTAGCCTACTTGCAACAGACTGAGAGCCGAGCCTTAGATCTTCTCCGTCCCAGTTATAATTACATTGCACCAGCACCCCTACGACATATTTATTTTCATGGACATTGAACCTACGTGAGGCTGTGCCTATACCCCCTTTGAAACCATTACAGACCATGCCGGTACCACCACCGACGGATCCCTCAATGACAGGGCCAGATACGGCCTCACGCATAGCGTCAATGGCCTGCTTTGCGGTAATGTGCTGACCGTTAATATCGTTAAGCGCGCCATCGTAGGTCTCGGCAACCACGGGTGCGTGCCAGTCTGCGTCCCAACCGGCCTCAACCATCCAAGCAACCGCAGCATCGCGTACCACCCCTACACTGTGGGTGTTGGTAATAGCAATTGGGCCTTCAATCAAGCCTCGCTCCTCCAACCAGGTAGTGCCGGTCATTTCACCGGAAGCGTTGAGCGTGGACCAGCCGGCGTAAACTCCCTCCAAGCTGGCTTTGCCTCGGGGATGAATAACTGTAACTCCTGTACGAATGGGGCCCTCGCCCTGAACCAATACACCGTCACCACTTATGAGGGTTAAGTGACTAACTTCTAAGCCGTTGACATCGGTAATAGCGTTGAGCAACCCAGGGGTGCCTTGAAAAGGGATACCTAGATCTCGTGCGCGCTCTGCAGCAACGACATTTGTTAACAGATTGAACATCCCGATCAAAATAATAAGGCTGTTTTTAAAAATACACTTGGGGATTGGATGTTTTTTTAAGAAATTATTTTTATTCATAGTTTCATTTACTCCCACTCAATAATTGATATGGGCTTGCTAATCTAACCTACCATAAAAAGTCATTCTTGATGTTTCTGACAAGGAAATATTTGGTTCTGAATTATATGCCATTACAGCCAAAACTCTTGTGAGGTTACCCTCAACCGGGGTAACTCGATGTATTGAGTTCCTCCCTCTAAATAAAACCAAAGTCCCAGCATCCATAGTTAAGCTTTTATACTCAAGCTCATTTGCAAGTAAACGATTGACACCATTAAAATTCATCTCTCCCTTTTCTGCATTACGAAAATGCCTGATGTATTGGAATTCACCACCTTTTTTTGGCTTTTGTATTAGCAAACTGACAGCAAAAGATGAGTTATCAAAATGCCAACCAAGCTCTTGAGTTTCGGATGCATAATGTATATTTATCGAAGATAATTTATCAGCATAGTCATAAAGGCATTTTTCACCCACAGTCTCAGCAAGAAAATCACGAAATAACTGCGATTTATATAGTATTTTAAGGTAGGAATCTTCTGATATTTGATCATCAGTAATGCATCCTTTTGTCGAGACTACCAATCGATTGTAGGGATGATCTGCAGGAAAATCTTCATCTAAATCAGAGATATAAACGTTATGCTCCTGTTTACAATAAAATGCTTTATGTTGATTATTATTGCTTTCTACTATCAACTTCTTGATAGCACCTTTTGTCAAGAAGTTAGGCAGAACAACACACCCATCATTATCTAAAAAGTATCTGCATTTTGAGATAAAAGAACTTTCACTTAATGGGTATTGCGTTAGATCAGCTATGGAATTTAAAGATGGATTTTTTTTCATTTATTCCCCATTCTATTTTTTTGATTTATAAAGAGGTGGAAGCAATTCTGCCAAATATTTCATTTCTTCATTTGCATGATCCTTTAAATCTTCTGCGATCTGCCTATCAAGAATGAATAGACGCATTAAAGCCGTATTACCAATAAAGCCCTTTATTGAGGAAGTGGTCTTGTTTCCATCACGCTTAGCAACATGCCCTAACCAAAAACGAGATCTCATCTCTGCTCCATTTAGTGTGTTCCTAACGACATGACACATTTTTGCTGTATTTATTTCTTCATCGAGTAAACCTACTCTTGCACAAATGACAAATGTATCTTCATCATTTGGATCATAACTAAAGAACTCAGAAGGATTAACAAACTGTATTCTAAGTTTTGATAAATCGCCTCCGATGTATTCATGCACTAAATGACTGGCTCCTTTAATTTTTCCCGGTTCTTTATTTTCCCAATCCATCCATACATGATCTTTGGGGTGCCACCAACTGTAATGTTCTGTTGTCTGAAGAAAATCAGAGAACCACCAACGAACCATGTCTGCCTTTACTTCAGGCATTGGGGTTCTCACAGCAACTAGATAAGTTGCATCAGGCAATCTGCGAACTTCGGTAGCATAAACTCCAGTTTCTTCAACCAAAGTTTTTTCAGTGTCTATGGTTTGACGGAATGGCTGTAAGCCAAAGATTGAAATAATAATTAACAATACCAAGAAAATGTTTACACAATATTTCATAACCAAACTCAAATTTAGATTACTGATTTTATTTATTTTATCGTAATATCAAACTGCATACTTTTAAAAAAAGGGGGAATCTTTGAAAAATCAAACTTACATTTATCTTTATAAACTATTTTCCACAGTTATTATTAGCATCTTTTTGAGTGGTTTGTTAATGCCATCTGTTAGCGTCTCAGAAGTCCCCATCTTACAGCCAGGTGCTCCTGGCAACCCCACTCGTGAACTTGATGCCGAAACTGCAGTAAATATTGCTAATTCTTCGTATACGGTTGCCGATGTCGAATTCATGAAAGACATGATTATCCATCATCATCAAGCTCTATTGATGTCTAGGCTGGCGATACCAAGTACCAATAATCAGGAAATTCTTGATCTGGCTGGGCGCATTGATGTTTCACAAGAGGATGAAATAAGTTTTATGCAAGACTGGTTGCAAGAACGCGAAGAGCAAGTACCTGATCCCACTACGGAACATTCAGAGCATACTCACCACACCATGATTGGTATGGCGACTACAGAACAAATGACTCAACTCGCTGAATCAAAAAGCACAGATTTTGACCAACTTTTTCTGTCTCTTATGATTGCTCACCATGATGGAGCAATAAAAATGGTTGAGGAACTCAGAGATAAGCCTGGGTCTACCTACGACCCCATTCTCAATGAATTTGCCTCGGATATAACCAATGATCAAGCAGTGGAGATTGAGCGAATGAACTCATTATTAATAGGTCTTTCAAGTGACCCACGGGCAGGGTTGGCTTCGGGCCTTTATGATGCAGAAGAAGCGATCATGAATATGCAACTCTTGGAATCCCAACGCAAGCCTGTGGGATTCTATGACCCTGCGAATCCTGCAGAACGAGGGGCTGAAGAGCCGGATGAGGATACTGAGAGAGAAGATCAAGAAAGCATTGAGGAGGATGAAGAGGAGATTACATCTATAGAAGAAGATGCAATGAATCGGCGTTATCCAATGCTCAGTTTCTCTAACACAGACATGACCTTCCGAGACGATATACTAGTGACTGGAAGCTACCATGGCTTCAACATCTATAGTATCAGTGAGGATGGTTTACCAGAACTTATAACCTCTGTTATTTGCCCAGGAGGTCAAGGTGACGTTTCCTTAGTTGGGGACCTACTAATTTATTCAGTTGAAGAGACTCGTGGTCGACTTGATTGTGGACTAGAAGGAGTGATAGTAGACGCGAGTCTAGATCGTTTCCGTGGATTACGCATCTTTGATATCTCTGATTTGAGTCGACCAAAACAGGTGGGTGCAGTGCAAACTTGCCGTGGCTCTCATACCCATTCAGTGGTGTCAGGTCCTAGTCCAGATGGCAAGATTCTGGTCTATAACTCCGGCACCGGAAGTGTTCGTGAAGAGGAAGAATTAGAACAATGTATTGAGGACATTCCCGGCGATGACCGCACTGCCCTTTTCCGTATCGATGTGATCGAAATTCCAGTGGATGATCCCTCTCAGTCACGAATCATTGACAGCCCTGCAGTATTTGCTGACCCTGAAACAGGAGTGCTGGCTGGACTCTGGCGTGGCGGTGACCATGGTGATGATTCTCAGGAGACCTATATCACAGACCAGTGTCATGACATAACGGTATTCCCATCAGCCAATATAGCTGCTGGTGCCTGTTCTGGTAATGGCATTCTCTTTGACATCACGGATCCAAGTAAACCCCATCGAATCGATGTGGTAACAGATTCTGGCTTTGCCTACTGGCACTCAGCTACCTTCAATAATGAAGGCACTAAGGTGCTGTTCACAGACGAATGGGGTGGCGGTGGCCGTGCACGCTGTCGGGCCTGGGATCCAGTAAACTGGGGTGCAGATGCCATTTACGATATTGTCGATGAGAAACTCGAATTCAGAAGTCACTACAAGATGCCAGCACCGCAATTGGAAACTGAAAATTGTGTTGCTCACAATGGTTCAATTGTCCCTGTTCCAGGACGAGACATCTTTGTCCAGGCCTGGTATCAAGGTGGAATCTCAGTGATTGATTTTACTGATTCATTAAACCCCATAGAGATCGCCTACTTCGACCGTGGACCTATAATGGAGGACGAGTTGATAACAGGTGGTTATTGGTCTGTGTATTATTATGAAGGTACTATTTATGGAACTGAGATAACTCGAGGCTTAGACATATTAAAACTAATACCCAGTGAGTATCTGAGTGAAAACGAAATCGCAGCCGCTGCACTTGCCTATCCAATGATTGGCCATCGTCGTGCTTTCAACCCACAACAACAAGTGCCAATGGACTGGCCCGCGACTCCAGAGGTGGCTCGTGCCTATATTGATCAGCTTTTGAGAGACAAAGCCATAGATGAAGATACTGCGGATCAAATTATCGAAAAACTCGACCAAGTCAAAATCGAAATGGAGATGGGTGGTAACAATAGACTCGCCCGACAAATCAACAGATTTAGCTTGTCAGCTGAAGGATTGAATGCTGATGTCCAGACAAAAAACCGATTCGAAAGATTAGATGCCACCCTAAAGGGGATCTCAGAAGGTTTACGTCAATAATTGAGTTTTAGTCATGCTCTTCACAACTTGTGTCTATATGATGCTCAAACTCAAGAGTTGAATGAGTAATTTTTTAAGAAGTTTTATCAATTAATTCTTCTGGGTTGGGCAGACTGTCAAATTCATCCTTGGCGTTATTGAACATATTCTCAGGAGATACTGATTCAAACTTAGCTTCTTCGTCATAGGGATCTGAGTAAAAACCTAAAACATAGCCCCCTTTCGCATAACCAATTAAAGATCTTAATTCAGGGCTTAGCTCTTTGGCAATTTCTGGAGGACAAGACAAGTATTGATTTTCTTCTTGTCTTAACCAATTAAGAGCATAATGTAAAAAAACTCCTGTACGAATTTCTGATGTGGTTTTATTTGCACCTCCCCCGTGTAGAACAGTTCCAGTATATAGAAGAACAGAGCCAGGATTCATTTCAGCGTAAGCAATTTCTGTGTCATCAGGCTTTCTTTCTTTCTCCCATTTGTGAGAACCCGGCACTATCTGAGTCGCTCCATTGTCTCTGGTGAATTCGGTTACAGCCCAAATTGTGCTCATAAGAGGTTCTATCTTTCTTGGGAGATAACCTCCCCATATGCCTCTATCTCTATGTAAAACCTGCTTTGTTTCACTAGGCCCAATACTTACAGCAGATGTGAAATGTAACTGATAACCATCAGCAAAAGGTTCTAAATATTGCTTAGCAACATTAATTACTAAAGGATTCAAAGCAAGATCTCTGCATGTATTTGATCTTGCAATTAACGCTCCAATTCTCTTAGTACTAAAACCAGTAAATTCATCTCTACCAAACACCTCTTTTGAAAGGTATGGAACTAACTCACCTTTCAATGTCTCAACAGTATCTATAGAAATAACATTCTCAATAATTACAGCAGCATCGTCATCCAAAACATTTAAAATTTCTGCTACTGAAGTTTCAGAATCTAAATGAAGTATTTCTGCCATCAATCATTCTCCCAACTTTAATTTGTTACATTGAAATATCGATTTATTCTTTTTTTTACGTGCATTATTAGCTTTATTTACTTTATTCCCACTCAAAAATTGCCATTTCTGAAACCCTTATAAACAAAGGGATTATTTTATTTATCAAATTTTTCAATTTGCTCTATCAATCTTGAGGCCCACTCGCCTAGTATTGGTATGAATTCAATTTGCGAAAGAATAACAGTCAACAGATATACTAAAATTGTTGCCCCAATTACCCAACCTAAACCGGATGCGAGCCCGCGAATGAAGCTGAAGAACGTTAGCCTCCATAATGAATCATGCATCCGAAAAAAATTATGCTGCCTTAAATCAGTAATTGCTTTTTCCAAGCGTTTAATCGAATCTTGATCTAAATCCATCATTTTACTCCTACTCAATAGTAATCTATTTTCTTTTTTGTGGTAATTGCAACTTTTTTTGAACTGGAGGGCATTTAGCATCTCCATAAGAACAAAAAACACAGCAATCACCTTTTTTGGGTTTAAGAATACTTTTGCATTTAGAACATTCATAAAAAAATTGACAACTATTTAAAGACATAACTTCAGTTTTCTTAAACCCACAATTAGGACAAGTGATGGTTGAGTTGTGTTCTATACTTTCCATTTTCATTCCCACTCAATAATAGAGACCTGAAAATATATTGTAATAACATATCTTACTGAGGTAAAAAACATGTGTGTCACAGAGTTTAGAAAATGCTTTTATTATCTAAACTGTCTCCTTATTTATAGTTAAAAACAGTTTCTAGAGCGACACCAAATTCATTGGAAATCTTAAATGCAACTTCTAAGGATGGAGAGTATTTATCCTTTTCAATAGCGAATATGGTTTGACGTGTTACCCCAACCTTTTCTGCTAAAGTTTGCTGAGACATCTCCCCTGCCTCAAACCTCAACTTTCTAATGTTGTTGCTTATTTTCTTTGGCAACTTATAACCCTTTTCGATAGTAATAAAGTTGAGCTACAAAATTAGTAACCTCTGCTAAAACAAAGGACAAAAGTAACAAATGGAACATGCCATAAGGGGTAGTTAAAATAAGGTGATTATTAAACCGAGCATCTAACAAAATCTGCACCATTAAAAACCAAATGCAAGCAGATAAGAACCAATAACCGTATCTATATGAAATTTTCTCAATAAGTTTGTCTCGTTCATCTTCTAATTGTGATTTATTCTTTAAAACTAGAAATCCATGAATGATACTCTCTAAAACAGCAACCAAAATAATAAGTATAATGATTTCACCAAATCCAGGTGGTTCTAGGCTTACTGATAGGTTTGAAAAAGCACTATATAAATACCTTCCAAATACCAATAAAGTAACTCCTAGAGAGGCGATCAAACCTTTTTCTTTATATGAAAAATCCATAAAATGTCCTATGTATAATTATTTTTACATAATGTAAAAGATTTTTTACATAAAGTCAAGTATAGTGGAACACCTCTGAAACCCTTGGTTTAAAAGAATTTTAAAATACTGTGTCATATTTGTGCACTACTCTTATTCATATTAAGAAATAGTTTATACTTAATTTATAGAAAAAAATGGGAAGATAAATAATGGAAATTTTATACCCAATGTTTGGCATGATTGCTTTGTCATGCTTCGTTGTCATGCTTCTATATGCAACGAGAGTTCCCTCGATATTCAAGATGTGGGGGAATCTGCAACACGCTAAACATGCTGACGAATTACGTCCAAATCTGCCATTAAAACTCAGATATGTTACTGATAACTACAATCATATCTTTGAACAACCCACGTTATTTTACGCCACTGTTATCTACATATTTTTGATGGAACATACTGATAGTATTCATGTTTATTTGGCATGGGGGTATGTTGCAACACGAATGATTCATACTGCCATTCAATTAACAACAAATAATGTTTCATGGAGAGCAACTATCTTCAGTATTTCAGGTTTGTGTTTAATCGCAATGATAGTAAAAGAATCTTTATTTTTTATATAAAAAGCAATTTGGTTGAATTACTCTTCCTTGTAATCATCTTCCAGAATCCCTTTCTCTTTTAAGGTTTTTGTTAGTTTTTCTAACCGAACTAATGCTACTACTCCTACCATTCCGAAAACAAATCCCATTACTGCTAATCCTTCCATAATATCTCCTGTTTAATTCTCTACTTCCACTCCATAGTTATGTGTTCAAAAAACCCATATTTCTTTTGTATTAAAACCAACCAAATTGTCTCGTAGCACGCAGATACATAATAAAAGGTATCGTAAACAGTAGGTCGCCCAACCCAATAAACATAATCCCCACACCAGCCTGTCCGGCGAGTAAGGCATTGGCTGAACCTAGAAAGGCGAGGATTTTCCCTGGCACTGCGATAGCAATTATGAATCTGAATCGTGCATTATTTAGACCAGAAAGAATAAACATAATCCCAGATATACCTACGCTCGTCCAAAATACTTTAGGCCCCAGCGTCATCACGCTGCCTCTACCTTCAAGAGCAAGTACTTGGATGAAAATATCTGTAAAAAAAAGCGCCCATGTTGCAATGCATACATTCCACAGGCCTGCAAATATTAGAACACCGGTGAATCTTGGGTTTCTTGTTTTTTCCACCAATAATTTCCTCACTTCATATCACTCCCACTCAATAACTAGATTACGTCTTTTGATCAGCCAATTTATAGGCAGGCTGCGTTACCGAGTAAGCCCAATAGAAAAAAATAAACTGGAAAGGTAGGCGAACATAAAGCAGTGTAACAGGGAGATCAGGAAAAGCCTCAGGTGTAATAGCCATATAAATATTAGCAGGATAAACGGCAACTAGCAGAGCAACTAATCCCCAACCAGCTATTTTGCGTAGTCGAGGAATCAAAACACAGACGCCTCCTAGTACTTCAAAAAAGCCACTGATATAAACAGCCTCTGAATGCAATGGAAAAGCTGGAGGCATAATGGATAAATAAAAGTCTGGATTAACAAAATGATCTACTCCCGTATTGATAAAAAAAGCAGCCAATCCAAATAAAACCAACTTTTTCCACCAACTGGTAGGTAGTTGAAGTACGGCAAAAAAATTAGTTATAGTATTCATCTTTTTAACTTTTTCATAAAAAAAATTATAGTGTTTTCTATAAAACTATTCCCACTCAATTAGATATCCCTGAGCCATCTCTTCGCCGGTGGCCCATAGGTGCTCTGCCATTGGTTTATCGAATATGTGATTATCACCACCGACGGTAACCGCATTACAGTCCTCAAAATAGGCGCCGCTGACTCCCTTAAGAGCGGGATTGGTAGCCACATAAACCTGAGTGGCGGCCCCCTCTTGGGGTGTTTTCGCAATGAGGTCGCCAAACCAGTCAAACGCTTTGCGCAGAACTATAGGGGCGGTGCGAGCGATATTGGTTTTGACTAAACCCGGGTGAATAACATTTGAAGTAACGCTGGAGCCTTCCAACCGTGCGGCCAGTTCAAGGGAAAATAAGGCATTGGCCAACTTGGATCGGCCGTAAGCTTCCTGCGAATCGAATACACCTTCACCTCGAAGGTTGTCAAAGTCTATACCCACCGCAGGTGCCTGAATATAGGCAGATCTACTACCAACATGGACAATACGACCTGCCTGAGCCTGTTTCATCAAGGGCATTAACCTGTTTACCAATACGAAGTGACCCAGATAATTCACCGCGAATATCTTCTCAACA
>Ga0208131_1000242_pt1 | contig 16764 bp, 15 predicted proteins | sample ETNtaG_14_FD_185781 | JGI IMG/M metagenome (GOLD analysis project Ga0208131, IMG submission 185781) | Marine microbial and viral communities from oxygen minimum zone, Eastern Pacific Ocean - ETNP201406SV73 (SPAdes) (version 2) | ecosystem: Environmental > Aquatic > Marine > Oceanic ...
TTTCCTCGTTGACCATAAACGCGCTAATCTTAGTTACATTGGAGTCATCATCAATCTTCCACCCAAAATCTTTTCCAACAAGATCTACCGCAATGGTTTTGTTTACATCAGCTGCTGTTGTTATTACGGGTGTTGCACCAAGTTTGTCTGCAATGTTGTTTGTAAGTTTGTTTGCTCCACCTAGATGTCCAGAAAGTGTACTGATTACAAACTGAGCCTTATCGTCAATTACAATAACGGCAGGGTCAGTTTTCTTATCTTTCAGGTGTGGCGAGATTAATCTTACAACTGCACCTAATGAGAACAAACAAACTAGCGCATCATTTGATTTGAATAATTCTACAATTTTTGTCGATGTGTTATCGCCATACCAGTTAATGCTCGTATTACCATCAGAGAATTTATTGGGCGCAAATACTTCCCAGGAAGAGAATTTTCCCTTCAGTTCTTTTGCGATCTTAATGCCATTTTTAGTAATGGCTAAAATAGCTATTTTTTCCATACGTTGATTGTATGCTAGTTTAATAAAATCCCTTACTGTTTGGGATAGCGTGCCAAAACATTCCCATCGAAATTAAACAGTATAATTTCAATAGGGATCTTATTTTCTGAATGACCTCTCATTTGTTTGTAAACTTCTGAACAAATCAAATCAAAGAATCCATCAATATTATTTTCAAGAATAATCTCTTGAACATTTCTAGCAGTATTTGCATTTTTTATTTTCTGAACAACATCCTCATCAGCCTTGCATTTTTTTGCCAATTCTGAGAGAAAATCCATGTTAACTTTTGAGCCCTTTACATGTGTCTGTTTGACACCAGTTGCCATCTTGGCAAATTTCCCGATAAATCCACCAACATGCGCTTTACTCATTCCTTTTTTTGCGCATTGTGAAATTGTATATCCAGAAAAATCTCCAAACTGTACGAATGAATGATCAGGAAGATCAAAAACATTCCTCGCAAAATCCTCGCTTCTTCCACCGGTTGTTAGGACAACTGTGTCATCTCCCATCGATAGTACAACATCAAGCTGCAGTCTAATAGCAGCTGCAAATGATGCAGTTGAGTATGGCATTACAATTCCACTTGTTCCTAGAATTGATATTCCGTCAACTATTCCAATTCGAGGGTTGTCAGTCTTTGGTCCAAGCTCCTTACCCTTTGGAACTGATATTATTACCTTGATTCCATTTTTTTCTAAAATTTCTTTACCAACTTCAGTTAAATTTTCAATGATCATTTTTCGTGGAGTTGGATTAATTGCAGCTTGGCCAATATCTAATCCTATTCCAGGTTTTGTTACTCTACCCACACCTTCACCACCATCTATTTCAATGGAATTTGGGTTTGGTGTTAGTTCCAAGTCAACGACAATTTCTGCACCATGCGTTACATCTGGATCATCACCTGCGTCTTTAATTACCGAGCAATGCGCCTTGTTTTTTCCAAATTCACAACTATTGATATTAATTGTGATTCTAGATTTTTTTGGAAGTAAAACATCAACCGATTCAGTTTTTTTCTGATTAATAATTGATAAAACAGCCGCAACTGAGGCAGCTGTAGCACATGTACCAGTAGTGAATCCAGTACGTAAATTACCTTTAGGTTTTTCTGGCGGATCCACGATGAATAACTAATGATATCCTTAAAATCAATTGTTGTGTGATTTTTTTCATGTCAAGCATATCTAGAGGTATAGTAGTTACTGGCGCTAATGGCTTTGTAGGTAAAAATCTAAGAAATTTTCTTCACAAAAATAAAATCAAAGTTTTAGGAGTTTCCCGAAAAAATTTTCGTAAACATGCCTCTGAAGTAAAGATAACATCTACAAATCTCTTAGAACCAAAACTTCAAACTAAACTAAAAAATTACGATGCTTTGATACATCTAATTGGTATAGGAAGACAATCATCAAAATCTACGTTTGAAGAAATCAATCTCAATCTGACAAAAAATGTAATTAAAGCGTGTAAAAATGCAGGCATTAAAAAAATTATCTTTATCAGTGGTCTTGGTGTTTCTAGAAGCAACAAGTCAGATTATTTTGTTTCAAAATACAAGGCTGAACGCGAAATAATTAACTCTGGGTTAGATTATACTATATTTCGCGCCTCTTACATTATAGGAAAAACAGACTACCTAACCAAAGCTCTTTCCAAGCAGATGAAAAAAGGTGTTATTATCATTCCAGGTTCTGGCAAATATAGATTACAACCAATATCTGTGGCAGATGTCGCAAAAATTATCCTAGAAGCCATTAATGAGAAAAAATTTTCTAAAAAGATTTTAGATCTAGTGGGACCACAAAAAATGAGCTTTGAAGATTTTGTGAAGCTTTTTACTAAAAATACCAGTGTAAAAATTCAAAAAATCAATCTAGAGAGTGCGTATGATGAAGCAAAACGTAATACAAGAAGTGTTTACGGTTTAGAATCACTAAACATCCTAGTTGGAGATTACACAAGTGATGGAAAACAACTTAAAAAATTATCTGGTGTTAAATTAACAACAGTTGCAGAATTTTTACAGTCCAGCCGCCTTTCTTAGCTCTTCAGCTTTGTCCGTCTTTTCCCAGGTAAATTCTGATTCATTTCTACCAAAATGACCATAACCTGCAGTTTTTTTGTAAATTGGTCTCTTTAGGTCTAGATGAGAAACTATTGAGGCTGGTTTCATGTCAAAGTGTGAGTTTAGAATTTTCTCAATTTCCTCTTCAGGTATTTTGTTTGTTTCAAATGTGTTAACCATCAACGACAACGGTTGGCAAACTCCAATGGAATAAGCAATTTGTATCTCACATCTATCAGCAAGACCTGCAGCCACTAAATTTTTTGCAACATATCTACACATGTAACATGCAGACCTATCTACCTTTGATGGATCCTTTCCAGAAAATGCTCCACCACCATGTCTTCCCATTCCACCATAGGAATCAACAATGATTTTTCTACCGGTAAGGCCTGCATCACCATGCGGTCCCCCAATTTCAAATTTTCCGGTTGGATTTACATGAATTGTAATATCTTCGTGCCACCAATTTCCACAAACAGGCTTAATCACTTTATCAATAATCTGTTTTCTAATCTCTTCATTTGATATTTCAGGATCATGCTGCGTTGAAATGACAATGGTTTCAACCCTTTCTGGTTTGTCATCTACATATGCGACAGAAACTTGAGACTTGCCATCAGGTCTAACCCATGCTAATTCTTTTGATTTTCTAACATCAGCAAGTTTTTTTGTAAGCTTATGAGCCAGTGATATTGGTAAAGGCATAAACTCGTCAGTTTCATTTGTTGCATATCCAAACATCAATCCTTGGTCTCCTGCACCTTGTTCCTTTTGTGTTTGTGATATCGTTACTCCTTGAGAAATATTTGGGCTCTGTGGATCTATTTTCACAATAACTTTACAGGTTTTTGCATCAAACTTCAATACAGGATCGTCATAACCAATTTCCGCAATAGTATCCCTGACAACTTTCTCAATGTCAAACTTACCTTTTGACGTGACCTCACCAGCAACTGCAACAAAGTCTGTTGTTACGAGTGTCTCAACCGCTACCCTTGAATCTGGATCCTGCCTAAGAAATTCGTCCAGTATTGCATCAGAAATGTGGTCAGACACCTTATCTGGATGACCTTCAGTTACTGACTCTGATGTGAAAATATAGGTTTTTGACATTTGTAATTATAGTTTAAAGTTCGTTTTCTAATTTGATAAAGAGTACGTTATTTCCCCGCAAAATTATTCTCCCATACTTTTCAACGGTTTTTCCGTCATTTAGCTCTTCTGCATCAGACATTATCAAATTCATATAAGAATCAACATTATCTATCTTACCTTTATACTCAACATCATTTTTCAATCTAACAATAACGCTTTTTTTTGTGTTTTTTTGTAAGGTTGTTAACGGTCTTTTTGCAGTTGTTTGTGACACTTGTTATCCACTTGTTGCAATTTTCTTTGGTTACTATAATTAAAGCCTTGCCTATCGATTATTTAGGAAAATCTCTTTAGTTTTTTAGTGTAAACAAAGACATGATTAAAACAGGATTAAAAGAACTTGATAAATTTCTTGGCGGTGGTATTAAAGAGGGATTAATTACTAGTATTTCTGGACAAAGCGCTACGGGAAAAACGCAGTTGATATTCCAAATTTGCGTTAATGCTTTACATAATGGAAAAGAGATTCTTTTCCAAGATACGATCGGTGAGTTTAGACCTGAAAGACTTGTTGAAATGATGCAATTACAGAAAATTAACTCATCATTACTTGATAAAATCAAGGTAAATCGTATTACCAACACCGCACAGCAGATTGATTGTTTATCAAAAACATCGCCCGAGAGATATTCTTTGATTATAGTTGATAGCGTAACGGATCTTTTCTCATTTGAGTATTCAAAAAAAGAACAGTCTCTTGAAAAATATATTTCCTTTATGAAATATATGCATAATTTATCAAGCATTGCCATTGACGGCAAAATTCCTATAATTGTTACTAACATTGTTAGAACTGTTAACAAACATGAAAAGGAAAACTTGGAAGAATCAATCAGCATGTATATACATACTAAAATTAAACTTTCAAAAAATAACAATGGATATTCATGCCAAGCCATTTCTCCCTTTGCAAATAAACAATTTCAATATACTATAACATCGAAAGGTCTTACTGATCAATCTTAATCTATTTAATATGCTAGGAATGTGTATATTCAATGGCAGAACTTTTTGATTATATTCCTATTATTGGAATTATTTTATTTGCTGCAGGGATAGTAGGTGCAATAGTTTATGAGCGACTTAGAACAAAAAATATTGAAGAGTCATCCTCCTGAAGCTTTTCTAGAAGAAAAATTTCACTCATTAGGATTCGAACAGTTAACTGATATCCAAAAAAGAGCTCTACCAATAATTTACCAAAAAATTGATTCATTAGTTATAGCGCCAACCGGTTCCGGTAAAACGGAATGCTCAGTAATTCCTACCTTTTCCCAGGTAAAGGAAACAAAAAAGCAGGGAATGATCAAGGTGCTTTACATTACACCGTTAAGAGCACTTAACCGCGATGTTTTTCGACGAATAACCAAATATGCTGAATTAGATGGTCTAACAATTCAAGTTAGACATGGCGATACACCTCAATCACTTAGAAAAAAAATTTCAGACTCACCACCCGATGTATTAATTACAACGCCAGAAACACTTGTCATCCTTCTTACCCAGCAGAAAATGTTAACTGCACTTTCTGAATTGGAACGAGTCATAATTGATGAAGTACATGAGCTTTTGTCAAATGAAAGAGGTTCTCAACTATCAATAAGCCTAGAAAGGTTACAACTTAACTCAAACCAAAAAATCATCCGAACTGGCTTATCAGCAACTGTTGGAAATATTGAGGATGCTGGACATTTTCTTGTTGGAACAGAGAAACCATGTAAAATAATTCAGGATGAATCAATGAGAAAGTATGATGTTGAAGTCAAATTTGTGAAAGGCTCAATATCTGAAGTAGCTGATTCAACTATTCAATATATTGAAAAATCAGGCATAAACTCTCCAATTCTTTTGTTTACTAACACTAGGGGCGAATCTGAATTTTTAGCTTCAGTACTAAGAGAAAAGACTTTGATGAATATAGAATTACATCATGGCTCATTATCAAAACAAGTTAGAGAAGAAACAGAAAGCATACTTCGGAGTGGGTCAAGTGGTATAGTTGTATGCACATCATCTCTTGAATTAGGATTAGATATTGGTTCGGTAGAACTTGTAATTCATTATGGCTCACCACGTCAGGTATCAAAATTAATGCAACGAATAGGCAGAAGTAAACATTTCCGAAATTCTTCTGCAAGAGGGTTAATTATCACAAATAGTCCTGATGATGAATTTGAAACAAAAGCAATCCTTGATAGAATAAAAAATAATTCTATTGAAGAACAAAAAATTCATAACAAATCTCTTGATGTTTTGGCTCACCACCTAGTAGGATTATCACTGCAGATGGGAGAATTGTCTATTGATTTTGCGTATAAAATAATCAGACAAGCGTATCCATTTAGAAATATAACACTAGCTGAATTTTGTAGCGTTCTAGAAATCTTAGACAGTATCTATATTTTGTCGTTTGACAGAAAAAAAATGAAATTTTGGAAGACACGAAAAGCATTTAGGTATTATTTTGAGAATCTTTCAACAATTCCAGATATTTTAAAATTTAAAGTGTTTGATTCAGTAGGAAAGAAGATCATAGGATCCTTAGATCAAAGGTTTGTAGGCGATCATGGTGAAGCGGGCAACATATTTGTTCTACGTGGAATGCAGTGGAGAATACTGAATATTGACGAAAAAGCTTTGCAAGTTAATGTTGAACCAATAAGAGGTGCACCAAAAAACGTGCCTTACTGGGAGGGAGAAAACATTCCCATAGATTACGATACTGCACAAAAAGTTGGATTATTTAGAAATAAAGTGAGACATGGTTCGTTAACAATGCTTAACAAAATAATTCCAGAACTAGATTTTAACATCATACCTGATGAGAAAACTATTGTAATTGAATCTGTAAGAACAGATCGTAATGTTGTTATTCATGCATGTTTTGGTACAAAAATCAATTCAACTCTGGCAACTATACTTTCTTCATTACTAGAATCTACTCTTGGATATGTTGTTCAATCAAGATCAGATGCATATAGAATTGTTTTGGAATCTAATGCAAGAATTAGCAAGAAGATCTTGGTCGAAGCTTTAACTGAAGAATTTGTTCTTCGTGATGTTGTAACTGCATCTTTGGTTGGAACACATAATGTTAATTGGAGAACATGGTGTGTTGCAAAAAAATTTGGAATGGTAGGTCGTGGTGCTATTTATGATAGAAAATCTGGCCGTTTTATTTATGAGCGGTATCAAAACACACCTGTTGTTATGGAAGCATTAAGGGAGTTATTCCATGATAAATTTGATCTAAAATCCACTGAAACCGTTTTGAACAGAATTAGAAACAACAAAATTCAGATTGAATGGGTTGATGTTGACAAGTTTTCCAAATTAGCAGAACCACTCTTAGATCACGCCACAAAATATTATTCATCTCCAGCAAGTGTTGATAAGGCAATTCTTGATTTAGTAAAAAAGCGATTGTTTAAAACCAAACATCGACTAATTTGTGCTCGTTGTGGCAAATGGCAACTAGCCATTATTACGGAAGAAGTAAAGAAAAATCTTAGTTGTAAATATTGCAAAAGCAGGCAAATTACAACCACATTTTATTCAGATTATGATTTGGTTAAAATCATTCAGAAAAAACATAGTGGGAAAAAACTTTCAGCCGAAGAAAATCAAAGGTTTAAGCGAGCTTGGAAAGTTGCCTCGTTGGTTGAAACTTTTGGTAAAAATGCTATAATCGTATTATCTGGTTATGGTGTTGGTGCTGATACCGGCGCAAGGATTTTACGAAATATGATTGACCAAGAGCTTATGTATAAACAAATTTACGAAGCCGAAAGGCAGTATGTAATGACAAGAGGTTTTTGGGACGATTAGTTCTTTTTTACAACAGCTGAAAATGGAGTTAAAAACAATTCAGTTCTCCCTTCAAGTCCAGCTTTTGCGTTAACAGCAGTCACAGAAATTATTTCACCGCTAGAAAGGCCATCTAAAAGAATAGCTTGGTTTCTCCATCCCTTAATCCAAATCTGACCGCTATCATCTTCAACAAACATTTCTGATAGCAAGATTGTTTCTCCAGTTTTTGTTTGTACCTCCCGCTTTTCTGGTTCTTTCAAAATTATGGCTTCAACACAGTAATTATTTTCAGATTTAATCTCGGAGATTTTTGTTCTCAGATCTGATAATGATGGTATGCTTCCATCATCATCAATTTTTCTTACAAACGAATCATTGTTTATCGTTACAGCATTACCAAAGACTTGTGCTGGCATGCATTCTATAACATCTCCAGCACTAATAGAATCTAGCATATTTGAAGAGTCGGTCAAGTACACCGTATTTTTCTTATTGTCTATACCCATTGCAACAGTTTTTCCTCCATCATTTCTTTTCATTGTAGCAACACGTACAATAACAGGTTCTGATTCTTTTCCTCCCTCAATTTCAATCAGCGTTGCCTCATTTCCATGAATTTCAAGACCTTGGTTTCCTATCTTTGTTCTAACACCCAAGAGCCTAACTTTTGCATTCTGGGGAATAACTTTAGGCAAAAACGATTCATCTTTTCCCCATATGACGACTCCTTTTGTGGCATCATCATTTCCTTTCAATCTCATTTTAAGTCCTTTTCCTGGTTCGCCCCGCCGGTTAGTAAATTCTAGTGTAGTTATACTACCATCTATTTTACCAGAAACGACCAGATTACTTTGATTTTCCTTAACCTGACTGATATCAACAGTCAGTTCATCAACTGCAATAATTTTACTTTCTTTATTGGTTGACTCGATATTAGATCCTGAACCAACATTTATCGTTGGACTACCATTAAGATCCGATTTGATATACGCCTTGATTATTTTTATCAAATCACCAGGTTTCAGTTCTTCAATTCCTGGCAGGTTAGCTTTTTCATCCCAAAGCTTGACACTTACAGTCGAATCATTATCATAAACAGTCATAGTTCTAAGTAGGAAAGGAGAACCATCTTTTCTAGAAAATTGCTTTGTGGGTGAAATGTTGAGAACCCTACTTTCAATTGATACGTCCTTAGCACCTACGTAAATATCCTTTAAACTCATTTCAGTTTTCAAAGTCTGCTTTAATGATATCCCTAAATCCTTCGCAATAAGAAAAAGAGCTCCTTCCTCTGTCAAATAACCTGGACCTATCTTTTCGATTTTCTGTTTAATTCTATCGTCAATATCTTGTTTGGTTAATTCAGGTTTTTGTTCCTGTATCTTTTCTAATAGTTCTTCAAACTCTGACAAGTTGCTCCCTTCAATTTCTTCTTTTTAGCTCTTATTAACATTTAAGGAGTCTAGGATTTCAAGAAATATGAAATCTATTTTTGCCCGATCGCTTTTCAAATCATATGATGAAATAAATGCTGTAGACGGTATAGATCTTGACATCGATGAGGGACAAATTTTTGGTTTTCTAGGACCAAATGGAGCAGGAAAATCAACTGTGATTAAACTGCTAACCACATTGATCCAGCCAACCAGCGGCAAAATTTCAGTTCTAGAAATTGATACTGTAAAGGAACCATTGAGTATAAGAAAAAAAATTGGCGTAGTTTTACAGCAACCAAGTTACGAACCTACACTCTCAGTTGAAAAATCTCTGGAAAAATATGGAATGATGTGGGATCTTGACAAAAAAACTAGAATGGATAGAACAGAAGAACTTCTTACCGCCTTTAATCTAGTTGAAATTAGAAAGAAAAGAAATGAGGATCTTTCCATTGGTCAGAGAAGGCGAGTCCAGGTTGCACGTGAATTTATGCATGATATGGATTTGTTGTTCTTAGATGAACCTACTGTTGGACTGGATCCAACTGCTAGACGACAATTACTAGATTTTTTAAAAAATAAAGTAAAGGAAAAAAACCTAACAATATTTTATACCACACATGTATTAACCGAGGCAGAATATCTCTGTGATAATATTGCAATTATTAACAAAGGCAAAATAATTACTGTTGATTCCCCAAACGAACTTAAAAAAAGATTTGGTCGTGAAAAAACAATCAAAATTCACGTTTCTTCTAACACTGAAGCATTAGGAAATCTTTTAGAAAACATTCAGGATTGTAAAATTGAGTTTAATACGGGGGCAACAATTACAATACATTCTACTGATTCTGAAGTTGTTTTAATGAGCATTTTAAAAATTTTAAATCAAAACAATATAGCTATAGATGATTTGTCGGCAATACCAACAAATCTTGAAGAAGTATTTCTCAAAGTTGTAGGTGATTCTAATACATCCGATAATCAGATTAGTTAATAGAAATATTACCATCTCAGTGAATCCAGGTTTCTTAATCTGGCAGGTAATTTTTCCCCTGATTTGGATTTTTGTAGCTGGTTTTGCGTACAGTGCACTGATAGATGAAGTATCTTTTGGAACTAAGAATCTAAGCTATCCAGCATTCTTAGCTTCTGGGATGATTGGTTTTAACATTATGAATAGTACACTCATTTCTGGAATTATAATTTGGAATGATAGACGACATGGAATGTTTGAACAAATAATGTCAGGTCCATTTACAAGATCAAACTACATTCTTAGCAATATCACTACTATTGCAATAGTAGGTCTAGTTAGTGCAGCGTTAATCGCGGCAGTTGGTTATCCAGTATTTTTCCAATCAGTAGAATTTAGTTTAGTGACAATTCCACTCATAGTTTTCAGCTCAATAGTTGGTGCAATATTATTTGGTTCTATTGCTTCAATCATATCCGCAAGACTGCGTTCAAGCGAGGGCTTTAACGTAATTATTAACACGGTTTTTATTTTCTTTGCTTTTGTAAGTACAGCTTTTTATCCTGCCGCTGGCGCTCCACAACCTCTTGCAACTATATTTTATCTGAATCCACTTACATATCTTGTCGATATAATTAGGGCTGGAATTTTTGGCACCATTACAGAGTTTGTTATTTTAGAAATGGTAGTTTTGTTAGTTCTCGCATCCATTCTTTTTGTCATCGCAACAAAATTGTTAACTAAAATGGATTTTTAAAAAAATAGTAGCCCGGCCCGGACTCGAACCGAGGTCAAAGGCTCCAAGGGCCCCTATGCTTGCCACTACACTACCGGGCTTCAGTACATTTTTTTCCTATCCCCTTATAATATTACTTCAACATAGATTTCATTGTTTTTACAAGGATAGGATAAGGATCTTCCATAGAATCTAGCATCTTTTTAGATTTCTTTTTTATTTCTAAATTTTTGGACCCAAAAATCTTCCTAATTGATATTACTATCTGTTTAGGATTTGTTTTCCTTATCACCAATTTTTTCCTGACAAGATAGGCCTCTATAATATTTGGAACAGCATCGTACGAAATTGTCGGAGTACCAAGTAGTGCAGATTCAGCGGTCATTGTTCCACCGGATCCAACGAAAACATCAGTATTTTCCAACAATATTTTACTATCAATAACCTTGTTTAACACTCTGATTTTTTTGCCAAAAGTTTGTTCTAAATGTCTTGCTTGAGACGTATACCGTGCCATTACAACGATCTCTTCATCATAAAAATTTTTGATTATTTCTTTGATAATGGGTATTGCAGGTCTTTTTTTAGATGAATAGGAAGCATATTCTTCTTCAACCCTCACCAGAATCACTTTTCTTTTACTTTCTTTAACTGGATTTTTGCTATTTTTTGAAATCTTTCGTTTCGTTATTATTGCGGCATCAATTGCTCTGTAATGTATAATATTTTTGATGTTTATTCCAAATTTTACGAATTCTTTTTTTGGAATAATCCATGGGATCAACAGTTTTTGAACTAGAGGTATAACAAGTCGCATAACAGCATTGGCATGTGGTGAATCAGAAAAACATATGTGATCAATGTTTAATCCATAAGAAACTCTTGCTGCTTCGGGTGAGCAGAAACTTATCGTGATATCAGGTGAAAACTCCTTTATTCTTATAGATAGTAATTTTGTCCTGTGTAGACTAGCATTTAGCTTACTATGCCTTTTGAATCCTCCATGTTTTCCTACTATTATTAACTTCAGATTTCTTATTTTTGCTAATTGTGTTACTTGGTTATAATCGCGTGAAGTACATAATATTGTATGACTTTTTTTCATACGTTTTATCATTGGTTCAAAAAAAACAAGTTGTTTTGGGGTTAAAACATCAAACCAAATCTTCAAGTATTTTGACTGAATTGCAAACTGCAATAAGTATTTCTTAGCCTAGATACCTAAGATGGATACATGACGAAAGAAAAAATTGTATTTTTTGGGCTAAGTACGGAAGGATATTCTCTTGCAAGCCAGATGGTCATAAATGGCGCAGATGTACAAATAATTGATGAATCTAATGCCACTGCAATATTGTTAAAACCTGAAACTGCAAAAACCTATACAAATGTGACATCACTTAGAGAAGACGAACCTCTACTTGGTATGGAACCAAGTAATGTTGCAATTTCAAAAGCCAAATATCTTTTCTTTACACCACGAATCAGGAAAACTGGCCAGGATTTAAAAACAGAAGTAAATTCCAAGTTCAAAGATGCAGTGGGAGCATTGAAGAAAGACAGTTCGATCATTAATTGTCTTGCAACTGGATTTGGTGGAAATAACGAAAACATCTCGCTTTTAAAACACATTACTGGTTATACGGTTGGAGAGGAAATTTCTTACTTTTATTTTCCATTAAACGATTTGAATAATACACCTGATGTAATTGGTTCGCTAAAACAAACTGGCGAAAAAAAGCTTTTATCACTGTTAAAACTGGATAAAAAAGAAAAAAAATTTGTAGATATTTCATCGGCAGAATATTTACATGCAATCTATACCATCCAAAAATTCTCTAGCCTGTGTAGCGTTTTAGAGGTTTGCAAATTTGTAAAAAATGATGCGAGGCACACCAAATTATTTAATGATTTTAAAGATCTATACCTTGACGATATGATAACTGGCCTTTATGATCTGCGTATGCTTGGGTCCTCATTTGAAAGTGCACAAACTTTGATGTATCTTATTAACGGAAGCGTTAGAGGAATTTCAAGCTATATCAAGAGATTAATTGATACCATTAGATTAACTTTGAAAAAAAATGATCTAAAGGCTTCCAAGACAAAAATTGTATTGTCTTGGACATTGGATACAAATGAGATGAGAGGAGATAAGATTGAAATGTTAAACACTATTGCCTCTAAGCTACGTGATTATATTGGTGATGTAGAAACATCAACTGGTTCAATAGAATTGTTTCATCATGATAAAGTAACAATTGTAGTAGCTTGTTCTGATTCTGATTATAAAGAAATAAAAGAAAACCAAAAAGGCGAGGATGTTTTTGTGATTAAAGCAAATCCTCTATGTGAAATCTAGTCATAAAGATAAAATTATCTAAAAAATTAGAGGGAACAATGTCTGAAAACGAAAAGGATGATGATATTTTTTCAGAAAAAGAAAAACAGGTGGAAATAGATCCGAATCCATTGGCAGCAACATTAGACGAATTAAATGATCTTTTAGAAAAAGAAAAACAAAAATCCTTACGCTTACTAGCAGATTACCAAAATCTGGAAAAACAAACAATTGATAGAATCAACGCACGAGGTGACAAGATAATTTTAGATTTCTTAATTGTGTATGAGGATTTTATTCGTACAAAAGATGCATATGAAAAGGAGGGAGGAAACGTAGACAGTCTAAATGGCATCATAAAAAACATGGTAACCATCTTGGATCATTATGAAGTAAAACCTATTGAAGCGGAAGGGAAGAAACTTGATCCTAAATTACATGAAGTAGTACAAGAGATTGAAGATAATGATCATGAGGAGGGAACAATTGTGAAGGAGATCACAAAAGGATATATTATTCGTGACGAGGTAATCAAATACTCGAAGGTATGCGTTTCAAAAAAATTAATTAAAAAATAGGTGAAAAATTTGGCAGAAAGAATAATTGGTATTGATCTAGGAACAAGCAATTCAGCTGCTGCAATTATACAAGGTGGCAAGCCAACAATAATTCCTTCAGCTGAAGGTCAAACAGCACATGGTAAAGCATTTCCATCAGTCGTTGCATTTCCAAAAGATGGTAGTGCCATGCTTGTTGGTACACCTGCTGTAAACCAAGCTGTAACAAATCCTGAAAATACGATTACTAAAGCAAAGAGAAAGATGGGAACAGATCATGTTTACAAAATTGAAGGCAAAGAATACAAACCACAACAAATCTCTGCATTTATTTTACAAAAAATTAAGAAAGATGCTGAAGCATTTACTGGTGATAAGATTACAAAGGCAGTAATTACAGTTCCTGCCTATTTTGATGATAATCAGAGACAAGCTACCAAAGATGCAGGAACAATTGCTGGACTCGAGGTAGCACGAATTATCAACGAACCTACCGCAGCCTCTCTTGCTTTTGGTCTTGACAAAGCAAAACAGGAGATGAAAATATTGGTATTTGATTTTGGTGGTGGTACACTTGATGTTACAATAATGGAAATGGGTGGTGGCGTTTTTGAAGTACAGAGCACTTCTGGTGATACTAAATTGGGCGGCACGGACATGGATCAACTACTAATGGATTATGTCAAAGAAGAATTTCGAAAAAAAGAAGGTGTTGATCTTTCAAGTGACAAGAAAGCCATGGAGCGACTCAGAGAGGCTTGTGAAAAGGCAAAGATTCAACTTTCTGGTGTAATGGAAACGGACATAAACTTGCCATATATTCATGAAAAAACTGCGCTTGAAGTTAAACTAACAAGAGCTAAACTAGATAGCATTGTTACATCACTAGTTGAAAGATGCAAACCTTCAATTGACAAGGCACTTGAAGATGCAAAAATATCTGCTTCAGAGATCACCAAAATTGTGCTAGTAGGTGGACCCACTAGAATGCCAATTGTAAAAAAATTCGTAACAGATGCAATTGGAAAAGAGGCAGAATCTGGAGTTGATCCAATGGAGGCTGTAGCCTTCGGTGCTGCTGTTCAGGCTGGTATCTTGGCTGGAGATGTGGAAAGTGATATTGTATTACTGGATGTAACTCCATTGACATTAGGAATTGAAACACTAGGTGGTGTGCGTGAACCAATTATTGAGAGAAACACTACCATACCTACATCCAAAGACAAGACTTTCACAACAGCTGCTGATAGTCAAACCGCAGTTACGATAAATGTGGTTCAGGGGGAACGACCAATGGTTGCTGACAATGTTTCTTTGGGAAGCTTTAATCTGACTGATATTCCTCCGGCTCCTCGGGGAGTTCCACAAATCAATGTAAAATTTGACATTGATGCGAATGGTATCATAAACGTGACAGCAAAGGATCTTGGAACTGGGAAGGATGCTAAAATCACAATAGAATCTTCTACAAAACTATCAGATGAGGAGGTAGAAAAATTGAAGGAAGATGCGGAAAAGCATGCAGAAGAAGACAAGAAGAAAAAAGATACCGTAGATATCAAAAATGAGGCAGAAAGCTTCATCTACACGACAGAAAAACTGGTTAACCAAGATCTTAAAGACAAAATTTCACAGGAACAGGGAATTAAGGTTACGGATGCAATAAAGGAGCTGAAGGAAGTTCTAAGTCAGGATGTAGACCAAATTAAAACAAAACTAGATGCATTAAAGGCGATATTGAATGAAATAACTACTGAATTATACAAAAATGCTACTCCTCCACCAGGGGCAGATCAACAGAAAGACGAAACCAAATCTGAAGAAAAGTCAGAGCCTGAGCCAGAACCTGAATCTAAACCAGATGAAGAACAATCTAAATAAAATTCAAAAAACAAATTGTTTGATTAGAATATGAGTGCAAAACGTGATTATTACGAAGTATTAGGTATTTCAAAGGATGCTCAAATAAATGAGATCAAGTCCCAATACAGAAAACTAGCTTTAAAATTTCATCCTGACAGAAACAAATCCTCTGAAGCTGCTGAACATTTCAAGGAAATTTCAGAAGCATACGCAGTTTTGTCAGACACAAAAAAACGTCAGCTTTATGATCAACACGGTCATGCTGGCGTAGATGGACGATACAGTACTGAGGATATTTTCAGAGGAGCCGGATTTAACTTTGACGACGTTGGTTCTATTTTTGAAAATCTCTTTGGAGGAAGAGGACAGGGATTTGGCGGTTTTGGAAGACAAAGAGGCTCTGACCTATTACATGAAACTTTTGTTTCGCTTGAAGATGTGCTTAACGGAAAAAGAATGGATCTTGATTTACAAAAAAATGTAGACTGTCCTGAGTGTAATGGTTCTGGATGTTTTCCTGGTACATCAAAAACAAAATGTTCAGACTGTGACGGTCAAGGACAAGTTAGGGTAAGTCGTAACATGGGATTTTCTACTTTTGTAACTGTTCAGCCATGTAGAAAATGCAGCGGACGGGGTATGATGATAGAAAAACCATGTAAAAAATGTAAATTAGGAAAAGTGAAAGGCACTAAACATATATCATTTGAACTTCCCGCCGGCATAGATAATGGCGATTATGTGATATCTGGCGAAGGTGAATCAGTACCTGACGGTGTCAGTGGTGATTTAATAATAAGGGTTAACGTTCAACCTCATCCTAAATTCAAGCGTGATGGTCGAGACATTTTTTATGATACGCAATTATCAATGACAGATGCAAGCTTAGGAAAAAATTTGGAAGTTCCTACACTAGAAGGATTCAGTAAAATTACTGTGGAACCTGGCAGTCAACCAAACACAATAATCAAACTTAAAGGAAAAGGATTGCAGGGACGTGGATTTAGAGGCCGAGGTGATCAATATGTTAGATTGGTGGTTAATATTCCCAAAAAACTAAGCAAGCACCAAAAAGATTTGTTAAAGGATTTAGAAGACTCGTTTGATTAAAACTAAATTTTAACTGTTACCAGATTTTTTTTTATGAATTTTTATATGATGTCCACCACGGGTGTGAATAACATGGACAGTCTGAATTAACTCAGCAATCATATCCTCTGAGTAATATTTTACATTGTATCTGGCAAGCATTTTCTTACAATCATTGCAATATATCTCTCTAAATTCCACTAAATTGATAGACATACTCGG
>Ga0208131_1000244_pt1 | contig 16752 bp, 18 predicted proteins | sample ETNtaG_14_FD_185781 | JGI IMG/M metagenome (GOLD analysis project Ga0208131, IMG submission 185781) | Marine microbial and viral communities from oxygen minimum zone, Eastern Pacific Ocean - ETNP201406SV73 (SPAdes) (version 2) | ecosystem: Environmental > Aquatic > Marine > Oceanic ...
CCTACGTCCTTCTTGGGGTTCGTCAAACATGACAGCGCTACCCTCCTTGCGAAGCGCTGCAATGAAATCGGATGTCACTGGGTCATCGAACAGGTCAGAATGCATCGAAGGCACGAAGAGAATAGGTGTCCCACTGCCGCGGGCTGCGGATAGAGCCATAGTCGCCGGGGAATCAATGATACCGTGTACATGCTTAGAAATGGTGTTCCTTGTAGCAGGAGCTACTAGGATAGCGTCATAATCACCCAATTGGGTCATCTCGTGGTCCCAACCAGTCAGGGCCTCGGTTCCTGAAGCCCATGACAAGGCAAGTGGTGTGATGATCTTCTCAGCCTCACTGGTCATGAGAATCTTGACTATCGCACCGTGACGCCTCAGTTCCCTCGATAACCTCACCGATTCTACAGCCGCTATACCGCCGGTGACGACAAGCAACACCCGCCGATTGCCAAGGCTTGAGCCCCTGAGTTCCACATCACCGTCCTTGACCACGCATGTCCGAGACCATGGGGCTTCATGAGTGCGTCGCCAAAGGAAAAGTATTCTTTGCTGCGGTAATCGGGGCATGACTTCGGATCGTATGGGGCTGTTGCACCGGCATCTGACGAGGTTTATCGCAATCGACGTAATATTGCTCATTCTACTGCTGACGTCCACGGGGACTTCGGGCTCGGCTTCGCTATTGCTATTCCATCTGCTTCTGGGGGTGGTACTGATTCCATTGGGCATCGTCTCCGTCATCATAATGCATAGACGCGCTCAAGGCGGTGTCAGACTGGGCATCGCCACTCTGGGATTCATCGGTGCTGCGTTCATGTTGCTGGGTGCTATAGGGGGCATCAGCTACTTTTCCGGAAACAGCTCTGAGATTCTTCTGCCAGTAGTTCTGGGGCTACTGGGCGTCACTACTCTAAGGAGGATTCCCGCCATGAGAAACCAGTCATACATTATGTGGTACAGAGGCTCTCGGAACTCGGAACTCGCTGAGATGATCTATGAGCAAGAAATGCTAGCGACCTGTCCTGCCTGTTCCAGCGTCTTGGCTGTGTATCCAGACCAGTTGACTATTATCGACACATGTCCCAATTGCCGCGAGAGGTTGGTTCTAGTGGAAGAGGAGTGATCAGAGACTCTCCAGAGCGATGGCAATCCCCATTCCCCCTCCGATGCACATGGTGGCAATGGCCCTGTTGGATTTAGTTCGGCGGAGGAGAGCAGCTGCCTTCCCGACGATTCTTGCTCCTGATGCACCGAGGGGGTGACCTATTGCTATGGCCCCGCCATCGATGTTAATCTTCGTCCGGTCAATACCCAACTCAGAGATTACTGCCATGCTCTGCGATGAAAAGGCTTCATTCAATTCGAACAGTTCCACCGTTTCCATCCTCCAACCTGTCCTCTCCAATACCTTTCGCGTGGCTTCCACAGGACCTATGCCCATGATTCCGGGAGGACAACCGCTCACCGCACCAGAGACTATTCGAGCCATTGGCTTCAGACCCCTTTGAGAAGCGAACTCCTCACTGCAGACGATCATCGCTACGGTTCCGTCAGTGAGCGGTGAAGACGTGGCTGCGGTGACAGTACCGCCTTCTGAGAAAACTGGATTGAGTCTAGCCATAGCGTCTAATGTTGTGTCTGGTCTTATGCAACCATCCTCGGATATGACTGATTCTCCATCGGTAACCGGGATGATCTCGTTCTCGAATCTGCCGTCTCTCTGAGCTGCTGATGCTTTGAGGTGGGATTCCAATGCGAAGCTCTCCTGCTCCTCGCGCCCAATTTTCCACTTATTTGCAATGTTCTCAGCAGTTTGCCCCATTGTGACGTAGGCTTCAGGCCAGCCCAGTTCAAGACCGGGATGAGGGCTCCAGTTGAACCCCCGGCGCTTCACTCTGCTCATAGATTCCACACCTGCACACAGGTAGCAATCACCCCATCCCGACTCTATACTCGCAGCAGCAGACAGCACGGCCTGCATTGATGAGCCGCACAGCCTGTTGAAGGTCATGCCTGGTACGCTGTCGGGCATTCCCGCTAGGAATGTAACTAGTCTACCTATGTTGTAGCCTTGTTCGGCCTCGGGATAGCCGCAACCCATCAGAAGGTCGTCGAATTCAGTTGCATCAATTCCACTTCTGCCAATCAAGGCCTTGACAACCTGCCCCGCCATGTCATCGGGACGGAGGCCACTCAACGAGCCCTTGTGAGCCCTATGGAACGGAGAGCGTGCCCAATCGACGATTACTGCTTTCACAGACCGACGACTGAGTTTTCACAGATAACCATTGACCAGCGGAGTGGGTGTTGCAAAGTGGGCAACCGAGGGGTTCATGAGAGGCATGACACTCGAAGTTCTGATACTATGATTAGAGAGTGTACCAATCATGGCTACTACGCCGATGACCATCTGTGTCCGGCTTGTAATGAGGAGGGGAGATTCATCATGAGGACGGGCGAGAGAGACAGCATGGCAAGACGATTGGCGTTGGTGCTAAGGCATGCTCCTGAGAAGTTCGATTTGGAAATGGATATCAATGGCTGGATCGATGTCAAAGACATCGTCAAGCAGTTCAAGGGTTCAAACGAACGGAGGAACCACTGGCTCAGGCCCCATCACTTCCGAGCCATTTCAGAGACCGATCCAAAAGGTAGGTACGAGGTCAGAGGGAACATGATTCGGGCTACTTATGGGCATACCGTAGAAATCGAGTTAGACCTTCCAACCGACAACATTCCAGAGGTGTTGTATTACCCCTGTTCGACAGAAGAGCGCGACAACCTGCTGGAACTTGGTGTGAGTCCGAGCGGTCGGTCGCACGTCCATCTATCGGCAAACATCCGCTCGGCAGCGGAAGCGGGGCACGTGCACCACTCACTACCAACTCTGCTGGAGGTCGACACGGCTCGCATGGTAGCTGCCGGGGAGACCATTTGGCATGCTGGTATTACCGTTTACCTAGCGGATAAGGCCCCAGCAGAATATCTCTCCGTCGTTCCCTTCGACCATCCGGAATACGAGTTGGCAAGGGTTCACTGGGACGAGGAGGAGTGATTAGCGGTACTCACCGCATGACGGACAGAAGTCCAAGTCATCACTGATTGCAGCCTCACAGTTCCTGCATACCGATGTGTTGGAAACCGCGGTGCTAGTGACCCTCTCATCCTCAACCAATCTTACCGGGGAGTCTCTGTGAACGAAGGGAGATGGGATATCTTCCACCTCTTCAGAAACAATCTGCCTGTATTGGATAGATAGTTGGATTGCTGATTCGATCTGCTTGATAGCTCTGTCCTTCTCTGCTGGATCCTCAATTTGCTCGGCGATAGAAAGCCTAGCCTGTAGCCATCTCTGGAACTGTTCTATTGCCTCGGCGTCGCCCATATCAACCTCAGGGGACACCTCATCAATAAACTACGGGAGAGGCTAAGTCATACACCTCATGGCAATATCGAGTAAGATGGCCAGAGTCATAGTGAAACTGGGTGGAGGACTCATTACTGACAAATCAGAGTACAAGCAGGTCAGGCGGGATCGAGTTGATGCTGTATCTGCAGTCATTAGGGAACTGAGGAATTGCGGGCACTCGGTAATTATCGTCCACGGGGCCGGTTCGTTCGGTCATTTGGAAGCAAGGAAGTGGAAATTGTCGGAAGGTTTCGACTCGGAGATATCTGAGGGGCAGGAACTCGCTGTGACTCGAGTACGTTCGGATATGGACGATTTGAACGAGCATGTGATGGAATCGCTCCGAAGTTTTGGTGTCGAATGCGAAGTATTGCCCCCAAGATACTGGGCCACAGGCGTTGGAGTGGATTTCCAAGGCGACTTGGGGTCTTTCTCACGTAACCCGAACGAACCCGTGCCAATTACGTTCGGTGATGTGGTCGCAACTTCTGACCACACCAGATTCGGAATCCTCTCGGGGGATCACATCATGGTTCGTCTTGGAAGCGAGATACCGGATGTATCAGTGTGCATCTTCCTACTGGGAGATGTCGATGGACTGATGGACAGACCCCCTGATGAATCCGGTGCAACGCTGCTGACGACATGGAGAGTGGATGAGGGTTTCTCTGATTCTCATAATCCGGATGTAGATGTCACCGGGGGAATCATGCTGAAGACGCAGTGCGCGTCTCTGATTGCCCTCAAGGCCGAACATGTCTGGCTACTCAATGGAACCATCCCCGAAAGGATGCTCGATGTTGTTTCCAGCGGACGAGCAATAGGAACTAGGGTACTGCGTTGAACCTGCTAATCACGAGCGTGTCTTCTGCCATAGCATTTCGATTATATGCGAGCGTTTTCTCGGCAGGATGTAGCATGGCTGAGCATGGTGAGTTAGGGTTGCTTGAGAGGCACGATCGATCTCAAGCTGATATGATGGCCGAGAAGTGCATTCTCGTTGACTCTGATGACCGTGCCATCGGCTCGGCTACCAAGATCGAATGCCATCGTGGAATCGGGAAGAGACACCGGGCGTTCAGTGTGCTGCTGTTCGATGAAAGCGGCAAACTCTTGGTTCAAAGGAGGTCTCTGGAGAAGATCACCTTCCCCGGAGTCTGGGCGAATACCTGCTGTAGCCATCCTCTGGACATTGCAAAAGAGAACGGAGATCCCATCGATGGTGTGATTGCAGCGGCTAAGAGGAAGCTCGAGCAGGAGTTGGGAATTGCTTCGTCGACGGTATCTGAATGGGACTTCAACCACATCGGCTCTTTTGAGTACATGTGCAGGTGGGACCAGAACTGGGTGGAGCATGAGATAGACCACGTTTTGGTGGTTCAGGCTCAAGCAGAACTCCGACCCAATCCCAATGAGATATCGGAAGTGCGCTGGCTCGGCCCTAAGGAACTCTCGAATATGATACAGGGAGAGGGTGTATGGAGGGATTTTGATGTAGCACCGTGGTTCAAGATGATCTGGGAGCATTTTCTCTCATCAAGCTATCCCGACATCCCCGCAGCCCGAGACGTGAAAGCCATCGTCAGGTGTGGAGAACTGCAGATGGACAAATCAATGCAGATTCCCGGCCAATCTCTCCTCGATGCTCTGAGTAGTCACCGTGAGATTGTCGAGGGGGTCATAATGAGCAGTCTGGGGAAGATGAAGCAAGAGAGGCTGTACGATGCCATGACTCACCTGTTCACAGGTGGGGGGAAACGCCTCAGGGCCATCCTCCCACGCTTAGTCGGCGAAGCTGTAGGGGAAGCCCACGAGGGACATTACACTCTTGGAGCATGCATCGAGATTATTCACAACTTCACCCTCGTGCATGACGATATTATGGATCAAGACCCCATTCGGAGGGGACTGGATGCCGTTCACGTCGCGTATGACGATGCTACAGCCATCAACGCTGGAGATGCGATGCTTGCTGTCGGTTTCGAAATTCTGGCAGAGTCGCCTCACATAGAGCCTGAGAACCTCGCATCCCTAGTCAGTTCGATAGGGGAGATGGTCAGGAAAGTCGCAGAGGGGCAGATGGTGGACATCGAATTCGAGAACCGCGATGATGTCAGTGAAGAGGAATATATTGCGATGATAACCGGCAAGACTTCGGCTATGTTCGAGACATGCGCCATGACTGGAGCCAAGCTGGCTGGTGCTGATGAGGAAGCCGTGGAGAACATGGCGAAATGGGGACTAAACCTCGGTTTGTGCTTCCAGTTGATGGACGACTTGATAGACATAACAGGGGATACCCAGACCTTGGGCAAACCTGCTGGTTCGGATGTTGTGCAGGGCAAGAGAACGCTGATAGCCATACATGCTCTTGAATGCGATTCCGAACTCCCGATGTTCTCCAAGGTGTTCGGAAAGGGTGAATGCAGTGATGAAGACCTCGCTCAAGCGGTGATGGAATTAGATTCCTGCGGTTCCATCAATTATGCTAAGGAACGCGCCATGCACCATCATTCGCTCGCTCACAAATGCTTGGACGAACTGGTTGACAGTCCGGCTGTGTCGATTCTGAGGGAACTGACGGACTTCCAGTTGATTCGCATCAACTAATCAGTCGGTGTAATGGGCCTCACCTGGAATCTCAGATTTCAGGCCCTTACGCTCTCTGATCTCCGCAGTAATCTTTTCGAACAGGCTGGGGGGGAGATGGACATATCCTGCATTCTCTGTGTTCCAAATTGCACGCCCTTGGGTAGCAGCGCGGATATCGTTCGAGAACCCGAATGTTTCTGCTACCGGCATAGTACCAATAACACTGGCTGTGTTGCCATCTATTGGCATGTCCTCGATGACTCCTCTTCGCGTGGTCACTTCACGAGTCACACCACCGATGACATCATTTGGGGCATCTATCCTGATTTTCTGTAAGGGCTCAAAGATGACAGATTTAGAACGTAGCAATGCGCCCTTAACCGCTTTGCGAACGGCTGGGATCGTCTGAGCCGGGCCCCTGTGAATCGCGTCCTCGTGCAGCTTGGCATCTACGAGTCTGACCATCACGCCCATCAACGGCTCCTCGGCTATGGGGCCCTTCATGCAAACGTCATTGAAACCCTCAATGATCAACTCTCGTGTCTCATGCAGATTCTGGATGCCCTTGGTATCATTGACCAAGACGTTGGTTCCATTGATGGCGTAAATCTTGCGCATCAGGTCCTTGTCCATTCCAAACTCAGCGAACCTGTTTCCGATCTCCTTCGCGTCTTTGTTCCTTACTGCGCCATCTCCAAATGCACCCTCGCGCAGGGCATTGGTAACATCATCAGGAAGTGGTTCGGTCTCGATGTAAAAGCGATTGTGGCGGTTAGGAGACTTGCCTTCGAATGGACGCTTCTTGTTGTCAGACGATATCGACTCCCTGTACACCACGATAGGGTCACTAACAGACACCTTGATTCCCTGTTCCTCTTCAAGCCTGTAAACAGTAATCTCAAGGTGGAGCTCGCCCATTCCTGCTAGAAGTGCCTCGCCGGTCTCCTGGTTGGTAGAAACCTCCAGCGAAGCATCCGCCTTGGCTAGGCCGTGCAGAGCACCGATGAACTTGGGCAGGTCCTTCATGGATTTAGGCTCAACTGCGACGGTCACAACAGGCTCAGAATAATGTCGGATGGCCTCGAAGGGGGTGGTGTCCTCATCTCTGGTTATCGTCACACCTGCAGCAGCGCTACGTACTCCAGTTAGGGCGACAATGTTGCCGGATGTAACCTCAGGTACCTGAATCCTATCACTGCCCACCATCATGCTGACCTGTTGCACACGTTCAGATTTCGCTGCGCCAAGAGCCCATACGGACTCACCGTGCTTGATTGTGCCCGAGTATAACCTGCCGACGGCTACCTCTCCTGCGTGAGGGTCCATCCAGATCTTAGTTATCATCAGTGATAGGGGGCCGCTAGGATCACAATCCAACATCGCAGTTCCGATTTCTGATTCAAGGTCACCCTGCCAGATATTGGGGATTCTGTATTTCTGGGCCACCAATGGCGAGGGCAGGAGTGCGACGGACATGTCGAGGAGGACTTCGTGCACTGGTGCCTTCTTGGCGAGCTCCTTCTGCTGCTCGTTATTGCAGTACTCGAAAATTTGAGTGAAATTTACCCCTGACTTTTTCATGTAGGGAACGGTAATTCCCCAGTTGTGATACGCAGAGCCGAAAGCCACTGTGCCATCATCTACGCTAACTTGCCAGTCCTTTTTGTGCTCTGCGGGTGCGAATTGCCGGATTAGGGTGTTTACCTTCGTAATCTGTTTCTCAAACCGCTTTATCATATCTTCCGGTGTGACTTGGAGCTCATTGATTAGACGGTCTACTTTGTTGATGAACAAGACCGGTTTGACTTTTTCCTTCAGTGCCTGCCGCACCACAGTCTCGGTCTGTGGCATCGCACCTTCTACCGCACAGGTCAGGATGATACAGCCGTCTACTGCCCGCATCGCCCTAGTGACATCGCCGCCGAAGTCGACGTGACCAGGGGTATCTATGAGATTGATCAGGTAGTCTTGATTGCCTACGGTGTGCACCATAGAAGCGCTGGCGGCATTGATGGTAATGCCTCGAGCACTCTCCTGATCGTCGAAGTCCAGCACGCGCGACTTCCCGGCCAGATCCACTGACATCATCCCCGCGCCGGCTATCAGATTGTCGGACAGCGTGGTCTTACCGTGATCAATATGCGCTGCGATGGCGAGGTTGCGTATCTGCTCTCGTTGGTGCATTACCTCAGTGGCACGCTTGATGTTGTCCTCCTTGCGACCCATTACCTAACCTCTGAATACTACAGCGACCTGACAACGGTTCATAAAACCGATTGCAAGACCGTGTAGAACTCCTCTCAGCAGCCTTGTTTGAGTGGTTGCGGAACTCATCGAGCAGATGCAGCGATCCTCTCCATCTCCTCTCTCTTTCCTACTGAGTACGAAGTCACATCGCCTTCGGCTGCCTTGGACAATTCTGCCACTATCCCCTCAGTCAGGGTACGGCGGCTCTTGGCCGTTGCAGCGGCTGCGCCGGTAGCTAGGTTGCGCAGTGCGATGTCCAATCTGCGAGAGGGAGAGGAGTCGACGGCCTTAGGCTGACTGACTGCCCCCACCTTGATGCGGGTGGTCTCCTCACAGGGTGCGGCTTCCACAATGGCATCGATGAACTTCTGCAGCGGGTTCTCACCTCTCCTGGAGGCTATCGTATCTAGAGCCTGTTCGTACGCCTTGGCACAGTGTTGCTTCTTCCCGGAGAACTTGCCAGTTCGCATCAGATTGTTGATGAAGCGCTCGATGACCGAGAGTTTTGACTTGCCGAACCATGCGTTGGCATGCCTGCCTCCTGAATGAGGAGTCCCTATCGTTGTGAGATTGATGTAAGGAGCCAAGCCGGGATCATCACAGGTGACTTCTGATGCGTCCCACTTACCGAACACCATAGTCCCGATACCGGCAATCGGTGCCTCCTGCTCAGCCTGTCCTTCTTCAGTCATTCGAATACCTCACCTGATTGGCTTCTCCTTGCGGCCGCGGACCATCTCGTCAAGAGAGACTCCGTTGACTTTGATTACTTTGAATCGGACTCCAGGCAGGTCTCCGTACGATCGTCCCATGCTCCCACCTATTCCCTCGACGAGAACCTCATCATGCTCATCGATGAAGGAAATGGCTCCGTCACCTGGTGCGAATGCGGTCAGCTTGTTCCCAGTTCTAATCAGACTGATCTTGACTGCCTTGCGTATTCCAGAATTCGGCTGCTTGGCCTCGAAACCGACTTTCTCGATTACGATACCCTTGGCTTGGGTACTTCCACGTAGTGGATCGTGCTTGAGTACGCCACCCCCTATGCGCTTGAACTGCCGGTCTCTGTACTTGCGTTCCTTCCAGCGATATTTCTTACGGTCAGTCTTCATCTTTGGTCCAGAGAACAATCCACGACCCAAGTACACACCTCAAAAGACGCCCCGCCGACCCACCGATGGTATAAGAGCGTGACGGACTCACCGTAGGTGAGTGCTACCCGAGAGAGGCTTTGGTTGCTAACATTGAAACAGATTAGGCCCGGCGACGAACCATGGCGTTCCGTGATTTACTGGAAGGAGTGGGTCGTGACACTGCACCTATCAGCGTTGATTTGGAGATGCGTGACAGGGCTTTTGCTGCAGGAGGCATGGGTGTCGTGTACAGCGATGTCATCGAAGCCCCTGGTCACAGCGCTGCGCTAGATGTTCTGGTCAGGGACCGTCTCTGCGAGATCTTCTCAGTCAGTCCCGGCGAACTTATCGACGTGCTGGCATGGGGGATGGCTAATCCCGAGCCTCCCGTCTTGGTCGACCCTTTCGAAGCAGAGGTGCTTCAGTGCAGGCAGGAGCCTGTTGACCTGTATGGGATACCGATACCCAGACACTACCAAGAGGACGTAGGGAGGTACCAGTCCGCATCGGTCATCATAGCAGAGTACGGAGGCGTACGGAACATGTCGTATCACCGCCAGTTGCTGCGCGACGAGACGCACTGCGTGGCCAGATTCGTTCCGAGGCACCTACGGACCATGTACGAGACGGCCAGGGCTAACGGGGACGAAGTTCCCATTGCAGTCGTCAATGGAGCCGATGCAACTGTCCTACTGGCTGCGGCTATGTCATTCAACGAGAACCTCGATGAACTCACCGTAGCTGCAGCCCTTCACAACAAACTGCACGGTGAGCCGTTGCGTATGGTCGAGCTTCCGAACGGCATAGCCGTGCCTGCGGATTCAGAGTATGCGATGGAAGCCAGGATTACTCTCGAGATGGATGATGAGGGGCCCTATGTAGACATCACCGGCACGGTGGATGGGGTGCGGCAGGAGCCAGTGATAGAATACGACTCTGTGTACCATCGGTCCGAACCAGTGTTCCACGCGCTGATATCAGCCGGAGTTGAGCACCGGACCCTGATGGGAATGCCTCGTGCTCCAACGATCAAGGCAGCGGTCTCAAAAGTAGTCCACTGTACCGATGTCTACCTGACAGAAGGTGGATGCGGATGGTTGTCCTCTGTCGTTCAAATTCAGCCTCAGCATGATGGAGATGGAATCAAGGCCATCCATGCTGCGCTCGACGGACACCGCTCCATGAAGCAGGTCGTAGTGGTGGACGAAGACATCGACGTAGCAGACCCGTCCAGAGTCGAATGGGCACTGATGACCAGATGGCAGCCCGATACAGATACTGTCATCCTCTCGGGTCAGAAGGGTTCGTCCCTAGACCCCAGTAGGAACGAGGATGGTACAACCAGCAAGATTGGGATGGACGCCACCCTTCCTGTAGCTGTGAACCGTGGACCGTACAAATCGGTCCTGTGAGGGACAGATGCCAGAAACCACCGATGACGTGTCGAGGAAACTACAACATCCCCGGCGCAGCTTGGGAAACAGGCACAGAAGCCAAGCAGAGAAGTTTCTCTCATTGGCTGATTCTGACCCTCAGAACCTCAAATGGGCAGAGCAGAGCGCTAGACAAGCCGTACTGCACGATTTCACTAATCCACAGAACTGGAGGACACTGGTGCAAGTCAAACTCGCAACAGGAGATGACAGGGGGATAAGAGCGGTTCTGAACGAGTTGTTCACCATTCTCGGCCGCGACCCCGAGACACTGTCCCAACTGGATGGGGTCAGCATGATCGAATCAGGGTCGGCTATACTAGAAGCCAGCCTGAAAGCCGATTCACTCGACCCTGATGAATGGTGGGCATCAACTTCGCAATCAGATGATGCACTTGTGGAATTCATTGAGCGGGTCAACAACCTCGACCTCAGTGACCAGAGGGCCAACCTACTATTCTCAAGGAGATTAGAGAGAGTCAGAGACACGGGGATGGAGGAGCAGTACCTAGAGCTATCCAGAGTCCTCCTAGCACAGCGACCTAGTAATCACGAGGCTTGGGCAGAACTGGGTAGGATGCACGAAAGGCGGGGCGAATACGAACAGGCCTGGATGTGCTACGACCAAGCGCAGACCCACTTCCCGGATAAGGCCGTAAGAGACCGTTTCCGAGCGAGGATGGAAGCAAAGATGGATGGGCGGGCTTCTGAGCCTTGGAAGGAGCCGGGAGTCAGTCTGCAAGTGGACTTCCTGAAGCGGATGCAGAGGTTGGCTACTCCGACCGATGAAAAACCACGGGCTGCGAAGGGAGAAGATGCTGCTAACGCCAATGACCCCCTGGAGGAGATTCATCAATTGCTTTCCGAAGAACACACTGCTGAGGCCTTCTTCCTAGCCCGCAGGATGGCAGCAGAGGGCGTCTCTGGAGCTGTTGAACTGGTTGAGTCAATTCGGGAGGAGATGCCAGTTGAATGAGGAATTCGTATTGGTTTGGACGACGCCAGCCTCGAATGAAGGTGAAGTGTGTTGGATAATGGTACGTGACTCCCAGAGAGGCTGGGAATTGCCCGGTGGCAAGATCGATGAGGGGGAGGCTATCGACGAAGCGGCCCTGAGAGAGTTGTTTGAGGAGACTGGGTTGCTGGGCACTGCCAGAGCTTACGATTCAGGCATCGTAGACGGGGGGCATGTGGTGTGGGTAGAAGTGGACGGGGCTCCGGACCCTGTATCATGGCAATCTCAAGAAGTGAGGATCGAGGAAGTGGGATGGTGCATGCAGATACCTCATGACACTGGATGGGGTCCAGAAGAGATTGAGATGCTGTTGAGTCACGATTGGAGCGCCTCGACCACACTCGGGTCCTGAATCTCAGTTATCCTCTCCAAGATAAGCTGCTGCCACGAGTTTTCTCTTAGGACCTCTGCAGCATCCAGTATGAGTCCGATATCCTTGCGTTCATCGCCTGAGACATCATCCAGCAGGACCGGGATTAGGGATTCCACTACCTCCCTGATATCTTCCGGATTCGCCGGAACCCATGTGGTTCCCGGGCCATTCCGAGGTGCAGCCTCTGTTACTCGGCTGGCCATTCTAGGAGATTCGCTATCTACCTCCTCAAGAGCAAGATCGAGCCATTCGAGAGAAGCGGATAGGGCCTCTAGAGACATTCCTGATTGTGCCAGGCACTCCCTCGCAGTCCACAAATGCCTCATGGCGGGATCGAAATCATCCAAACTGACCAGCATCCTAGCTGCCTCCAAACGAGATAGGCCAAGGACCTGCATAGGGTGCCCGCTGGATGATGAGATATCGGAGTGAGTAGCCAAAGACATCATCGTCTCACCCCTGTTCCGATGCCAGGCAGCTAGGTTGAGCAGGCATATCCCATGGTTTGCCGAACCTGGAGCCACTGCATTCATCCTGTCTGCGCACCATCTCAGCTCTGCACCAACTAGAGAAGGCTCGTTGGCACCGTGTAATGCCCTCTCCATTCGTATCATTGCCTCAATGACGGGATCTCTCTCGCCCTTGGATCTCGATCTCTCAAGTATGCTTGCGGATTGTATGATAGCTGCAGCAGCATCACCTTTGAGAATAGTCTGCCGGAACACTTGGAAATCCTCTTGCAGACGGGAGCTCACTGCGTCTCCGGAGACCATTTCAGACCTCATTGGCCTTCGAACGACTTGGCCATCTCCTCGTACTGTGACACAATAGCGGACTCTCTCTCTGCCAATCTGCCTGCATGGATCTCGAAGGTTGACTTTGAATCCTCGAGTTCCTTCGCGAGAGCTTCCCGGTCGTCCACTTCGAGAAGCAGATTGCCAACTGCTCTGAACACCGGTCGGGATGAGTCCTGAGTCTCCAACGCCTCAAGTGTAAGGGAAATCTCGTTCACCTGAGCGGAGATCGCCTGCAACTGCGAGCGTGTCAGTTGCAGTTCCTGTGCGACTGTCTGTAATTCCTGCGCTGTCACGCTGTGATCCGTCATTCCCTCTCCTCTGTAATATCAAGGGCCTGCTCGCATGCAATTAACCCACGCATCAGTGTATTCCACCTAGCCCTCAGGTCGACCATGCTGTCGGCCGCTTCGATGATCTCTATGGTACCGTCGAGGTTTCTGAAATCCGCCTCGGTGACCAGAGAAGCCGCTAGAGCATCCGCATCAGAGTGAGTGAGTTTGAGTACGAGTCGTGAAGACTCACTCTTCCTCGGAGTCATCCAACTCAGCCTCAGCGAGCTTTCGCTCGTAGTCCAACGCCGCCTGTTGTGCGATTACCGTCATATCTGTCGCGGTCGCTCCCTCCATCGAGCGGCGGATGATTCTGTTGTTGGAGTCAGTGGCCCGAGTGAACGGTTCCCACACACCCCCAGTGAAGGTGTGATTGCACTTGCGGCACTCCCAGATGCCGGCTGCCTTGCGTCGCACCTTCTGATATTGGCATACGGGACAGGTGTATTTCCTAGACTTCTTCTTGAGTGCTGAACCGGCTCTCCTACGTACACTAACACCATAGCGTGAGCCGAAACGAGCAGTTGCGCCAGACTTCTGCGTCCTCTTCGCCATCAATCTGCCTCCTCAGTCTCTAGTACCAACTCACGTAGCTCCTTGCATCTGCTCTGTGCGTGCTCCATGATTTCAGCGAACTCATTCTCCGTGAATATGCCCCTTAGTCCCTTTTGGAGAGAATGAACGTGTCCGTCATCGCCCAGTGTGATGTGTATCCGTTCATCGCCACCGAGTTCCTCCTTTCCATCAGCATCGTAAACGAAACGCCCACCAACTTTGTGATAGGAGCACATTATGGGAGTCTTGGATACCGGTAGCGGTCTGTCACTGTCACTCATTTCGAACCTCGCTTCAGGAAGCATTGCGGACTTCAATGCCGCAATTCCAGCCAAAGCAAAGGCGTCGAACAGGTTGCCGTCATCAGAAATTGCAAACAGATCTAGAATGACCTGCCAGGCCTTCTCACCGGGAATGATGCAGAGGTTATCGACGTCTATGCATCCTGACTCGCGTATCCCTCTGTCAACCACTCGTCCGAGTTCTATCGACTCTGGGCTAGGGGGCCCGGGTTCCCAGTTGCGTCCTGCTACGGGTCTAATCTCAGCAGTACACATCAGACCGCCCTGATTAGGACGATCTGGATATGGAGTCATGATTTGGAATTTTACACCAGCGTATACGATAGTGTCGCCCATCCTAACCTTTGCAGATCCTTCGGCATTCCGCAGGACACCAATCTCGAGTTCAGTATCCCTGGGCTCCCATCGTGCACGGCCATCGTGCCTCTCATCATTCTCGGCCAATTCGGCCAGATGAGATCGCAACAGCTGTGGAACTAGCGGGATACCCATCACGCATCACCTCCTTTGAGTGCATCGACCATTATCTGATGGACCAGCATCGCTGCTTCCATGTTGTAATCCCATGCCTCTTGGAACTCTGCTGGCGACAGGTCGCCATCCATCTGGAGGAACACTAATTCCCCCGAGTTAGGAAGGATTCCCATAGGCAAGTCGGCCTCCCCATAATTGTCCTCTTCCTTGTTCAAGTCGCACACGACAACATCGTTGATTTTGCCCGAAGCAACAGAGACCACCATGTCCGTCATAGGGATACCTGCATGGGCCAGAGCCACCGACGCGGCGGTCAAGCCCACGCAGCGGGTTCCGGCCTCGGCACATAGAATCTCGATTTCGACTCGAACCTTACATCGGGGATACATCTCCAGTAACACTACACTCTCAAGTGCATCTGCAGTGACTTTGCTGATTTCCCTGCTACGGCGGTTGAAACCGGGTCGCATCCGGTCGGTTGTTGAGAAGGGAGCCATGTTGTAACGTACATCCAGTACGGCGCGGTCCTGTCGCTGAATCTTCCTTGGGTGGCACTCCATAGGGCCGTATACTGCCGCTACTGCATGATTGGTGCCCCATATCACGCGAGCGGAGCCGTCTGCGACAGGGATAACTCCAGTCTCAATCGAGACTGGTCTCAGGTCGCCTGGACCACGGCCATCCACTCGAAGGCCGTTCTCGTCAATCATCTGCACGTCACCATAACCTCCCATCAGGCATCAACTCCTGTCGATTTGGCGTCGTCTGACATGGCATCGAGCTGATCACGGACAGCGATGATGCCGTCGAACTCCCCGTCTATCCAAACTCTGCCGTTGTCAGCGACTATGATTCTGCAATCAGTGTCCTCCTTGAGTTGGCGCAGGGCCTTTCCCCCCTTGCCTATGAGTCGTCCGAGCAGATGCGGATCGACCTGCTCGATGTTACCAGAGCGAATCTTTCGCAGACCCATGCCCTTCATGGTGACTACACTGGAATGGGTCTCCTCGACCTCCTGCACCCTGCACAGTACGGCCTCGCCGATATCCATGAGACTCCTGGTCCCACCGAATGCAGCTTTACCGGGCCCGAGGCTCATCGGCAATATCGCGTTAAATGGGGCTCCAATGTCAATGAACCAGATGTTGTTGGTACATCCCTCTACATATCCAATGACCAAATCGCTCGGTCGTGGTATGTAGGCCGTTCGAAGCGGCTCTATGGCAATCTCGGTGCCGTTCTCGTTCATTCTTCCATGCTTAGTCGCACGCAGGCGCCCGTCCACTTCTAGGACACCGTGGCCGGCTTCGTGGCCTTCTGATTCTCCGAGATCCTCGCCCGGAATGACGAGCAGGGAAGCCCGTCCTTGGTTTCGCGGTCCGTCCGCGTCATTGCTAACACTCATGTTATCTGGCCGCGCGACCCGCCCATCCTTCATAACCATTGATGCGAGCACCTACGGTGCCATATCAGTCGAGTTCCCTGACTTCCACCTCAGAAGAGCGATTCGCAACCCTACTGATGATCTCGTTCTTCATGCCCCCGGGCACCTCCACGACGCAGGCCCACGAGCCATCCGACAGCCACTGCTCCTTCTGCATAGAATCTCGAAGCAAATTGCTGACTCCACCGTAATCCTTGCCTGGTACTTTGAAAGCCAGTTTGATGGTGATGAACTGAAGTGGGATGATTGGTTTCAGAATATCCACCGCGTCTTGCACCTGACGCTCCACAGAAAGGAATGGGTCGGGTTTGAATCGCGCTTCCTGCAAGGCGTTCTCGATTCGGGTCTTGGGGTGCGGTAGCTTGGTCTTTGGATCCGTTGCAGTCATCGCTATCTCGCTGACTATCTGCTTCATCCTCTCATCTACCATATGCCGCCTCTGAGCTGTCGTGAGCTGAATTGATCCGTCCCTGAGAATCCTATCCACGCACGTGGCCAGATCGGTGCTTCCGAACACCCTCTCAAGGGCTTCAGAGGTGGGCCTGTCACCAGCCTTGGCATCAGACCACACTTCGTCTATCGCTAGTAAGTCCGTCAGATTGACGGAATCCGGATCCTCCTTCCAACTATCTACTAAATCAGGATCGAC
>Ga0208131_1000253_pt1 | contig 16485 bp, 12 predicted proteins | sample ETNtaG_14_FD_185781 | JGI IMG/M metagenome (GOLD analysis project Ga0208131, IMG submission 185781) | Marine microbial and viral communities from oxygen minimum zone, Eastern Pacific Ocean - ETNP201406SV73 (SPAdes) (version 2) | ecosystem: Environmental > Aquatic > Marine > Oceanic ...
GGAACTCCCAGAAGTCAGGCATGAGGCGGGGGTGCGGATAGCTCGAGAGTCCGCCGCCGCCGATCTCCATGCGGAAGCGGTCGAGGTGCGCCTCGTCGAGGCGGCGCTCGAGGAACGCCCGGGCATAGACGCCGGGGGCGGCGTGGCCCTGGTAGTAGACGTGGTCGCCGGGCTGGCCGTCGTCCTTGCCACGGAAGAACCAGTTGAAGCCGACCTCGTAGAGCGAGGCCGAGGAGGCGAAGGTGGAGAGGTGGCCGCCGATCCCGTCGGCGGTCTTGTTGGCGTTGATCACCATGGCGGCGGCGTTCCACCGGATGAACGCCCGGATGCGCCGTTCGATGAACTCGTCGCCCGGGAACCAGGGCTGGTCCTCGGTGGCGATGGTGTTGACGTAGGGGGTCCAGGTGGGCGGGGCGTTGCCGACGTTGAGTTCGCCGGCCCGCTCCATGAGCTTCGCCAGCATGAATCGGGCGCGGCTGCGTCCGGCCCGATCGACGAGGGCGTCGAACGAGTCCATCCACTCCTTGGTCTCCTCCGGATCGCCGTCCGGGAGCTGGTGGGTGAAGCCGTCGATCACCCTTTGATCATGCCAGTGTCCAAGCCCTTTGCGTGGACCCATGGGAAGGTTCCATGTGGCTAGGGTCGCCCTTCGTGACGCTGTTCGAACCCGATGACCTGAAGGACGCCGACTCGGCACTCGCCGGCGAGCCCACGACCATCTACACCGATGGCGCCTGTTCCGGGAATCCGGGACCGGGGGGTTGGGCGTGGGTGGTGCCGGACGGTCCTTTCGCCGCCGGTTTCGAACCCGACACCACGAACCAGCGGATGGAGGTCACCGCCGCCCTCAAGGCATTGCAGGCCTTCGAGGGACCGGTACTCATCGTGAGCGACTCGACGTATGTCGTCTACTGCTTCCGGGACCACTGGTGGCGGAACTGGATTCGGCGCGGCTGGAAGAACAAGAACCGGCAGCCGATCGCCAACCGCGACCTCTGGGAAGTGCTCGTCGACCTGTACCGCGGACGCGACAACGTTGAGTTCCAGTGGGTGAAGGGACACTCGGGCGACCGTTGGAACGACGAGGCCGACCGCCTGGCGGTCGAAGCCCTGGCCCTCCGGTGTGACCTGACGGGTTGAGGGGCTCAGCTTCCGAACATTCCCAACCACTTCACGAGTGCTGCCCGCGGGGTGCCGGGGAGGGCGATCGCGACGACGGCGCCGGCGCCGTCTCCGGGTTCGTCGCCCGTCCAGGGACCGGAGGCCGTGACGGACGTGCTGTCCCCGACCACCTGGACGACGGACCGGACATCGGGGGCTTCGGCGAAACGCACGATGCCCTTGGCCCGCACGACGCCCTTGGGGCGCGCCTGCTGCCAGAGTTCGAGGTTCGTCCGGGGCACGGGGTGCGCCAGGGGCAGCGAACAGGTGACGTGGTCGGCATGTGCGGCGTGGCCGACCGGCCCGTGGCCACCGGCGACCGGTTCCATCCCGAACAGCAGCGTTGGGTCGACGGGGGAGCGGAGCACCGCCGCCGTCGAGAGGTCGGCCAGTGAGCCCTCGGCAGCGCTTACGCCGTCGGAGTCGAGCAGGTCGGCGTGGGTGAGCAGCAGAAGGTCGGCGTCGGCGACCTGTCCGGCAACCGTCTGGCCGATGCGGGAGTCGATGAGCTGTTCCCGGATCCGGGAACCGTCGACCACGACGAGCACGCCGTCGGGGCTGAAGCCGGGGGTCTTCGCCCACTGTGCGACCTTCCCCGGTTCGCCGACGCCGCTCACCTCGACGACAACCCGGTCCAGGCGGCCGGCCATGGTCCGGACCCGGTCGAGGGCGTCAGCGAAACCGTCTGCCAGGGAGCAGCACACGCAGCCGTTGGCGAGGGAGAGCACATCGCCATCGTCTGCTGCGAGGAGTCCCTCGTCGATGCCGATCTCGCCGAAGTCGTTGACGAGCACGGCGATGCGTTGGCCCTGCGGGTCGGCCAGCAGAGCGTTGACGAGAGTGGTCTTGCCGGCGCCCAGGTATCCCCCGACCACCAGGAGGGGGAGGCGCTGTTGCCGGGTGTCCATGGGTGCAGTCTTGCGCAGGTCGGGGAGGATGGGCGCCGGGCGACTCAGTCGGCGGGGAAGAGCCTTCCTCCGAGCATGGTTCCCCAGACGGGGACGTCGCGGAGATCGACCGGGTCGATGGTGAAGGGGTCCTCCTCGAGGATTGCCAGGTCTGCGTGCTTGTGGGGCGAGATGCTTCCGACCTCGTCGTCCATCTTGAGCTGGTGGGCGGCACCCAGGGTGATGGCGTGGATCGCCTCGGCGACACTGATGCGTTCCTCGGGGCCGAGCAGCACACCGGTGGCGGTGAGGCGGTTGACGGCCGACCAGGCGACGTGGAGGGATCCGAGCGGGGTGACCGGCGCGTCGCTGTGCATCGACAGGGGAACGCCCAGGTCGAGTGCCGTTCGGGCCGAGTTCATGCGGGCCGCCCGATCGGGGCCGACGGTCGAGGATGCGTGCTGGTCGCCCCAGAAGAACGTGTGGTTCGAGAACACGTTGGCGCACATGCCGAGTGCTGCGATCCGGCGGTACTGGTCGGGACTGGTGAGTTGGCAGTGCTGGGCCGTGTGGCGGTGGTCGATCCTCGGTGTCTCGGCCAGCAGCGCCTCGACGGACTCGAGCCAGACGTCTACGGCCTCGTCGCCGTTGCAGTGGACGTGGATGAGGAGCCCGGCCTTGTGGTAGGGGCGCAGGATGTCGGTGACCTGTTCGGGTGGGACCAGCCAGAGGCCGTTGCGGCCGTCGAGGTAGTGGGGCGGGCGGAGGCGGGCGGTCCACCCCTGGATCGAACCATCGATGACCAACTTGACGTGGCCGAACCGGAGCTTGGCGCTGGACATGTCCCTGCTGGCTGCGACAGCGGCTGCGGCCTGTTCGAGGGAATCCGTCGTCCCGGGCACAGGCATGTGGAACACCGAGAGGCGGGCGGGGAAGTCGTCGTGGTCGACCACCTTGCGGTACCGCTCGATTTCGGCGGCTTCGGTCGACTGCCGGTTGCCGAGGTCGGTGAGGGTCGTGGTGCCGGTGTAGCGGGCCTTGTGGCCGAAGTTCCAGAGGGATCCATCGGACTTCATGCGGCCCCAGAACTTGCGGAAGGCCGTCTCGGCGAGGGAGATCGCCGCCGGTTCCTGAAGCTCGCCGATAGGCCAACCGGAACCGTCCTTGGGGACGCCGTCGATGTCGGTATCGGCCGTGATGCCCTCGGCCTCCATGAGGGCGTTGTTGACCGTGGCCAGGTGGAGGCTGGCGTGCATGACGAAGATCGGGCGGCTGGTCGAGACCTGGTCGAGGTGCCTGGCGACGAGGCGCTCACCCGGGAAGTAGATGGGGTCGAGCCCCCAGGCGAGGAGCGGCTCGGTCGGGCCGGCCTTGTCGGCCATCACCGTTTCCGCCTCGCGGAGCCGATCGATGACGTCCTCGAGGGTCCGGCAGGCGGGCCACATTCTCCCGTCGGGGCCACGCCGGTCGAAGTAGCCGCAGTAGGTGTGGAGCCACATGCCGCCGGCCATTGCGTGGCAGTGCGCCTCGACGAATCCGGGCAACAGCGTGAACCGTTCGAGCGAGCCGTCGACGACGGCGCCGTCGATGGCAAGGAGTTCCTGTGTCGTTCCGACGGCGAGTATGCGCTCGTCGCGGACGGCGACCGCCTCGGCGGTGGGTCGGGAGGAATCGAGCGTGTGAACGGCGGCGGCAGGGTAGACGGTGGTCGGCGAAGAGGGCATCGCGGCAACCTACTGTCAGGGGAGGAGTGGCAAGGGTTCCACAGCCGGACGAAATGTCCTGTACGCGGGTCAGGCGTGGGCGTAAGGTCACCGTCACCGAAGAGAGGAGGTGGTCCATATCAACGGTGAACAACATGGGACCTCGGAGGTGGTCGGCCGCTAGGTCGAGTGATCCGCCCGGCGAATCCCCGCCGGCCACCCCTGAACACCGACCGCCGGAAGAAGGTCCCCTCCGGCAGACCAGGTCGGCTTCAGGCAGAGAAGCACAATTTCAATCAATCCCAGACGCGGGGGCGTGTTTGCGCACGTCCTCGTGTCGCGTTCGTGTCCGGAACACCTGCGGCCGGTTACCCTCCCCGACCATGAATCGTCCCACGGCCTTCGCCCACCATCGCTTCCTAGGTGACAAGCGCACTCAACAGGTCTACGACCTCGACGAGGTCACTGACGAGGACGCCCTCTCCGTGGTGCTCGACGAGTTGATGGCCAGCGACGCCTTCCTCTGCTTCGGACCCGACACCCTTGCCGAGGCCCGCAACCGCGGCTACAAGTTGCAGAAGGTCTAGGCCGGAGAACTGGACCCGGCTTGATCCTCGACCAACTCGGGAGCCTGTTCAGCGCCCTGGAGCGCTTCTACGACGAACAGGCGGCGCAGGCAGGACCGGCGATGCTGGCGCAGGTAGCCGGAGAACTGGGCAGGGTCACAGCCGGCGACATCACCGTTCCTGAGCCGGCACCCCTTCCGGCCACGCAGCTGCTCGAGCGGCTCGATCCGGGGGCCGATCCCGTGCTCGGAGAGTTCCTGGGGCTGGCCGGTGCGCTGACCTGGACGCAGACGGCGGCGTACGCCGAGACGCTGTCATCCCATTTCCTCGACAACTACGGCTACGTGCGCTTGGTGGGACCGACCGCGGCGGCCCTGGTCAGCAGCACACGCGTGGCCGTTGGCGTGGGGGTGTGGGGCTCGGGGCTGTACTACCCCCGGCACGCCCATCCGTCCGAGGAGGCGTACCACGTGCTCGCCGGCGACGTGGGCTTCAGCGGCGCCGACGGTGTGCGCCGGGAACTGCACCCGGGAGACTGCGCCCACAACGGTCCTGATGAACCGCACGAACTGTGGTTTGGTGCACCCGGAGAGGATCCCGACCGGTCTCCGCCCTGCGTGCTGCTCTGGGCCTGGGTTGGCGAGATCGGCGTGGACGCGCGACTCGTGTAGCCGGAGGGGGTTGCCTTCAGCCCCGTGTCTGTTCCCGAATCAGGTTGAGAGAGCTGCCGGCGTGGAACCAGAGGATCTGGTCGGAGGAGAACGTGTGGTTCGTGCCGATCGTCGTCGAAGAGCCGTCCTCATGGGAAATGACGACCTCGACGGGTGTGTCGGGGGCGAGGTCGACGAGGCCGTTGACGGAGATGCGATCCCGCTCACCGATCGCTTCGTAGTCGGCGGGGTCGGCGAACGTGAGGGGGAGCACGCCCTGCTTCTTGAGGTTGGTCTCGTGGATGCGGGCGAACGAGCGGGCGATCACGGCGCGGGCGCCCCGGAAGCGGGGCTCCATGGCGGCGTGCTCGCGTGAGGAGCCCTCGCCCATGTTCTCGTCGCCGATGACGACCCAGGCGATGCCGGCCTCGTGGTACCGCTTGGCGATTTCGGGATAGGGGCGTCGCTCGCCGTCGGTGATGTCGAGCCCGATGCCGACCTCGCCGCCGTGGGCGTTGACGGCGCCCATGTAGAGGTTGCCGGAGATGTTCTCGAGGTGGCCGCGGTAGCGCAGCCAGGGGCCGGCCATGGAGATGTGGTCGGTGGTGCACTTGCCCTGGGCCTTGACCAGTACGGGCAGGTCGGCGAGGTCCTCGCCGTCCCATGCTGGAAAGGGGGTGAGTTCCTGCAGGCGCTCGCTGCTGGGCGACACGACGACCGCGATGCCGCTGCCGTCCTCGGGCGGGGCCAGGAAGGTGTCAGCACCCGGGTCGAAGCCCTGCGCCGGAAGTTCCTCGCCGGCACCGACGCTGAGACGGACCTCCTCGCCGGCGTCGTTGAGGAGCGTGTCGTTGGCCGGGTCGAAGTCGAGGCGGCCGGCCAGCGTGAGGGCGATGACCGTCTCGGGGGACGTCACGAAGGCGTGAGTCGTGGCGTAGCCGTCGTTGCGCTTCGGGAAGTTGCGGTTGTAGCTGGTGACGATCGAGTTGGGGACGCCGTCCTCGACGTCCTGGCGGTCCCACTGGCCGATGCACGGTCCGCAGGCGTTGGCCAACACGGTGGCACCCAATGCCTCGAAGTCGGCCAGCAGGCCGTCGCGCTCGATGGTGGCCCGTACCTGCTCGGAGCCGGGGGTGACCAGCAGGGGTACCTTGCAGGAGATGCCCTTGGCGATGGCGTCGCGGGCGATTCCGGCGGCCCGGGTGATGTCCTCGTAGGAGGAGTTGGTGCAGGACCCGATGAGGCCGGCGCTGACCTCGAGCGGCCAGCCGTTGGCCCGGGCCTCGTCGCCCAGGTCGGCGACAGGGCGGGCCAGGTCGGGGGTGTGGGGGCCGTTGATGTGCGGCGACAGGGTGGAGAGGTCGATCTCGATGACCTGGTCGAAGTAGGCGCCGGGGTCGGCCTCGACCTCGTCGTCGGCCCGCAGGTGGTGGGCCACGGCGTCGGCGGCGTCGGCGACGGCCTCGCGGCCGGTGGCCTTGAGGTAGCGGCCGACGGCATCGTCATAGGCGAACAGCGACGTGGTGGCGCCGATCTCGGCGCCCATGTTGCAGATGGTGCCCTTGCCGGTGGCGGACAGGCTGCGTGCGCCGGACCCGAAGTACTCGACGATGGCGCCGGTGCCGCCCTTCACGGTGAGGATCTGGGCGACCTTGAGGATGACGTCCTTCGGGGCGGCCCAGCCGCTCAGTTCGCCGGTCAGGTGGACGCCGATGAGCCGGGGCCACCTGAAGTTCCACGGGAAGCCGGTCATGATGTCGACGGCGTCGGCGCCGCCCACGCCGATGGCGACCATGCCGAGGCCGCCGGCGTTCGGAGTGTGGCTGTCGGTGCCGATCATCATCCCGCCGGGGAAGGCGTACTGCTCGAGCACGACCTGGTGGATGATGCCCGAGCCGGGCTTCCAGAAGCCGGCGCCGTAGCGGGCACACACGGACTCGAGGAAGTCGTAGACCTCGGCGTTTCCGTCGACGGCCGCCTGGAGGTCGAGTTTGGCGTCGTCGCGTGCCTGGATGAGGTGGTCGCAGTGCGTGGTGGTGGGGACCTGTACCTCGTCGAGGCCGGCGGTCATGAATTGCAGCCACGTCATCTGGGCGGTGGCGTCCTGCAGGGCCACGCGATCGGGCCGCATGTCGACGTACGACTCGCCGCGTTCGAGGTCGGTGTTCGCCGGGTCGTCGAGGTGGTTGACGAGCACCTTCTCGGCCAGCGTCAGTGCCCGCCCGAAGTGGGCCCGACCGGTGGCGACCCGCTCGTCGAGCGTGGCGTAGACGCTCTGGATGAGGTCGATCGGAGTGCTGGCGGCGACGGGCATCGGGTTGAAGGAACTCCTGTGTGGGACGGATGGACGGGACCAGGAGGCCGGGTTCGGGCTGCCGGCGTCCCGAACCCGAGGCTATCCGCGGGGACCAGCGCCCGGAGGTGTCACAACTCCGGCCAGTGGCGCCTGTTTCGCTTCGCTCGGCGGTCGCGGTCGCCCAGCGCCCAGACGCGGCGCCAGGCGCCGATGTCGGGGCCGGTGAGGTCCGGCGACGTGCCGGCGTGTGCCCGCACCCTGGCTTGCCACCAGTCGGAGGTGGCTTCGTCCGCCAGCGCCGCAACCGCAGCCTCCAGACGGGCGGCGAACGCCCGTGAGTTCTCGTCCTCGCCGGGCTGCAGTGGGTCGCCGAACGTGACGGTGGTGCGCGACGGCTGTGGCAGCTTCTTCCCCTTGCGCAGGATCCGTCCCGTGCCCTGCAGGTGAACCGGCACAACCGGCACATTGCACCGGATCGCCAGGTAGGCGGCGCCTCCCCGGAACGGTTGACCCCACCCGTCGGGGCTGCGGCCCCCCTCGGGGAAGATCAGCAGGCTCCATCCGTCGCCGATGAGGTCCGTGGCGAGCGACGCCGACTGGCGCCCGACCTTGGTGCGCTCGATCGGGATGGCGCCAATGGCGAGGGCGGCGATCGAGCCGCCGATCCGGGTGCGGAAGAAGTAGTCGGCGGCGGCCCCGACCACCAGTCGGTGTCGCCACGGCTCGGGCACCGTGGTGAGCATCAGCGGTGTGTCGGCGTGGCTGTGGTGGTTGGCGGCGAAGATCACCGGGCCGTCGAGGCGGTCGAGGCGGTCGAGCCCCTTGACGGCCGGGGAGGCGACAAGCGACATGACCGGTCGCATCACGCCCTCGACCAGCGCCAGGCGGGCCACCCGTGCCGGCTGTGAGCGGGCCCAGTCAGTGTCGAAGTCGGTTCCCGTGTGCCGCACGGGAGGCGGTGGTTCCACGCCGTTCGGCACCGGGGTGGCACGCAGCGGGAAGCTCAGTCGGGCCACCCGGGCCCTGGCCTTCGCCACCTGTAGTCGGACGTGGTTCACGCGCTCGACACGTCCCGTACCGCCACCCTCACGTCACGTCCGCCATCAGGATCGGCGGGTTCTTGAGGTGGGTGATGGTCGGCTGTGGCCCGACCACGTCGGTCGACATCTCGAGGGCATCCTGCAGGGTTGATGCCGGCTGGAACCCCATGCGCCGCACGGCAGCGGTGTCGCCGCCGACGACGATCACCCTCCCGAGGTGTTGCAGGGCATGCGCCCCCCAGTACCACATGTAGAAGGGGTGGACGCCGTGGTAGGCGTACGAGGTGCGGTACAGGTGCTTGTACCACTCGTCCTCGGCGAACTGCTTCTCCCACTTCTTCTCGATCTCGGCCGGGTCGGTGGTGTCGGCCAGGACCTGTTCGAAGAAGTCGATGTAGCTGGGATGGTGGACGGGGTGGAACTCCCACGGCGTCGGGTGCCCCATGATCAGCACGCCACCCTCCCGCACCAGCGGCTTCCCCCGGTACAGGTTGAAGAAGTAGCCCAGCCCCAGGCACATCACGAGGATCGGATTCATGATCGAGTTGACGTTGTAGGGGCAGATGTAGGGGAGCCCCATGGTGAGCACGTCGGTCTGTCCCTCAACGGGCACGAGCTGCTGCTTGTAGACGTTCGCCGTCGTCACTTCGTGGACGGCCTCGACCTCGCCGGCCTGCACCGAGGTGAGTTCGTAGGGCGCCAGCCACGACGAGAACACCTTGCGCTTCCCTGCCGAAGGCATGAGTTTGAGGCCCTGCTGCATGGCGAGGAATCCCGCCCGGTCCTTCGGCGACCACTCCCACTCGCGCTTCTGGAGCACCGACATCGGACCCTCGCGGCCGAACGTGTTGTTGTTGACCGTGGTCTCGATCTGGAAGATCTTCACGTCGGCGTCGCGCAGCACCTTGCCCATCCGCCAGTTGGAGGCGTGCAGCGCCGAGTTCTCCCGGTCCATGAAGGAGCGGGAGTTGAGCATGGTGTGGACGTTGTGGTGGTGGCGCAGGCCGGTGTAGCCGGACAGGCCGGTGGCGGTGCTCTTGTGGCCGCCGTCCATGGCCACGAGGTTGATGTTGACGTAGACGACGAGGTCGCTCTCGGCAGCCCGCTTGCTGAACTGCACGTCCTCGCCGTGGGGGGTCTGGCCGAGCACCACCATGCCGTCGGGGTCCTCGGCGTCGTGGTTGTAGAGGCGGCCAGAAGGGGCGAAGGCGTCGTAGACGCGGTCGCCGACGGCGTGGCGCAACTCGTCCTCGGTCATCCGCCGGTGGATGGCCAGCGCAGCGATGAGGTGCACGTCGTCGACGCCGGCCTCTGCGGCAAGGTCGAGGACAGCCTCGATGACCCGTTGACGGATGTCGGGCCGGCGCATCGGCGGCAGGGGCAACGAGATGTCGTCGAAGGCGATGGTGAGCTTCATGCCGGAATGCAGCAGTGCCGGGAGGGGTTCGGAGTCGCCCAGTGGGTTGAGGAGTGCGCTGCGGATGGCGCCGTCGGGGTCGGCGAGCCCCTCGAGCGGCTCGGCCGGGTAGATCACCCGGGTGCGATCGGCAGGCAACTTCTCGAGCCGGAATCCCTCGCCGTGGTGGAACAGGACCGGTGGGCTGCTGCGGTCGACGTCGAGGACGAAGCCGGGTCGGGGGGCGAGGTGGCCGTTGCTCACTTGCTCATCTCCATGAGGGCTTCTCGTTCCTTTTCGTCGCGCAGGTCGAAGGCCACCTTGACGGCTCCTCGTCGACCGGCGGCTGCGGCGTGTTCGAGTGCATCGCGGTAGCGGTGCAGGGGATAGGTCGCCGACACGAGGCGGCCCAGGTCGGCGGCCCGGACAAGCCCGGCGGCCAGGTCGAAGGTCCGGGCGGTGGAGCCGTCCGGGAGGGTCTCGGTGCCGTAGGTGTAGGCGCCGACCAGTTCGATCTCACGGTGCCACAGCGGCGTCAGTTCGAGGCTGACGGAGGCGGGCATGCCGACGAGCACGATGCGTCCCCGTGGGCGGGTGATCGCCATGGCGTCGGTGAGGCTGGCCGAGGAGCCCACGCAGTCGACGACCACGTCGGTGCCTCCGCTGAGCCGGTCGACGGCGCCGTCGTCGCCGGCGATGCTGACGGCCCGGCTACCGGTGGCCCGCCGTACCGCACGGCGGATGCCGTCGGGCTCGACGACCAGGTCGGCGCCGAGTTCTGCGGCGAGGCGTCGTTGGCTGGGGTAGCGGGCGGTCGCCACGACGGTCCGAGGCTTGGCGAAGGTGCGGAGGGCGGCGATCGTGAGCAGGCCGAGGGTGCCGGCGCCCAGCACCGTGACGATGGCGCCGTCGGGAACGTCGGCGACGAGGGCGGCGTGGACGGCGCAGGCCGTGGGTTCGACCATCACGGCCGACTCGTCGCTGAACGAGCCGTCGACGGGGTGGAGTTGGCTGGGGTGGGCCGAGAAGGCGGTCGCCCATCCACCGCCCGTGTCGTGGCAGGAGCCGGTCTGGATGCCCGGCTCGAGGTCTCCGAACGTCGTGTTCTCGCAGTTTCCGAGTTGGCCGGTGGCGCACGGGTCGCATGTGGGGTCGAGGTTGCGGCTGACGCAGCCCAGGACCGGCTCGAGCACCACCCGGGTGCCGTCGTCGAGGTCGCCCACGACCTCGTGGCCCGGTACGAACGGGAACGAGACGAACGGTTCGAAGTAGCGGGCCGAGCGACCGTCGATGGTGGCGAGGTCCGATCCACAGATGCCCGACAGGCGGGGTCGGACCCGCACCCAGTCGGGGCCGGGAGCGGTCGGCGGGTCGAGGTCAGCGAGGTGTAGCGGCCCGACGGAGGCGCCACGGCCCGGCGTGAGGCTGCCGGCCAGGCGCGCCGCGGCGAATCGGGGAACGTTGCGGCGGAACTCCAGGGCCTTCATCGGACGGCTGTCCGTGGGGGAGCGATGGGCAGCAGGCGCCGGGTCATGCCGGGCGACTTGCGGAAGTCCTCGACCAGCCAACCGCGCTTGCGGGCGATGGAGGCGAGGCGGGTCTCGGGATTCACGGCGACGGGGAAGCCGACTGCCTCGAGCATCGGGAGGTCGCTGGCCGAGTCGGCGTAGGCAATCGACTCGCGAAGGTCGCAGCCGTGTTCTTCGGCGAGGTCCACGAGTGCCTGGTAGCGGGCCTCGCCGGTGGGGGGCACGGAGGTGAGCTGCCCGTCGTAGGTGCCGTCCTTGGTGCCGAGCCGGGCACACACCACGTCGTCGAAGAGGGGCCGCAGCGGCTCGACCACGAAGTCGAGGGCGCCGGTGATGAGGACGGTGCGATGCCCGAGCGCCCGGTGCTCGCGCACCCGTCGGATGGCAGCGGGGAACGACTTGGCGAGGAGCAGTTCGTTGACGTGCTCGAGGGCGTCTTCGGCGATCTGGTCGACCGGGGCGCCGTCATAGCGTCGATAGAAGTGGCGAAGGAAGTCGCTGCGGTCCCGGCGGTCGAGGGCCAGCAGGCGGGGGGCCTCGGCGATGGTCTTCATCACGAAGTGGGCCCGGTCGCGGGTATCGAGGTGGCGGCTCGCCAGCCACGAGTACGAGGCCACGACGTTCGAGGCGATGAGGGTGTTCTCGAGGTCGAAGGCGGCAAGGTGCCGGTCGGGGGAGAGGACCTGGGTGCGCAGCCTCTCGGAGCGACTCTGACCTCCCCGGGTCGGTGGGCGCGTCGGCGCACGGGCGGCCTTGACCACCGACGGGAGGTGCACCTCGGGTACGTAGTGGTCCCAGTCGATGGTGCGGGGGTCGAAGCAGAATGTGGCCCGGTCGTCATCGTCGAGTTGGTCCCAAAGGGTGATCAGGCGGTCCAGGCCGTAGACCGCCTCGCATTCCGCATAGGCGCCGTAGAGGTCGACGTAGCCCATGGCCCGGTCGATGAGTTCGCGCCTCTCCTCGAGCCGGGCGGAGGTCATGGCGTGGCGCCCCCGCACGGGGAGCATGTCGAAGGCCTTGTGTGCCCGGTCGAGCATGGAGCCGGCCCGTTCGAGTTGCTGCTTGACCCGTCCCCGGCCGGGGAACGACCACTGGGGCACGGAGATGGGCTGGCCGTGTTCGTCGTAGATGGGGTGCTCGGTGAACCACTCCCGCACCAGGTCGACGAGCTTCCCGTAGCGGAGGGGGTTCTCCGCACCTGAGGCGACCTGGACGATGTCGCCTCCAGGGGGTGCGTCTGGGTCGGGGCCGCGGGCGGCGACGGCGCAGATGGCGGCGACGACGAAGTCGACCGGGATGACGTCGACGGTGCCCTCGGGTACGCCCGGGAACTCCTTGAGGAGGCCGCGGGCGTAGGAGATGATGACCGGCTCGGCCATTCGGAAGCCGCGGATCCAGCCCGGCACGGGCTCGGCGAAGGACGACTCGATGATCGAGGGGCGCACGATGCTGACGGGAACGTCGCCTGCCGATTCGGTCAGGGCGACCTCGCCGAGGGCCTTCGTGTAGGCGTAGGCGTCGGGGAAGCCCAGCGAGGAGGCCCGGGAGCGGCCGGCCTCCGCCATGCGGTCCTCGACCCAGCGGGTGCGGAGCTGTTCGGTCTTGGCGGCCAGGGCGGGGGTGCCGGCGGCGCCGAGTTCCTTGTGGGCGGCCTCTCGGAATCCCGCCAACTTCTCGGGGGAGCGGCTGGCATTCTCGGTCTCTGCTCGGATGCGTCTGGCGCTGTCGACCTCGGAACGCCAGTCGACGTCGACGAAGAAGGGGCTCTGGTTGACGGGCTCCTCGGGTGCGGCGCCCCGGCGGCTTCCGGCCACGTAGCAGGTCGAGACGGCGACGAGGTGGGGGGCGATGCCGAGGCTCTGGAGGGTCTCGACGACGCGGACGGAGCCGAGCAGGTTGATCTCGACGGCCTGGTCGAGTGGCGAGTCGAAGCTGACGACCGCCGCCGAGTGGATGAAGAGGTCGCAGGTGGCGAGGGCGGAGCGACCCTCTTCGTCGAGGCCGAGGCCGTTGTTGGTGACGTCGCCGGCGACTGCGGTGATTCTCCGGGCGGTCATCTCCTCGAAGGCGTCCTTGCCGAGTTCGGCGCGGAGGCGGTCGAAGGCGTCGTTGTGGAGGATGTCGCGGCTGACGCGCCGTTCGGCGCCTCGACGCCCGGGTCGGACGATGAGGACGAGTTCGCAGTCGGGGACGGTGCGGAGGAGTCGTTCGACGAGGGCGGTGCCGAGGAAGCCCGTGCTTCCGGTGATGGCGATGCGGCGTCTGGCCAGCGATTCGACGATCATGGCCCTCTTTCTACCAGATGGTCAGGGTACTTACCAGATGGTCAGGATAAGTAGTAATGTGCAGGCATGCCTGAGGCGACGACGATCCGGGACACGGTGCGCGCCACCGTGCGCGGGGTCACCCGGTCCTCGGGCAAGGGCGCAGAGACCCGGGAGCGCATCCTCGACGGCGCCCTCTCGTCATTCGGCACGATCGGCTACGACGGCACGTCGCTCGACGACCTGGCCAACGGCCTCGGCATCCGCAAGCAGACGATCCTCTACCACTTCGTCAGCAAGCGGGGCCTGCTCGGTGCAGTCGTGGATCGCAGCGCCGCCGACCTGAACGCCGCCCTACTCGAGGTGCTCGACGGCGAGGCCACCGACTGGGAACGGGTGGAGGCGCTGGTGCGCTCCGTCTTCCGGGTGGCACTCGAGCAGCCGCTGCTGATGGGTCTGCTGCGCGAGGTGTCGCGACCCGGCTCACCGGCGGCACCCCGCCTCAAGGGCGCCATGGGGCCGCTCATGGACCGGGCGCAGGCCTGGATGGAGCGGGAGATGGACGCCGGCAGGATGCGACGTACCGACGCCCAACTGGTGCTGATCAGCGCCTACTCGACGGTGGTGGGCCTGGCGACCGAGATCGAGGTGCTGCGCGCCGCCGGCCTCGAGCCGACGATGCGCACCGTGGCGACCCGTCGCCGCGAACTGCTGCGGTTCCTGCGCGCCTCCCTCGACCCCCAGCGCTGAGGCGGGGCGGAGTTCCTCAGCGGCGGGTGTTGCGGCGGCGGCGGGCGTGGCGTTCGACGGCGAGGTCGACCAGGCGGTCGACGAGTGCCGGGTAGGTCAGGCCCGCCTTCTGCCAGAGCCGTGGATACATCGAGATGGGCGTGAAGCCCGGGATCGTGTTGACCTCGTTGAGCACCGGGCCCCGGCCGTCGTCGGCGAGGAAGAAGTCGACCCGGGCCATCCCGGAGCAGCGCAGGGCCAGGAACGCCCGTGCGGCCAGTTCCTGGAACAGGACGACTGTCTCTGGTTCGAGGTCTGGATCGTCGAGCAACTCGGCGGCGTCGGTCTCGTACTTGTCGGCGTAGTCGTAGAAATCGGCGCCGGGACGGATCTCGCCGGGCCCCGACACCTGCGGCACCCGGTCGCCCAACACCGCCAGTTCGATCTCGCGGCCGGTGATCGCCTCCTCGACGATGACCCACTCGTCGTAGGCGGCAGCGGCATTCAGGGCCACCTCGAGGGTGGCGGCATCGGTGGCCTTCGACACCCCGATCGAGGATCCCAGGTTGGCGGGCTTCACGAACACCGTCGGGCCCAGGTCGGTGAGCAGGGAGTCGAGCAGGGCGGCAAGGGTGTCGGTGCCCGGGGCGCCGAGGTCGTCGGCGTGGAGGCCCCGGTAGCGGGTCTGGGGCAGGCCGTGCTGGGCCAGTACTTCCTTGGCGACCAACTTGTCCATCGCCAGCGACGAGCCCAGCACGCCGGCACCCACATAGGGCACGTCGGCCAACTCGAGCAGGCCCTGGACCGTGCCGTCCTCTCCCAGGGGGCCGTGCAGCAGGGGGAACACGACCACGGGTCCGGCGGCTGACAGTTCGGCGAGGCAGGGGAGCGGGTCCCAGGCGGGCCCGGTCGGGTCGAGTGCATCGGGGAGGTCGCCGGCAGCGTGGGCGGCAGCAGCGGCCTCGGCCAGCGACCAGCGACCGTCGGTGTCGATGCCCACCGGGACCACGTCGTAGCGGCCGGCGTCGATGGCTGCCAGCACGTGGCGGGCCGACACGCACGAGACATCGTGTTCGGCGCTGCGTCCACCGAACAGGAGGACGAACGTGCGCCGGTCTGTGGCGTCGGCGGTGGGGGAGGCCATGGGCAGATGGTACGGCCGGTCCGCTTCGGCGGGGTGGCACCTCCGGTGGGTCCCGGGCTGGGAGAATCAATCCATGCGCTTCCGAGCCTCGCAGGTGGCCACCGCCGTGGGCGGCGAACTGGTCGGTGACGACGTCTGGCTCGACGGCGCCACCCAGGACTCACGTACGGTCACGCCGGGCTGCCTGTTCGTTCCGATCGTCGCCGAACGCGACGGCCACGAGTTCATCGCGGCGGCCCTCGATGCTGGTGCCGCCGGCTACCTGACGGACAACGGCACGCTCGGGGGAGGTGCTGAAGCGACGGCGATCCGGGTAGGCGACACGGGCGCTGCACTGCTGGCCCTGGGTTCTGTGGCTCGTAGTTCGCTTGACGGGCCGGTGGTCGGCATCACCGGCTCGGTCGGCAAGACCTCGGTCAAGGACCTGGCCCGGGCGGTGCTCGCCCGGCGGGGGCCGGTACACGCCAGCCACCGTTCGTTCAACAACGAGATCGGCGTGCCGCTGACGCTCCTCGGCTCTCCGGAAACTGCGGCGGTCGTGGTCGAGCTCGGCGCCCGCCATGTCGGCGACATCGCCGCACTCTGCGAGGTGGCCCGACCGGACATCGGCGTGCTGACCACCGTGGCCGTCGCCCATACCGGCGAGTTCGGCTCGCTCGAGGCCGTGGCGCGCACCAAGGGTGAGCTGTTCGACGCCCTGCCTCCCGACGGCTGTGCGGTGCTCAACGCCGATGTGCCTGAGGTCGTGGCGCAGGCGTACCGCTCACGCTCCCAGGTCCTCACATTCGGTGACACCGGCGAGGTCCGCGCCCGGGACATCGTGCTCGACGACGACCTGCGGGCTTCGTTCCGCCTGGAGTCGCCATGGGGCCGGACCGAGGTGCGGCTGTCCGTCCACGGGGCGCACATGGTCCCCAACGCCCTGGCTGCTGCGGCCGTGGGCCTGGTGCTCGACATGCCCCTCGCCGACGTGGCGGCAGGCCTCGCCGAGGGAGTCGCCTCACCGTGGCGTATGGAGCTGGGCACGGCACCGTCGGGTCTGCGGGTGCTCAACGACGCCTACAACGCCAACCCGGCCTCGACGGCAGCGGCGCTCGAATCCCTGGCCGCCCTCCCGGTG
>Ga0208131_1000256_pt1 | contig 16320 bp, 16 predicted proteins | sample ETNtaG_14_FD_185781 | JGI IMG/M metagenome (GOLD analysis project Ga0208131, IMG submission 185781) | Marine microbial and viral communities from oxygen minimum zone, Eastern Pacific Ocean - ETNP201406SV73 (SPAdes) (version 2) | ecosystem: Environmental > Aquatic > Marine > Oceanic ...
GGGAACGAAGCCAGCTCGACATCGGTCAGGTCGCTCTCGACCGGGTAGACGTTGCGGGCCGGGATTGCACAGAACTGGGCGTAGCCGCCGTCGCGCTCCGAGCCCAGGTAGCCGGCCTTCGAACGGTCGGCCGGGTCGACGGCGTCACGGATCCAGCCGTCGGCCAGCACCCGACGGCCCATCAGGCCCGGGCCCACCGCCTCACCGACCGCCACCACCTCACCGCACGGGTCGGCACCCTGGATGCGGGGGAAGGTGAGGCCGCCACCGCCCCACGTGCCGTCCTCTCCGGCCTCGAGACCGAAGCCGTCCGATCCGGTGGCACCGGTCACCGACTTGGAGTACCAGCCCACCCTGGTGTTCACGTCCGTGTTGTTCATACCGCAGGCCCGGACCCGCACCAGGACCTCGTCTGCTGCGGGAACGGGGAGCGGCACGTCGTGACGTAGCACCAGCATCTCCGGCCCGCCGTTGCCCACCAGGTGCAGGGCGGTCATGGTTCCGGGCAGCCGACTCATCGCCTCGGTACCACCTCGTAGCCGGGTTCCTCGGGTTCGTCGTCGAGGATCTCGGCCGGGAAGCCGGACGCTCGGATCTCCAGCCCGGTCGGCTCCTCGAGGCGACGGATGATGTTGGGCGACCACTCGCGGGGCCCGTAGCGCTCCTGTCCGTCCTCGAAGATCCGCCGAAGCAGCGGCGACACCTCCAGCGGCACCCCGTGGCGGGTCGCCACGTCGTCGAACAGGCCGATGTCCTTCACCACCAGGTCCATCGTGAAGCTGATGTCCCGGCTGCCGTTCAGGATCACCTGGCTCTCGGTCTCATGCACGAACGAGTTGCCCGACGAGACCCGGATGGCCTCATACGTGGTCGAGAGGTCCATGCCGGCGGCCGCTGCCGTCACCAGCGCCTCGCTCAACGTGACCAGGTTCGCCGTCGCCAGGTAGTTGGTGACCACCTTCAGGACCGATGCCGAGCCCAACGGCCCGGTGTGCAGGATGCGTCGTCCCATGGCGGTGAGCACCGGTAGCACCCGCTCGAAGGTGGACCGCTCGCAGCCGGCCAGGATGGCGATGTTGCCGGTCGCAGCCCGGTGGCAACCACCGGAGACCGGACAGTCGACGGGTTCGGCGCCCACGGCCTGCACGAGCGTCCCCATGCGACGCACCTCGGCCTCGTCGGTGGTGCTCATCTCCATCCAGACCATGCCCGCTGAGAGCCCAGCCAGGATCCCGTCGTCGGCCTCCATCACCTCGGAGCAGGCGGCGGGCGAAGGCAGACAGGTGATGATCGTGTCGCATTCCTCGGCCATCTCCCTGGGGGACCCGGCCCAGGAGGCGCCGGCGTCCAGGAACGGCTGGGCGGCCACCGGGTCCAGGTCCCGGACCGTGAGGTTGAAGCCGTTGCGTTGCAGGCTCCCGGCCAACTTGGCGCCGACATTGCCCAACCCGATGAAACCGATGCGCATGGCCGCGCACTCTAGGCACTGAACCCGACGCCATGGGCAGGCAGGCCGCCTACCGACGCACAGTCCGGGACCGGCGTTGGCCTACCCTGCGGGCATGTCCGAGCACCTGCGTCCCGACACCTGGGGGCACCTGGCGATAGCCGCGGCCCTCCTGGTCGGAGTCCTGCTCGTCGGCACGGTCGGCTACTCGATGCTCGGCCTGGACTCTGTCGACGCCATCTACCAGACCATCATCACCGTCAGCACGGTCGGCTTCCGGGAGATCGCCGACGGCGACCCGGGCACGACGTGGAAGGCGTTCACCTCGGTGCTCATCATCCTGGGCACCGGTTCGATGCTCTACGGCGCCACCTCGGTGATCGAGAGCATCGTCGAGGGCCGGCTCACCGGCCAACTACGGAGGTACCGCATGCAACGCACCATCGACGCCATGGATGACCACCTGATCGTCTGCGGCACGGGCCGCGTGGGACGGGCCATCACGGAGTTCGTCCGGTCGATCGGCCAGGAGGTGGTCGTGGTGGACCGGGACCCCTCCCGCTTCAGCGAACGGGACACGCTCCACGTGCTGGGTGACGCCACCAGCGACGAGATCCTCCGACGGGCGGGCATCGAGCGGGCCACCACCCTCGTGACCGCCCTGGGGACCGCCGTGGACAACCTCTACGTCACCCTCTCGTCCCGGAAGATGAACCCAGAGCTCTTCATCGTGTCGCGCGCCGACGACCCCGAGGCGATGGCCAAGATGCTCCAGGTGGGTGCCGACAGGGCCGTCAACCCGTACGAGATCGGCGGCTCCCGCATGGCCAGCCTCGCCACCCAGCCCAACGTGGCCGACTTCGTGGACGTCGTGGTCCACGACGGCACCTTCGAGGCGAAGCTCCGGGAGATCCGGCTACCCGACGGATGCGGGTTCGTGGGCCAGACCATCGACAACCTGACGATCCGCCAATCGACCGGCGCCGTGGTCCTGAGCGTCCGCGACATGGCGTCACGCTTCCACACCGACGACGTCACCAGCCGCCCGTTCGCCGAGGGCGACGTGATCGTGGCAATCGGTTCCGACGAGGCCCTGGACCGGCTGGCAGCCGCCGTCACCTGCTGAGGAGTGCACCCATGATCGAACCAGACAGCCACCGCTTCGATACCCGTGCCCTGCACGCCGGCCAGAGACCGGATCCGGTCACCGGCTCGCGTGCCGTGCCCATCCACCAGACCACGTCGTTCGTGTTCGACTCCGTGGACCACGCCTCCGGTCTCTTCAACCTGGAGATCAGCGGCCACCTCTACTCGCGCATCTCCAACCCGACGGTGGCGGTGCTGGAGGAACGCATCGCATCCCTGGAGGGCGGGGTCGGCGGGGTCTGCACGTCCAGCGGCCAGGCGGCCTTCCACCTGGCGTTGGCGACGATCCTGGGTGCCGGCGACCACGTGGTGGCCAGCCGGAACATCTACGGCGGCAGCCACAACATGTTGAACCTGACGATGCCGCGCTTCGGGATCACGACCACGTTCGTGGACCCCCGGGACCCGCAGGCCTTCGCCGAGGCGATCCGGCCCGAGACACGCCTCGTGTTCGCCGAGACCCTCGGCAATCCCGGCATCGAGGTCCTGGACATCGCAGCGGTCGCCGACGTGGCACATGGCGCCGGCCTGCCCCTGGCGGTGGACTCCACGTTCGCCACGCCGTACCTGATCCGCCCCATCGAGCACGGGGCCGACATCGTCATCCACTCGGTCACAAAGTTCCTGGGAGGCCACGGCGTGGCGATCGGCGGAATCGTCGTGGACGGCGGCCGCTTCGACTGGGCCGCCGACGGGAAGTTCCCCACCCTCTCGGAGCCCTACGACGGCTACCACGGGATCACCTTCACCGAGGAGTTCGGTCCCGCCGCCCTGTCGATGCGGGCCCGCGCCGAGGGCCTGCGCGACTTCGGCGGCTGCATGAGTCCGGCGAACGCCTTCTACCTGCTGCAGGGAGTCGAGACGCTGCCGGTGCGCATGGCGCGCCACGTCGAGAACACCCTCCGCGTCATCGACATGCTGGATGGTCACGATGCCGTCTCGTGGATCAGCCACCCGGCGCACCCCAGCCATCCGGACCACGACCTGGCGAAGCGCCTCTACCCGAAGGGCGCCGGTGCCATCCTGAGCTTCGGCGTCCACGGCGGGCGAGACGCCGGTCGGAAGTTCATAGAGGCGGTGGACCTCGCCTCGCACCTCGCCAACGTGGGCGATGCCAAGACCCTCGTGATCCACCCCGGCTCCACCACCCACCAGCAGATGAGCGCCGAGGACCTGGCCGCGGCCGGCATCGGCGAGGAGCTGGTCCGCCTGAGTGTCGGCCTGGAGGATCCGGACGACATCTGCGACGACCTCTCCCGGGCCCTACGGGCCTCGCAGCGCTAGGGGTCGGCCGTGAAGTTCCAGGTTGACGACCTGACCGTCAACGCCGCCACCGGCGCCGTGTCCATCGAACGTGACGAGGTGGCCGACGCCCCCCTGGTGGTGCTCCTCCACGGAGCGGGCATGGACCGGACGGTCTGGTCGCAACAGACCCGGTGGTTGGCCCACCACGACACCCGGGCCCTCGCCGTGGACCTTCCCGGCCACGGCGGCTCCGAAGGTCCGGCGATCACGTCGATAGGGGAACTGGCTGCGTGGACCGCCCGGCTGGCCGAGGCCCTGGGCGGTCCGGTCCACCTGGTCGGCCATTCCATGGGCGCCTTCATCGCCCTCGAGGCGGCAGCTGCCACGCCGGACCGCATCGCCTCGGTCGTCCTGGTGGGGGTCGGGGCGGCCATGCCGGTCCATCCGGACCTCCAGACCGCGGCGGACGCCGACGATCCGCTGGCAGCGGCCCTCATGGCCGGATGGATGCACGGCCCGGACCAGCGGTTCGGCCTGAACCCCACCCCGGGGATGTCCATGACCGGTACCAGTCGTGCGGTCATCGAGGCGTGCCCTCCGGGGGTACTCGGACCCGACCTGGCTGCGTGCGCTGCCTACGGTGGAGCGGTGGATGCCGCCACGGTCCTGACCTGCCCGGTGACGATCATCCTCGGCACCCTCGACCGGATGACCCCCCGGAAGGCCGCCCAGCCGTTGCTGGATGCGATGCCCTCGGCCACCATCGTGGAACTACCCGACTCGGGACACGCTCCGATGATGGAGGAACCCGGTGCCGTACGCAGGGTGCTCGGCGACCACCTGGGGCGTCTGGCCGCCTGAAGGTCGGCCACCCGGGCCGATGGCGCGAACTAGTTCTGGAGCAGCTCCCGGAACGGGGTGCCCTTCGGCGGTCCCGGCTCCTTGGGGAGGCCCAGTACCCGCTCGCCGATGATGTTGCGCTGGACCTGATCCGTGCCGCCGTAGATGGCCGGTGCCGGGCTGAACACCGTGACCTCCTGGACGACGCCACCGGTGGCGCTCTCGCTGGCGGCGAGCATCCCGTCGGCACCGATGATGAGGTTTCCGACCTCGCGGCTCTGACGGACCATCTCACTCATCGAGAGCTTGGCGAGGTTGCCCTCGGCTCCGGTCCGGCTCCCGCCGGACTTGGCCCTCAGCATGTTGAGGCGGTTCACCTCACCCAAGATGTGCAGCTTGACGATCTCCTGGCGGACGATCAGGTCGTCGGCGTTGCCTGCAGCCCGGGCCAGGTTGATCATGGCGTCGGTGCCCATGCCACGACCGCCCTCCCCGTCGGGGCCGCGGTTGGCCCGATCGGTGAAGTCCCCGACCCTCTTCTGGAGGCGACCGGCTATCGGGCCCGGCGGCACCGAGATCGGGTGCTTTCCTCCGCCACCCAGGCTGGCGCGTTCCACGGTGAGCGTGGTGTTGGCGACCGCCCAGCCGGCGCCCAGGCCACCGATCACGGCGTCGTGGGGAACCCTCGCCTCATCCAGGAACACCTCGTTGAAGAGGGCCTGGCCGGTCATCTCCCGCAGCGGTCGAACCTCTACGCCCGGCTGGTCCATGTCGATGGCGAAGTAGGTGATGCCCTGGTGCTTCGGGGCTTCGGGGTCGGTCCGGGCGATGAGCATGCCCTTCTGGGCCATGTGCCCGCCGGACGTCCAGACCTTCTGGCCGGTGATGATCCACTCGTCGCCGTCCCGTACCGCCTTGGCCTGCAGCCCGGCCAGGTCCGAACCGGCGCCCGGCTCGGAGAAGAGCTGGCACCAGGCGACGGTGCCATCCAGGATCTCCGGGATGTAGCGGTCGACCTGCTCGGGCGTTCCGTGTACGGCAATGGTCGGCGCTGCCAGCATCAGGCCCAGGCCTGTGGGCGGCCCGACGACGTTCGCCTCGGCCAGTACGGTCGAAACCTCTGAGGTGAGGTCACGGCCGTAACCCCTGCCGCCGGCCTCGACCGGCATGGCCGGCGAGCTCCAGCGGTCCTCGTAGAGGCGCTGCCACCACTGCAGGACCGTGAGGTCGGGATCCCAGTTCTCCTCGAGCCAGGCCTCCAGCTCGGCACGTACGTCAGCGGTGGTGATGTCACTCATGCGCGGAGTCTGCCATGCACTTCGTGATCGCGCCGAAGCGGTCAGATGCGGCATCCGTCACCTCGGGACCCGAACTTGACCGGCCCTGATCGGTAGGGTGTCGAAACACCACCACCGAGGAGGACCGACCGGTGCGCTGGTCATCGCTGTTCATCCCAACCCTGCGCGACGCCCCGGCCGAGGCCGAGGCGGTCAGCCATCGCCTACTGGTACGCGGCGGCTTCATGCGCCAACTGCAGTCCGGTCACTACTCGATGCTGCCGCTGGGTTGGAGGGTCCACCAGAAGGTCGGCGAGGTGATCCGCCAGGAGATGGACGGCATCGGCGCCCAGGAGTTCCTGCTGCCGGCCATGCACCCGGCCTCGGTGTGGCAGGCCTCGGGTCGTTGGGAGTCGATGGGCGACGAGATGTTCCGCCTCACGGACCGGAAGGGAGCCGACCTGGCCCTCGGAATGACCCACGAGGAGGTCTTCGCCGGGATCGCCAGCGAGCTGAACTCCTACCGTGACCTCCCCCAGCTCTGGTACCAGATCCAGTGGAAATTCCGGGACGAACCGCGGCCCAAGTCGGGGCTGCTGCGGGTTCGGGAGTTCGCCATGAAGGACTCCTACTCCTTCGACCTGGACGACGCCGGCCTGGACCGCTCCTTCGACCTCCACCACGACGCCTACCAGCGGATCTTCAGACGCCTCGACCTCGACGCCCTACCCGTGGAGGCCTCATCCGGCGCCATGGGCGGCAGCGCCTCGATCGAGTTCATGGTGGAGTCGCCCGCCGGCGAGGATGACGTGGCGATCTGCGGCGACTGTGGCTACTCGGCGAACGTGGAGCGGGCGACCTCTGCCCTACCCGAGGTGGAGAACCGTCCGGGCGGAGACGCACCGGAGCGCTTCGCCACCCCCGGCATCCGCACCATCGCCGCCCTGGCCGAGGCGGGACACCCGCCCGAGCACCAGGTCAAGACGCTCGTCTACCGCGTGGACGGGGCGCTCACCCTGATCCTGTTGAGGGGCGACCACCCGTTCCTGGAGCAGAAGTTCGTGGACGCCACGGGCGCCGTCGAGGTGGTGCCGGCAGATGGCGACGAGATCCGGGCCGCCCTCGGCGCATCGCCCGGCAGCCTCGGCGCCGTGGGCGTCACCGATCTCACCATCTACGCCGACGAGGCCCTCCGCTCCCGCTCCGGCATGGCCACCGGAGCCAACGAGGACGACGTCCACCTCGAGGGCGTGGACGTCGAGCGCGACGTCGCCGTCGACCACTGGTTGGACCTGCGCTTGATCCTGGACGGCGAGGCCTGCGCCTCCTGCGGGGCAGCGTTGCGCATCGCCCGCTGCATCGAGGCTGGGCACATCTTCAAGCTGGGTCGCAGGTACTCGGAGGCCATGGGCGTGACCGTCCTGGACGCCGATGGCGTAAACCGGGTTCCGACGATGGGCTCCTACGGAATCGGGGTGGGTCGGGCGATGGCGGCCGTGGCGGAGACCCACCACGACGAGAACGGCCTGATCTGGCCGATGAACATCGCCCCGTACGAGGTGGTCCTGACCGTCGTGAAGGTGGACCACGAGGAGTCGATGGGATGCGCCGAGCGTCTCTACGACGAGCTCCGGGCCGCCGGCGTGGACGTCCTGCTGGACGATCGGGACGGTCGACCGGGTGTGAAGTTCGCCGATGCCGAGCTGATCGGCATCCCACTGCGCGTCACGATCGGCCCCAGGGGCCTGGAGAACTCGATCGTGGAGCTCACCGCCCGAACCGACGGAGAGCGTCACGACGTGCCCGTCGATGATGTCGTGGCACGCCTCGTGGAGCTGGTCGTCAGCGGCCGCTCGGCGGGCCGGTAACGTTCGACTTCCACGTACGGCCCACCCAGCCGAGGATCCCTCATGCCCAGGACGATCGATCGCACGCTTCCGATCAAGCGCTACAAGAAGGTGGTCGCCACCGTGGGGCTTCCCGGCGTCCCGGAGGGCACCGTGGGCAAGGTCCGGGTGGCCAACGGCTTCGCCTGGTACCGCTACTGGGTCGACTTCGACAACGGCGTCCGCATGGGACAGGTCAGCCACGAGCACCTCTGCCACGAGGAGGACTGGGGCCGGTTCCAGTTCGACCGGGCCGAAGCCGAGCGCAGGGCACTCGAGGCCCCCGAGGATTCGGTTGACGCCGATGGAGGTGACGAGGGCGCAGAGGGTGCCGTTGGAAACCAGTTCGGCGTACCCGAGCACCTGATCCAACGCAGTCGCGACGCCCGCACACGCGTCGGCGCCTGATCTCCCCGGCGCCCCAGCCGGGCGCCACCGGTCACAGCGGATCGGCACCCATCCACGCGATATCCTGCCCCGTTACGTTTCAGCCCCGGAGGCCCCAGATGTTCAAGCCCGGCGACAAGGTCGTCTACCCGCACCACGGTGCCGCTGTCGTCGAGAAGCGGGAGAAGCGCAAGGACCCGTCCGGCCAGACCACGGAGTACCTGGTGCTCCGGATGGCCCACGGCGACATGACCCTGGCAGTGCCGGTGGCCAACGCCGAGGAGGTGGGCATGCGCTGGCCCATCTCCAAGGAGGACGTCGAGGACCTCTTCGAGGTACTCCAGAAGCGGGACATCCGTGAGCCCGCCAACTGGTCTCGGCGGTTCAAGAACCACCAGGAGAAGCTGAAGAGCGGCGACGTCTACCAGGTCGCCGAGGTGGTCAGGAACCTGGCCCTGCGGGACCAGGCCAAGGGCCTCTCGGCCGGCGAGAAGATGCTGTACACGAAGGCCCTGGACGTCCTTGTGTCCGAGCTGGCGTTCGCCCTGAACACCTCCGAGGACAAGGCGATGGCCACGGTCCAGGACGCCCTCTCCTAGGGAATCCCAACCTGTCCTATGCTCGGACCGGAGCCCGGCACCCGCCGGGTTCGGTGAGCAGGAGGGACCGCCCATGACCGACGCAGCGGAGAGGCGGATCGTCGTCGGCGTGGAGGGTTCGGGCTATGCCCGGGCCGCCCTCATCTGGGCCCTCGAGGAGGCACACCACCGGGATGCCGTGGTCGAGGTCGTCACCTGCTACTCCCCCACCTACGTTCCGGCTGCGCCGGACCTCGGCTACGTACCACTCGACTCCTTCGACCTGGCGGCCGAGGTCGAGAAGATGCAGGGCGAGGTGATCGACTCGGCGGTGGCGGCCTCGAACTTCGGTGACGAGGTGGAGATCCGCCGGACCCTCCAGAAGGGTCGACCCGCCGACTCCCTCATGCGCGCCGCCGAAGGCGCCACCATGCTGGTCGTCGGCAACCGGGGCAGGGGCGGGTTCGCCGGACTGAGGCTCGGCTCGGTCAGCCAGGCCATCGCCCACCACAGCCCGTGCCCACTCGTGATCGTGCGAACCGGCCTGGCCGACGACTGACGTTCCTGCCCGCAGGCCGGCCTGCATTCCGGACCTGCCAGCACGGCAGGCCACGGTTCAGCGAGGTTTGGCGGCCAACATCCCCGGCACCCGGATCTCGACTGGTCCAGTCCGTGTGAAATCTTTTCGTCGGTGTGATGCACGTCACAGCATTTTGCGCGAGAGTGGTCGGCACACACCCACGACCCGTTGAGGGGGACCTGCATGAGCGGCACCGAGGAGGAGGTCGACGGGAAGCCCGTCGACCAGATCGCGAAGATCGCCGGACCGGTCGGAGGCCTATGGGTGGCCTACAACGACCACGGCATCTCTGGGGCGAGTTTCGCGAACCTGACCACCTTCGCCCGCTTCCGCGAGGAGCACCACGATCGGTCCGGCAGGCCATCGGCGCGCGCCGACGCCATGCCCGACGACCTGTTCGACGCGATCGAGCATTCCTTCAACACCGGCGATCGCAGCAGCCTGACCTTCGACCTGCGTGGTGCCACCCCCTTCCAGCAGTCCGTCTGGGAGGCATGCCTGGCCATTCCCGCAGGTGAGACCCGCACCTACGCCGACCTGGCCAGGTCGATACATCGGCCCAATGCGGTGCGGGCCGTCGGCACGGCCCTCGGGGCCAACCCGATCCCGGTGCTGATCCCCTGCCACCGGGTGCTGCGGTCCGATGGGAGCCTGGGCGGTTACGCCTTCGGCCTCCCCATCAAGGAGCGCCTCCTGGATCGTGAGGCCGTGAGGGCAGCCGCCTGATTCGTCCTTCCGATGGTCGGTCCGGCAGAGTTCCGGTATCGACCAGCAGTGAGGACACCATGAGCGACGAACGACCACTCGATCCCGCCGACGGCGGCGTGACGACCGAGGCCCGCGGTCGGATCCTCCTGATGGGCCTGGATCGGCCCGCCAAGATGAACGGCTACACGCCGCAGATGGCCCGGCAACTGGTCGCGGCCTTCGAGCGCCTGGACGGGGACGACGACCTGTGGTGCGGGGTGCTGTTCGGCCATGGCGCCCACTTCACGGCCGGGCTGGACCTGCCCAGGTTCCGGGACGCCATGAAGGACGGCCGACGGTCAACCCAGGGCGAGCGGGTGGACCCGATGGCCCTGGGGCGACGATGCAGCAAGCCGATCGTGACCGCGGTGCAGGGCGTCACCTACACGCTCGGCATCGAGATGATGCTGGCCGGCGACATCGTGGTGGCCGCCGACGACTGTCGCTTCTCACAGCTCGAACCGCTCAGGGGGATCCATGCGGCGGGCGGTGCGACCATCCGCTTCGTGGACCGTGGCGGCTGGGGCAACGCCATGTACCACCTGCTCACATCGGACGAGTTCGACGCCGAGGAGGCACGACGCATCGGCCTCGTCCAGGAGGTGGTGCCGGCTGGCACGCAACTTGACCGGGCCATCCAGTTGGCTGAGAAGATCTGTGAGGGGGCCCCGAAGGCCGTCCAGGCCACGAAGGCCTCGTCTGCGATCTACCTCCGCCACGGGGAGGAGGCCTGCATTGCGGCACTGGGTCCGAAGCAGGCCGAGTTGGCGGCCATGGACGACGCCGAGGAGGGCGTGGCGGCCTTCCGGGAGCGTCGTCCCGGCAACTTCACCGGCAACTGACCGACCCCTCCGGCAGTCGGAACGGGAGCACTGGCCTACGGCCAGGGAACCTCGGCCAGGGCCTCCTTCAGCTCGTACTTGAGGACCTTCAACGTGGCATTGCGCGGCATCGGACCGTCGTGGACCACCAACTGCTCAGGCACCTTCTGGACCATCAGCTCCGCCTCGGCGCAGGCTGTGACCATCTCGGCCTGCGTGAGGTCCTCGGCGCCGTCGGCCGTCTCGACCACCGCGCAGACCCGTTCTCCCCGCTCGGCGTCCGGCAGGCCGATGACCGCCACCGCTGCCACCTTCGGGTGTGCGTAGAGGACGTCCTCGATCTCCCTGGCGGCGATGTTCTCGCCCTTGCGGATGATGATGTCCTTGACCCGACCGGTGAGGCTCACGTGGCCGTCGGAGCGCATGACCGCCAGGTCGCCGCTACGGAACCGCCCCTGGTCGTCGAACGCCTCGGCGTCCAATGCCGGGTCCCTGTAGCCCTTGAAGAGCTGCGGACCCGAGATGCGGACCTCTCCCTCCTCGCCCCGATCGCATTCGCTGCCGTCCGGGCGACAGATGGCCACCTCGGCACCGAACACCGGATGGCCCTCGGTGTGGGCGAGCTGGTCGTCACTGTCGTGCGGTGAGCCCTGGCAGATCATGGGGCTCTCGGTCATGCCGTAGCCGTGGGCGACCGGGACGCCCATCTCGGCCTTCACCTCGAAGAACACCTCCGGGGGCTTGGGGGCACCGCCGCCGGAGAGCATCCGCAGCGTCGGGATGATCGGATCGTCAGGCTGCTGGCGCTGCACGCCCAGGAACATCGTGTAGAAGACGGTCGTGCCGCCGGCCATGGTCACGCCGTGCCGGCTGAACTGTTCGATGGCGGTAGCCAGGTCGAACTTCTCCAGGAGCACAGCCGGGAACCCGTTGGCAAGCAGGCAGACCAGGTAGTCAGGCCCGCCGATGTGGGCGTACGGGAAGGCGATCGACCCGACGTCGTCGGGCCCCATGTCCAGTGCCTTGGCGAGGCCCACGCCGCCGGCCATCAGGCTGGCGTCGGTGTGCAGCACGCCCTTCGGGTCCGACGTGGTACCGGACGTGTAGTAGATCCAGCGGACCAGGTCCTCACCGTCGACCGATGCTGCGGGTAGCGCCGGCAGGGTCGCCGGGTCGCCCTCGGGTAGGCCGACCGACACGTCCAGGAGCGTCGGTGGAGCATCCAGGTCGACCGTGACCCTCTCGGCCATCGCCTTGTAGTCGAAGCCACCCCACTCCCCCGGCGTGAGGACGAACTCGGCCCCGGTCTGCCGGATGCAGAAGCCCACCTCGCGGTCCCGGTAGATGTGGATGATCGGATTCTGGACGGCGCCGAGGCGTGACAGCGCCAACGACGCCACGACGGTCTGGATCCGGGTCGGCAGCACCCATGTGACCGGGGTGCCTTCGCCGACGCCCATCGCCACGAAGCCGGCGGCCACCCGTTCGGCCTGGTCCTTCGCCTCACCGAAGGTGATCGTCGTGTCGACTTCGATCAGGAAGGCGCTGTCAGGGCTGGCAGCCACCCGCCGTTCCAGGAGTTCCCAGAAGGTCCGGGCGTCGTAGATCGGCTCGCTCATGGGTTTCGGGCCCCCGGTCGATATCCGCTGGTGCGCCCCTCAAGGATCGCGCACCGCCGGCGGGCCGTCACCCTCGGACGACGCACGGCCGACCGCCCGAGCCGACAGGCGGTCGGACCGCCGACCCCGGACCACTCGTACACTGGCCGCCGATCCGGGATGTGGCGCAGCCAGGTAGCGCACCTGCTTTGGGAGCAGGGGGTCGGGAGTTCAAATCTCCCCATCCCGACATGGCATCGACCCGGCCTCACGGGTCCTGACAGGAGGACGATTCGGATGGCCGACTTCCGGGAGAACGTGGACAAGCTGAACGTCCGCGGGATCATCCTGTCGGCGATGATGACCGCCTTCGGTCTGGTGGTGGCACTGAGCTGGAAGGACGCCATCAACGCACTGGTGGCCCGGATCATTCCGAGCGGCTCGGGGAGTTCCCTGCTGGGCCAGTTCATCACCGCCACCGCCGTGACCCTGCTGGTCGTGGTCCTTGCCACCACTGTGCTGCGGATCAACCGTCGGCTGGAGAGGCAGTGGGAGCGGATGAGCGAGCAGATGAGCGAGCAGATCGACCGGGTCACCGACCTCTTCGACCGCGACTGAACCCGGCCACCGGGCGGCGCTACCCGAACATCCGTGCTCGTACCCGGGGGCCGACCGGTCCTCCGGATGACAGCACGCCACGACCACTACCACCCTCGCCACCTTCGGCCTGCCCACCTGATACGGCACGTTCTCCAATGCGACCGCCTCGGCATTCCAGGCAGCGGTCGACCTCGAGTTCCAAGCGGCACCAGAAAGGGCCGGCATCTCGGTCGCCGCAGGCTCATACGGATCTCCAGCGTGGCCCTCGGGATCGTCGGCGTGGTGCTCGTCGCCTGACCCGGCATCCGGATACCGGCCCCGGGAGCGGGCGCCCCTAGGGTCCCCGACCCGTGGAGCTGATCATCATCCGACACGCACAGCCGGAGGCCCAGGACCTCGGAGGGGCCGGGCCAGCCGATCCGCCCCTCTCCGCCCTGGGCGTCCATCAGGCGGCCGCCACCGCCGACCTGCTGGCCACTGAAGGCGTGTCCCACGTGGTCACCAGCACGATGCTCCGGGCCATCCAGACCGGCCAGCCGTTGGCCGACCTGCTGGGCATCACACCGGAGGCCATCGGAGACCTGAAGGAATCGGACCACCAACGCTCCACCTACACGCCCGCCGAGCAGATGGACGCCGACCACGAGGTCGTGAAGGAGTTCCTGACCGACCCCATGGCCATGTTCTCCGACGGGTACGAGGCGTTTCGGGAGCGGGTCCGGTCGGCCTTCGACTCGATAGTCGAAGCCAACCGTGGTGGGAGGGTCGCCGTCTACTGCCACTCGATGGTCGCAGCCGTCTACCTGCAGGTGTTGCTGGGCCACGACGACCCGTTCGCCGTCATGGTCGACTACTGCGGCATCATGCGGGTGACGGCCTCTTCGAGCGGCATCCGCACGCTCCGCAGCGTGAACGAGACCGGCCACCTGCGCCACCTCGGCTGAACAGGGCAACCGGACCGAAAAAGCACCGGAGCCGGCCCTGGACAGGACCGGCTCGCGTGGTACCCCGTACGGGATTCGAACCCGTGCTACCAGGACTGTTCTCTAGGTACCCGCGACTGTGCGCGATGCCGCTGTGATCCCTGTAATCACAGGCCTCTCCGGCAGGGGGCAACACTCCGGCAAACCAAGGGGCGCGCGAGGGGGGCCGTCTTGGGGACGGCCTGGACCGGTTCGGCCAAACCAGTTCAGGGCAGCGTGGGCTTCGGAGCAGAGTTTCCGTTTCTATGGAAGCATCGCCCCTTCACAACAAACGGGGGAAACATGTCATACACGGTTATCACGGTGAGTAGGCCGGGTGCAGCCTTTCGTGCTGCGTCAAATGCGGACGAGGCGAATGCGATCTTCGCTCAGGTGATGGGAATCGTCGCTGCTAACGGTGGCGAGAATGTGATGATCGGTTTCGACTACGCCCAGAACGCCAACGTGGCGATCACCACATTCCCAGACCCCGAGTCGGCGGCCAAGGCGTCAATTCAGATGGATGCCAAGCAATTGCTTGATGTCGTATCACGCGGGATGTTCAGCACGATGGAAGAACTCTGGCCTGTATTCACGGACGCTATGGGCTAAGTCCCAGCGGACTAGGGGGATGGCCTAGACGAGGCGCCGCATGACGTTCGACTCTGCGAGCAGGGTGACGCCGGGAAGCGCTGCAGCGACGCCAACTCGCTCCTGGAAGCCAGGATCGGCCATACCGCGCGCTGTCTTCTCCGACCAGTCACTTAGAGAGTCCCACCCCAAGATCAGTCGGACACTGGGGCCGGTGCCCATAACGCTGGTGCACACGATGATCGGAGCATCCGTCACCTCATGCAGTTGGTCGGCGACGCCGATCGCCGCTGCGGCTAGGGGACCCATTTGAGGCAGCGGTGCCCTATGGACGATGTTGGTGACGAAGGCCGGAGTCTCCGACCAGTCGCCGACCGTGTGGCTGACATCCCAGAAGGAGTCCTCGGGCCGGCCGTCCACGCAATCGTTCACAGCCGCGGCCAGAGGGCCCATGGCCTCCAGGTCGGCACCGGCGTGGATCAGCTCCCCTGAGTCGAAGGCGTCGATGTCGGGCACCAGAGCCGAGGCCCCGTACTCCCCCTGAGTACCGACCACTGTCTCCCAGAGGTTGTACCCGTAGTCCGACACGCCGTTGATTGCCTTATGGGCGGCCACCAGGGCCGCCGAAGCCTCACCTTGCCGACCCGGTTCCATCAGGAACACCCGGTTCCAGAGCTTCATGGGTTGTCCCACCCTTCCATCCTGTCGCCGGCCGTTCCTGCGAGCGGGCCACCGTCCCATGGACAGTCCGATGCGGTCAAGGCGCAGGCCGCCCCGCTAGCCGCGGTTGATCTCGAGCCGTGGCGGCCTACGGTCGAAGCGGTGACAGTGATGGGCGACGAGACGACACGCTGGTCTGATCTCCGCGGGTCGAGCCTGACCGTATTGGAGACGATTGCGCCGTCCGAGACGGTCCTGGATCCCATTACGGAAGACGACGACCCCGACGTCTACCACTGGGGCCGGCGGGATCAAATGGAGGCCGCCAGAAAGACGGGAAATCCGTTCCGGACCCTTTGTGGCAAGTTCGTCTACGAACGTGCGCCCGCTTATCGCAAGCCCTGTCGGACCTGTGCGGACATCGCAAGGGCTCAAAGGGACCGGAAAGGCCGCGACTAAGGGGACGGTCTAGATCTCCAACGTCGCAGGAATCCAGACTCTCGACCTCTCGTCCTGACCTTGTTGGCCCGATCCCGCTCGCGCTCAGCCTTCCTTCTCCTCGCAGTCTCTGTCGCCTCAAGGCGTTGGAGCTCGAACCACTCTGTAGTCAGCGGAAACGGGTGTTCGTCGCCGGAATCCAGCGGAGGAACGCCTTCTGTTGGCTCGTTCGGGTTCTCCATGGGGTCAAGATTTGCACGTTTGGACCAGAAGGGCCTCCAGAGAGGCCCGATCCCCCGACCAGCAGGACAGCCAGACGGGCCTAATGGAAGTTTTGGGTTTGATAGTGCGCCCCCTAGGACCTGTCACCAATGCAGAACACCCTGAATGGGAGGCCATGCGCCTCCCATAGGGGTCCGCACCTACGAGCGGGGTGCGGGGGTCACCCTGCCGGTCGCTAACTCACCCAGGATCCAGCGCGTTGCCGGGGAGTAGACGTCGATAAACACCGCCTCCT
>Ga0208131_1000259_pt1 | contig 16283 bp, 16 predicted proteins | sample ETNtaG_14_FD_185781 | JGI IMG/M metagenome (GOLD analysis project Ga0208131, IMG submission 185781) | Marine microbial and viral communities from oxygen minimum zone, Eastern Pacific Ocean - ETNP201406SV73 (SPAdes) (version 2) | ecosystem: Environmental > Aquatic > Marine > Oceanic ...
GGCTTGGACGACGCCCAGTTGCAGGACTACATCGGGGGTGCACAACGAGGAGAAGATATGCTGTCCCGACTAGTAGGGCATTGCTTGAGCGATTCTCAACGGGCCTTGGTAGAGAGGTGGTGTCAATTGTCCGGATCAGGGCGTCTAATCGATCTGCTGGACGAGACTATAGACAGGTCCGATCTACTCACGGCCTACCCCGATCCCGTCTCGCGTCAAGACGTCGAGCAGATTGTTGACGTTGTCAGAGCACTGGCTGCTGAGGTCGGCGGTGATGCGATGGTCCTAGCGGACAGGATACGCGATCTCAGGGAGCGCAGTTCCGGTGCCCTCGAAGCCATCACCGTCCCGCCAGGCGATGCTGTCAGAGTGATGACGATTCACAGCGCCAAAGGGCTTGAGGCCAAGGTGGTAGTATTGGCCGATGTCTTCTCCAACAGGCAGACCAACATGAGGAACGAGAACCGCAGCCGTTTGATAGTGAGCCCCGAGCTTTTCGCAGGAAATCCCAAGCCGTGGTCTAGCGATTCCTCCCCCCACTCTGCGTTGTGGTCCCACGTTCAGGTACTACATCAGGCCCGCAAGGACGCCGAGGCTCGCAGGCTACTGTATGTAGGTGCCACACGTGCGGAGGAGAGGCTGATTGTGGTGGGCTCAAACAGAGGAACTGAGTGGGCCGAGGGAGAGGGTCTGCGGATGCCTTGGACCTACGACACGAAGATACCCCAATTGGGTCAGATGTGGATTGAGTCATTGCGTCAGGGCTCGTTGAGGAGAGCGGAAACCGCTTCACCGTGGCTAGATGAGGGTGACGACGAGGACGCTCCGGCCATCAGAACCAGAGGTCAGCGCACCTTCAATCCCACCAGAATGTTCTCCAATGCATCTCTTGGCGGCGACTTGACACTCCCAGGCATGCTGGTGCTCCATCACCCGGACTGCTTTGAGGATACTGACAAATCGCCAGTGCTGACGCCGCTGCAGCGTATCGAGAGGTTGGATGACGCCGCTGGTTCTTCGGTCGAGACCGAGGACCCTGCTCCTCCTAGGCAGGACCCACCTCCCCGAATCAGAATCACTCCGAACAGGCTCCCAGTGTTCCAAGAGTGCCAACGGCGACAGTGGTTCGAGACTAGGGGTGGCCTGAGCCCAGAGCCGATAGCCTCTGGTGGACAAGCGCATTCAATGAAAGGGATGCCAGCCAACGTTGACCCTGCAACTCTCGGTACCGTCTTCCACAGGATACTGGAGATAGGAATCGGTAATCCTGGTCTCGACGGCGAGCCGGTGAGTTCTCCGCTTCAAGCATCATGGACGGAACACAGGGAGGATCTTCTGTCAGACCCCGAGACTCATTCCACGGTGTTCACAGAGCTTCTCCCGCCCGACGCTGACCTTCAGCGAACCCGTCTTTTGGTTGAGGGCATGGCAGAGCGCATTGGCTCCGGACCTCTGGGCAGGATGGTGCAGCGTAAATTGGTGGACGACCACAGGCTCGAGGGACTCAGAACGGAGATGCCGTTCCATATCGCCTTCGACGTCGAGACAGGAGGCTCGGTCAGACAGCGTTGGAGTCCCGAGGGACCTGAGCCTCTGGTGAGCATGGATAAGGCCACCATCGAGATGAATGGAATCATCGATCTCGTGCTTTGCTCTGCGACCTCAAACGGCGATTCTGCCATTCGAGCGGTCGACTTGAAAACCGAGGATGCCGGATTAATCGACAATGACTCTTCTGAAGGACTCCTTGACGCCCTCGGTTCGGAGGACCCCGGACCCGCTTGTGAAGCCGAGTTCGAGATACTGAACAAGCACCGCATGCAACTGGCTCTGTACTATCGAGCGTTGCAGAGCATAGAGAACGCGAGAAAAGCGGCCAACTTGAGGTGCAGGACCGTCCTGCCCCCTGCCATACTGGTTGGAGTGACCGGCAGGATGGTCGAGTATCCCAAGGAGATGCTGGATCAAGCATCACAGGATTTGGAAGAACTGCTCGTTAGGACTGCTGGCATGGCTCTGGCCTCGGACGCCCCGCTGTCGGATTTTGATAGACTCCCCATGGAGTCTGCCCACATCTGCGAGAACTGCCCATTCCATCGCGGCGCACTGCCTATCTGCGGCCCTGCGGAGCAGTGAATGCTCAAACGAAGACTCCATGTGCTGAGAACCTCACACAAACCCATGGAACCAGATCTCGATGCCCTCGCCCAGCGTAGCGACGAGTTGTGGGAGGAGTCAATACTCCCGAGTCTAACGGATTTCGTGGCCATTCCTGCTCTCTCCCCGGGATTCGATCCCAATTGGGCCGAGACTGGAGATCTGGACGCCACCGTCGAGTTGTTCTGCGGCTGGCTCGACTCCCAATCCATCGACAAAATGTCCTATGAGGTCCACCGCATTGGAGAGCGCAGTCCAGTGCTGCTTGTGACAATCGAGGGCACAGGTCCCGGAGAGGTTCTGTTTTACTCCCATCTCGACAAGCAGCCGGCCCATCCGGAGCTGTGGTCAGAGGGATTGCACCCGTGGAAGGCGGTCCGACGTGATCCTTGGCTGTTCGGTCGAGGGGCCCTCGACGATGGGTACGGCGGCTACCTGTGCGTGACCTCGGTCAGGATGCTACAGGAACAGGGCGTTGCCTACCCGACCTGCCGATTCATCATCGAGACCTGCGAGGAATCCGGCTCGTACGACCTCCCTGAGTATCTTGACGCCTTGACCGACGACCTCGGCAGCCCCAATCTCATTGTCGTGCTGGACACCGGAGGTGGTGACTACGAACACATCTGGGTGACTGATGCGCTGCGTGGGCTACTGGCCGGAACCCTCTCTGTACAGGTCTCCCATGAAGGCATCCACTCAGGTCACGGAGGAGGTGTAATACCCTCATCCTTCAGGATAGCAAGGATGCTACTCAACAGGGTCGAGGACTCGGATACCGGCGAGGTGCTGATCCCTGGGATGCACGTGCCAATCACCGAGGAGGTCAGAGCACAGTCCGATTCACTAGTCGAACTTCTAGGCGACACGGTATGGGACGATCTCCCGGTGGTCGACGGCATGCGACCCCAGACATCGGGTGCGGCAGAGATGCTCCTGAACATGAACTGGAGGCCGTGCATGTCGGTAATCGGAGCCGATGGGATGCCTCCAATACAGACTGCGGGAAACGTCCTCAGGACCAACACCGACCTCAAACTCAGTTTCAGAGTCCCCCCCGGGGTTGACTCAGAGGCCTCCATCTCCGAGATTAAGAGAATCCTCGAGGAGAATCCACCCTACGGTGCCAAAGTCACATTCACACCTGATGCAGTCTCTGACGGCTTCCGCGCCCCACCCCTCTCTTCCGGTGCTAGTCAAGCCCTCTCTGAGGCCGCGAACAGCATTAGCGGGTTGCCCCCGATGGCCATCTGGCTGGGGGGAACAATTCCATTCTTAGCGATGATTCAGGGCAAGTACCCCGATGCCCAGTTCCTGTGCACCGGCACAGGGGGGCCAGGTAACAACGCCCACGGGCCCGACGAGAAATTGCACATCCCAGCTTCAAAGAGGCTCACTGCGGTGCTGTCTGCAACTATAGCCGCAGTTTCTAGATGAGCCGGATAACTCCGTGCTGCGATGAGACAGATTCCGCCGAGGTTAAAGCGGATGCACCGGTCGAGCACCCTGAGGGCTCGTATGAGCGAAGAAGAGGGAACCATCACTCCTGAGTTACAGGCGCGTCAGATTGAGGAGAGGCTAGCCGAGGAGACCGACCGCCTCGAGAAGCTCTACGTGGCTTACAAGAAGGTCGAGGACGAGTTGGCCGAGAAGAATGCCATCATCGAGGTCCTCGAGAAAGAAGCCATCGACAAGGAGATCGACAAGGAGGGACTAGAATCACTTCTTTCCGAGAAGGAGGCTCGAATCCACGAGGTCGAGATAGAGGGGGCTAAGACCGGCAAGAGGGTCGAACACCTTGAGCCAGAACTTGAGAAGATGGAGGAGCTGTACACTCGTGAGAAGGCTCGTCTCGGCCGTGTCTTCGAGGTCACTGAGGAACTCGACGAGCGCAACCGAGTGGCCACTGCAGAACTGTCCGCTCGCGATGACTGGTACGTCCAGCACATGCAACTCTTCGAGCAACTCAACGAGGCCATCCACACCCGCTACACGATGATAGACAGGGCTGTCGAAGCGGCAAGGGACGTGCTGGCCAGTCAAGAGACATTCAAGGAGCGCATGGAGGAAGCCCTCGATGCAGTCAAGGAGACCGTCGAGGACATAGTCGATGGTGATGAGGAAGAGGACGCTGACGAATCCGAAGCGGACGAGTCCTGATCACTCCGGTTGGTGCTTCCAGCAGAAATCCCAGTCGTGATTCGACTTCTGAGACTTGGGCTTGTTGCATTCCTCGCCACTATCATCCATATGATTGCACAACTTAAGTCGCAATTTTGCATTTTTTCGTTCTTTCTCGACTTCAAACTCGAGCCTTTCCTCTCTCAATATTGCTTGGTATTCTAGCCAGGTTGAGCTCCCGCGTCTATCCGCAAGAAGCCACTCCAACAGATAATGTCCTCCAATTCCCTGACTATTTTTATGATTTTCAACCCAGACCGATCCGCAATTGTTGCAATTCCAAATTCTTGATACTCCATATCGCCACGATGTGATTAACATGCTACTAGAGGCATCGTATCTATATTCAACTCCATGAATAGAGAGATCAGCCCCTTCTAAACAACTACAACATTTCTCCTCGTGTTCTATTTGGTTGGCTTGAGAAATCTTCCTTACATGGTCCGAAACTATCTTTTTGGCACTAAAGAGCAAACCACGGCATTTCTTACACCGATGACAATCCTTCTTTGGGACATAGAGCAACTTTTCGCCGTCTTGAGGGCAATAGTAAACATCCTCATCGAGGTATTGCAGCCTCTGATTAGATTCCTGAGACTGGTGCATGAAGCAGTAGTCCGAGTCACTACTGGCTGTTCTGTTGCACTTGTCCCCCGTATCCTCTCTCACTCCGAGGCACTTCTTGGACATTCAATCACTTCGGTTGGTGCTTGTAGCAGTACTCGCTGTGTCGAAATGTTACCCTTCGACACTTCCTCCCATCCTTCTCATCGATATGCATGCAGTTGGTGTTCGCTGCTCTCCCAACCGGCAATCGAACACTCTCTCGGCCCTCTTTCTTCTCAGCACTCTCTGCCTTCATCCTGGCTATCTTCTCATCTTCTCCTTCGACCGAAGTGCTTTGTTTGACAGTACTCATTTCACTTGCATCGAACCAGAATGTGCCACAATCTCGACACCCATCGATCACCACTCGATTTTCTTTCGATTTGGAGGATTCAGCGGCTGCTGCTACCACCACGACCAAGGCAAGAAGCAGGAGTGGACCACCACCTCCAAGGTCGCCAAACCCACCTACTCCGCCCCCCTGGGGGATTTCGTAGACCACTCTAATTTCTAGCATCAGAGCCTCACACCTAGGGCACTTCAGCGAGCATTGTTCGCCATTCTCAAGGAGATCTTTGAGGGTCTCAGCGTGCTTCGAAAGCTTATCCTCCACCGACTTGGCATCGAGCATCGTACCCTTGCATTTTTGGCAAGCGTAGTGCCCATTTTTGTATTCCATTCGGTAGGTTAGTTGGCCGCAGCCCCGAGGGCACTGGAGCTTTTCGATATCCCCAAGCTGGGTCCTGTGGCCCCTGCAGAAGAGCGCCCCAACCATTGCCTCTCTGAAGCAGGGCCTACCATCCCCTATCTTACCTATGCAGATACTCACGGATGGGTCCTGAGCCCTGTGTCTCTTGCAGTAATCGGATTTGTACATCGATGGGCGCCCACAAACCGAACCATCCTCGTTGGAGCCCTTGCACTTGGTCATTCAATCACCCGGTTTCGTACCGTCAGCTAGCCTGATGCATTTAGCAGGTATTCCGCCCCAGACCTCCCCAGGAGGGATTTTGGTCCATTTCGGCACGACCGCTCTCGATGCTACGACGGCTCCCTCACCAATCACGCACCCGGGCTGGACGATACTCCCCGTCCCGAGCAAGGCACCGTCACCGATCTTGACAGGGGACAGCACCAGCTCGCCCTTCTCAGTGAGGTGCGCGTTGATGGTGGCATGACCGCCCATCACGACCCCCGCCCCGAGAGTCACCATCCCCGCATCGTTGATGTTGTCCGTGTTCAGTTGGGCGCCCTTGCCGATCTTGGCTCCCATCAATCTGTAGTACACGTTACCGAGGAACGAGGGCACTAACACCCACAGGAAGAGCAGGGCAGAGCGGTGGAATATCATCGACCAAGCCCATTGGATTGTTGTGAACGACTCCAGAGGCACCCTGCCTTCATCGAGTCTGGGCCGTAACAGTCCACCCAGAAAACCACAGAGTAGGACCATACAGATGCCCCAGCAGAGGTAGCCCAGACCGAGTCCAATGCCGGTTCCGACAGCCTCCATAAGCAAACCATCGCCGACAACGCGGCCCCTGATACACATCACGATGAGGTAGCCGGGTGCCGCTGATACTCCCCAGATTACGGCTACGAAAAGCATCACCAGCACAGACAGTACGTTCTGTATCAGGTGGAAGCCCCGCATGTCACCACTTCTTGCAAACCTGTCACCTAACTACGACCCTAAAGCATCGTCTACGGCATCCTCAAGTCGTCGCCGCCAACGGCAAGCCCATGGCACAGGCATCAGGGATGCTGGGCGACGGCTCGAAGGCCGTCAAAGTACACCATCTAGTCAAGGCCCCAGAGAACACCCCCGGTTCGGTGAGGAAACGGGAGTCATGGGACGCCACCGAGCCAGCAACGGTGTACAAGACCCCCGAGATTCTACCTGACGGTACTCACTGCACCGCTGCCACGGTAATCTTCAGGACTCGCGGGTGTGTCTGGTGGTGGAAGTCCGGCTGCACCTTCTGTGGCTACTTCAACGACGTCCGCGACGATGTGTCAGCCGACGATCTGTTCGCGCAGTGGGACGAGGCCAAGCGCAGACTCGATGACTTTGAAGGTTGCAGCATGATCAAGGTGTATACCTCTGGGACTTTCTTCGAGGACCGTGAGAACCCTCCAGAGTGGCAGGAGGCTATTCTGAAGGAGACACACGAGAAGGGATTGGACCTAGTCATCGAGGCTCAGGCGCAGATGTGCACACCTGAGAAAATCGCTTGGGTTGCCGAGCGACATCCCGGCTGTACCGTGGCTGTCGGATTGGAGGCCTACGACGACGCAGTCCTTCGATTTCATGTCAACAAGGGCTTCTCAACCCAGCAGTGGCATCGCTCCGTTGACATGCTCAAGGAGAACGGTCTTCGGGTCAAGACCTACCTTCTGTTCAAGCCCCCGTTCATGTCAGAGGGCGACGCGCTCGAACTCACAAGTAAGTGGATTAGTGAAGTCGCGCCGTACTCGGACGACATCTCGGTCAACCCAATGAACATCCAACGACGAACCATCGTCGACCGACTCTACCGCAACCGCGAGTACCGCACTCCCTGGCTGTGGTCCCTAGTGGAGATGCTCGAGCGTACCCACGCCGACATCACCGAGTCGAAGGCACGCATCATCGTCCACCCGACTGCGGGCGGCAAACTCAGGGGTGCTCACAACTGCGGTTCCTGCGATGCTGAGGTGGTCGCTGCGATAGAGCGCTACTCGGTCTCTGCCGACATCCGTGAGTTCGCAGGTCTGGGCTGTGAGTGCAAAGGGGTCTGGAGGGCTGAGATTGACAGCGACCTCTGGCTACCGGCCCCAATGGGAACTGGTGGTTACAGACGTGGCTCAGCGGTGGACCTTGCTCGCGCACCCTAGACGAGGGACAGAGTCCCTCGCCCAATGCTTAAGGGGCAATCTTCGGTGGTAGATGCGTCCCGATTGGTTGGGGCAGAGGGAGTGAGATGTCTGAGGGCGGCTCCGGTACAGTCGGAGAGTTCATCCAAGGAGAGGATGAACCGTCGTCATCATGGGTTGTCCTCGCATTCGGGCTGGTGACTTCACTGACCCTGCTCATACTCCACGGTATCCTCTATCCCAGCAGGGACCTGCCGGTGATTTCCGAGATTCTGCCGATGTTTGACGGAGTTTTCGACTCCGGTATCTGGTTCTTCATCCTAGGAGTCATGGGGGGCGTGTTTGCAATCATAGCCACCATGCTGACGGAAGCGACTAGTGAGTGAGGTGTTTGAATGGGCGATGTTCTGACTTCTCTGGTGCTTTTCTGGGGGCTAATGCTGCTTACCTACTTCTTGATGCAGAACGGACTCTCGATCTTCAACGATGTCACCAAGGCGATGTCACACTTCATGCTCGAGAAGGCCCTAGGGCCGGGAATCGACCTAGTCGAAGGCAGGGATGGATCCGCTTCCAAGGCGTGGTTCATTCAGGGCATGCTCTGGCTCATCGCAGCATCGACACTGGTCTTTGAGGGTCTGTGGCTGAAGCAAGATCCAACCGCTCTGCACAGTCTTTCAGCATGGGGTTACGACCCGACCGCGAACTCACTCATCTACGCATCCAACTACGCGGCGCTGTATGGTGGGATTGGGATGCTACTGATCGGTTCCAGCCTGCACATCATGCCTCGCCTCGCTGACACCAAACTCGCCAGTGAGAGGAATGCGACACTAGTATCGTTCCTCTGGACACTGTCAGTCCTTGTCCTAGTCGTCGCCGCCCATGACTCCGAGATACTGGGTGTGAATATCTTCCTAATCGGCACCGGCATGCACGTCCTCGGTTTCATTGCTATCGTCATTAACCTGCTTCTGACTATCTCCGAGAGACAGAGAACCCTGCCAATTCCGGGCTGGCTCATCATCATGGGGATGCTAGCAGATCCGATATCCACAGCTGCCACCATCATCACGGGTAGCATCCAAGTTGGAGCAGGGCAGTGGCTACTGGCTCACATGATTGGAGGCACCTTCTTCTTCGCCACAGCTGCAGGAGTCGCTCTGTACGTTTCGTCCAGCGCCTCGGGTAATCCGCTGTGGTCGAGGTCGCTGGGAGCGGCCACACTGGTCGGTGCTCTGGCAACGATAAATCCGATAGGAGATAGCAATGGGATGATGGCTGCTGACATGCTGGGAGTCACTTTTGAGCAACTTCATCCCTCATCTCAGGATAGCATAGTCATGGCCTTCCTGATGGCTCTGGCGATAATTCCCATAATGGCTCTCGCAGCCAATGTCATGATGACCCTCAGAGGTGGTGACGCCTTCATTGAAAACTCCGACTCAGCGGGTATCGCCGAGTTGAATTTGGGTGCCTCTATGCTGCTGCCACTGGCCGCAGCTTCGCTGTTTGTGCAGTCCGATGCCCTAGCGGCGGCACCCGAACTCTCTGGTATAGCGCCAACGCTGCTGCTGCTGGGAATCTGGCTGGTCCTAGTGCCGATTTCACTTGGAGCCGCACTACATCTGTTCCCCACAGTCACGGGCAGGAACCTTCTGTCGCGCAATCGCGCCCGCTGGGCCTACTGGATGATGGGAGGTGGCGCCTTCCTCGGCCTCACGGTGTCAATGATGTCGGATTTAATCGACATGGCCCTGATTGAGGCCGCAGTGGATGACTCAAGCGCCTTGGCTGCAGATGTTCAGGCAGTGGGGGCGATTCTGTTCTACGGCGCTGTAGTTGGTGCCATCATGCACACTCTCAATGCAGTCAGCGGCTTGTTCCGGGGCGCTCGGATTGACACCGATAGAGCCACGTCCAGTTCGATAACCACAGAAGCTTACTCTCTGGCCTCGCCTACTTCGGTGAGGAAGATCCTAGCAGGTGGGGCAAGCCTCGATACCACAGTGGTGCCTGTTGGGGAGAGTGACGATGCTGGCAGTGCCACCGAGTTGTGAGCATCGGCATACAACCGTCACCTTGAGAGCGAGAGCCCCACTTCACTTCTGGGGGATGGCATGCGCATAGGGCTCGTCGGCAAGCCGAACGTGGGTAAATCCACTACATTCTCTGCGATGACGCAGACTCCGGTGGAAATCGCCAACTACCCGTTCACAACCATTGACCCGAACGTAGGCGTGGCATGGCTGCCTCTGCCCTCTGTGTGTGCTTGCTCCGAGTTGCGTAGAAGGAGAGAGCAGGCGGGCAGGCTCGAGGCGAACACCGAAGATGATCCGAGACGTGGCAGCATCTGCACACCGAACTCCGGCTCTTGCACTGATCACCGCCGACTAGTCCCGGTAACTCTCGTAGACGTCGCCGGACTGGTCCCCGGAGCCCATGAGGGCAAGGGCCGGGGTAATCAGTTCCTTTCCGACCTCGCGAGGTGCGACGCCCTGATTCAGGTCGTGGACGTTTCTGGATCTACTGACATCGACGGAAATCCTGTCGGCAGTGGCGGCTCAAACCCAATTGAGGAACATAACTTCCTCATTGAGGAGCTTGAGGCGTGGATAGCCGGAATACTCAGCATCGGCTGGAAGCGCGGCGCCAGACGGGTACAAGCTGAGGGTGATAGGGCTCTGATTGACTACGCTGTAGACCAACTCACCGGTATCGGCGCCTCCGAGCAGCACGTTGTAGCTGGATTCAACGCCGTGCACTCCGAACATCCCAATGCCGATGTGCCCTGGAACTGGGGAAATGCCGAGATGAAGTCGATGTCATCGGCTATTCGCAGCGAACTGTTCCCGATTTCGGTCGCCGCGAACAAGGCAGACCTAGCAATGTCCGGTTCATGGACTCCTCTCGCAGAGATGATTCGGAGTGAGGGTGGTGTACTCGTTGCGACCAGCGCCGAGGCAGAACTGGCACTCAGTAGGGCCTCGCAGGCAGGTCTAATCGAGCATAACATCGGAGAGTCGGACTTCGAAATCACGCCCGAGGGGGAGGCGAGGCTATCGCAAACTCAGAGGGAGGCACTGACATCGATTACTGAATCTCTGGTTTGGGAAGGGGGTGGACTCGTCGGTCTGTTGTCTGAAGTGGTCTTCGGCACACTCTCACGTAGGGTGGCGTACCCGGTTCAGGACGAGACTCACTGGGTCGACGGTGACGGCAACATCCTCCCCGACGCATTACTGGTCGCCGAGGGAACTACAGCGAAAGGACTCGCTTACGCGGTCCACTCTGATCTCGGTGATGGCTTCATCAGGGCGGTTGATGCCAGATCATCGAGAGTCATTGGCGCCGAGCACGAAGTGCAGGATGGGGACGTAATCAGCATCTACGCCAGGACCTGATCAGGTCTCTACGTCGATGACGGGTTGCAGTACCAACTCATAGGTCATAGCGGTCCAAGTGATATCGTATTCTTCGTCAGAATCGACGATGGAACCCAGAGGAGATGGAGGGGAGTTGATTTCAGCTGTAATCGTGGCAGCCCAAGTGCCTCTACCCATGCCACCATCCACCCACATGTTGCGCAATTCTGATTCGCTCATCTCGGTAGCTGTGTAGTTCGCTCCAGTATAGTTCTGAGTGACATCCCATCGAAGTGTGAAACCCGAATCACCTCCCGAGCAGGGTCCGTCATCGTGTAGGTCTTCGAACACACCCTCGACCTGACTGACATCGCTGTTACCCTCTGCACTGTCAGTGAAACCCGGTCCGGGATCGTCGTTGTCATTGCACTCTACATTCAACTCGACATATCCGATATTCAACTCAGACATGACGTCGAAGAAAGTATCATGGGTATCTCCATCTCCCAACATCTGGGATTCCTGCATAATTATCGGAGTCTCAGCGAATCCGACCTCCCAATCACCCGAGGGGCCCGAAGAACCTCCTCCAATCATGTCATCATCAAGCAAGGAAGGCATCAACTGGAAGTACAACGGGAAGGCCAGCATGAAAGCCACACTTATCCCGAGGATTCTCATCTTCCTCGGCGTGTTGACTAGATCCTCGAAGTCCATGTTGCTCCCGTAACGCCGTCAGCACGCCCCCTATCAAACACTCTCATTCTGCGTTCGTTACAAGTTCTTTCACGAACCCGCATTAATTTCAGATGAGGATTGTAGGGCCTAGTGGTTGTGTTCACTGCCGCCTTCACCCATCGCCTCATCCCAGCACGAGTCTTCGGGGTCGCTGACCGCTCCCTCTTCTTTCAGACACGGGTGGTGGTTGGTGAAGACGTCGAATTCGGTTAGCCAAGGCTCGATAATCCATGCATGTGTCATCCAGTAGTCGTCCAGATGCACATTGGTTCCATCTCGATAATGGCAGTCCTCATCGCTGATGTCCTCGCCGACCACTTGGAAGCTGGAGTTAGTGAAACAGAGCGTTTCGTGGACGTGCCACCAGTCGTTGTCACCAGGGAATCCTGAGGGGGGGTTCACTGAGTCTGTCCGCACATACCATGCGAACCCAACGAGCTCCGCATTCTGTGCGCTGCTGGCATACATCAGGAACTCCGGACGCTCAAAATCAAAATCACTGTCCATTCTAGTGCCTGAGAAATCGGGGTCAAGGGGGTCGAAACCATCATCCTCCATTGAGAAGTCACCTAGCCGGACGTGATGCGTGCCCATGCCCATGACGTAGTCCACCGCCATGTGGAATCCGTCCGCCTCGGCATCGGCGAGTGTGGGCCATTGCATCGCCCACGCAATCGCGGCTTCGAACTGCTCTGAGACATTGATACAGTCCTGCCATGTCAGCATCCCCTTCGTCATCTCGTGATAGGCGGGAGCGAGGTGGTCGCCGTGGTCCTGGTCATCGCCGTGTCCGGTGCCCGTAGAGTGGCACCACCACGGGCGCATCGACATGTCAACCTCAGAATCCGCACAGCCGTCGCTGGCCGCGGTCTCGTTGACAGGCGTGGAGGGACAGGAGTCGGCAGCATCGACGAGGCCGTCACCGTCACCGTCTCTCTCAGTTGCACTGCATCCGTTATTGTCCGTATCCTCACCAATCGGGGTCTGCACACACAAATCATTTGCGTCTGAGACACCATCCTCATCACTATCCTTCTGGCTTGCCGAACAACCGCTCTCGTCCACCACTTCGTCGATAGGGGTAAAAGAACACAAGTCCAGTTCGTCGGAAACGCCATCGACATCCTCGTCGACAGATCCCATGCAACCGGAGAGCGAACCGCCTAGCAGTAGCAGGACCATCAGCGAGGCTTTGAGGTTCACACCCCGAAGAACGTACAATGGATGATAAATCCATCATTCATCTGAATCACTTCCATTCCAGTCATTGGTATCGACTCTCTCGCCTTGGAACAGCACCCTTGAGCGCCTGAATTCAGGGAGGAAGTACCCTATCATGGAACGCTCGCCAAAACTCCACTTCCAAGGGCAGCGAGGGAGTGAACCGGCCCACTGCTTCAACAGCGAGGCCCAAACCTCACCCTCCATCTGGCGAGGGACCTCAAATGACACCGTGGACAGTCTCCCAGCCGAACCTGGAACGTAGGACCATGAGCGTATGGATAGACCTGCAGCCTCGCCGTCTTCCACGACCAGACCGATTACCCTCGCCTGCCTTGATATTGGGACGATGATGGCCCATCTGTGGACCATCCGCGACTCTTGGATCCTCCTCATCCCCCATCCGCGCGCCTCTCCGATCTCGCGTAGAGCACGGATGGCATCAGTAGGGGCGATGCTGACCGGAATCTCAAGCAGCCGGCTAGATGCCATCACCTCGGCCTCTAGGCTCTCGCCCATAGCGGCTTCGCGTCAAGTTGCGTCCTGCGGGATTAGCCGAAGAGTGAGCCGAGGCCTTCGAAGCCAGCGCCCTCTTCCTCAGGCTCTTCCTCTGCAGCCTCTTCCTCGGCCGGAGCCGCCTCAGCGCCACCGCCGCCAGAGGCAGCAGGTGCGGCTGAAGCAACCGGAGCTGCCACGGCAGTAGCCATGGCCTCACCAATATCGACGGAGCCCAAGGATGCGACTAGAGCCTTAACACGGGCTCCGTCGACATCCACTCCAGCAGCGGTCAAAACCGCGCTTACAGCGTCTTCGTCAATATTCTTTTCAGCAGAGTGCAGTAGCATTGCAGCATATACATATTCCATTTTTTTCACCTTTTTTTATTTGAGGAATCACCCGGGCCGTTAAACTCGGCTTACTCCTCTTCCCCCTCTTCCACCTCGACTGGTGCCTCAGCACCAGAATCCGAGTCAGCCGCATCGGAGGCAACGGCGTCAGCGCTCTCAAGCGCCGAGGAATCTAATTGGCCAGAGATGGCCATAGCATGCGCGTTCGCGCGCGTGATGAACAGTGAAACAGTGTCGTCGTTGACGACCCCTGCTTCTATGGCGACGGACATCGCCTCACTGCTGGCTTTGGACAGCAGTGTGGGCATAGTGATAGTCGAGAACCACCGTGTGTTGCATGCCAAGTTGAAGGCGCCCGAGGTCGCTGAGATAACATCGCTCTTGAAACCGTCCAAATCGAGATCCAGGGATGAGGCAGGGAACACGACTCCATCCTCTATGGCTCCAGTCAGGATTAGCCCAATCTCTATCGGGGTTATTCCTAACTTGGCCAGCATAATCCCGAGGTCACCGGAGATGGTTTCACCCTCGTTGACGACGGTAACTGTCTTCTGGATGGCGACCTTGCCCTTGTCTATCTTGGCTGGTATGCCTACTGCGTTGAACTCGCCCACGATAGGTCCCGGTCCGAACTCGGTCGGACCCTTCTCAACCACAATGTCTGAGGGCGCCTTTTCACCCTCCTTAGCCGCGCGGCCCTGACGGGTTTTGTCGAGTTCAGCAAACAGTCCGAAGGAGTTCAGGCTCTCGGAATGCACTATGCAGGGCTGGACAGCCCCATCGAGCAGCTGGTCGAGACCATCTTCGGGCAGACCTGCCTGTTCCCAAGCGATTCTAATCAGCGTCTTCTTTGCCATTGTCATCGTCATCCGATCGCGCAGCGAGTTGCGCATGCCCAGCATATTCCCGGCGGGTACTCCTCCAATGTCTACAATTCCGACGATGCCATCGTTGGAGAGTATCTCTGCGAGTTCGGACACCCGGTCCTTCTTCCAGGGTGCTACCTTGGCCATCATTCGACCACCTTCACCTTGATAGAGGGCCCCATCGAGGTCTTGATGTAGCATGAGCGGATGTTCCCAGCTCCCCTCTCCAGTTTGCCAGTGACCCGGTTCCAGATTGCCATCGCGTTAGTGGTGAGGTCGTCGACCCCTTGCTCACGCGAGCCCATTGCGGTGTGGAAGGTGATACGGTCTCGTGACCTGACAATCGTGGTATCCTTGAGTCCGGCGGCAATCATTCCGGGGTCCAGATTAGGAGGGACCGGGCGAGGCATCTTGCCACGCGGCCCTAGTACGACACCGAGGAATCGTCCAACGGTCCCCATGTGAGGTATCTCGGACAGGAAGAAGTCACTCTTGTTGGCCATCTTGCGGGCTTGTTGCCGGTTGCCACCTAGATCCTCAATGGTGGATGGATCTATGACATCAATTCCGGCGGCCTTGGCCTTGGTGGCCATCTCACCACCAGCAAACATCGTGATGCGTATCGGTTTGCCCCTTCCGGTGGGCAGGCGAACCTCTTCCTGGATCCTGTTCGTCGGATTCTTCAGATCAACGTCCCTGAGGGTGAAAGCCATCTCGACTGACTCGACGAACTTGCGCTCCGGTGACTCATCGAGAGCCTGTTGAATCGCGCTCTGAATATTTTCCTGCATTTTTCCCACCTCCGCGGTCAACGAGGTCACCCTCTCCCGCAATTCGTGATTCTCAACTGAAATGTTCGCTAAACCTACCCTCACTCATCGCTTGCAAAGCATCCTTCGGTGCCATGCCCTCGACATTCACTCTCATAGAGACACAAGTACCCATAATCTCACGGCTGCGGGCGTACAGATTGGCACCCGTGAGCCGGTCCTTCTGGTCCTCTGCCAGCTTCTTGACCTGATCCATAGTCAGGTTCTCAGAAGACTCCTCCCAGGAGCCGTTGCACTTCTTCTGTCCGAGCATCTGAATCACCTTGTGCGGCGTTTCATTACGTGCAGACATCTGTTATAGCCTCCTGTTAGTGCGCCCCGCCGACCTGCTTTCCCTATTTGATAGTGATGCAACGCCCGTAGGGCGAGCCTCCAGCACTACTCAACGCGCTGGGTGACTCTAACTTGGTCGGCGCGCACTGTGAGGGCCACCGGCACTGCTGCCTCGAAGAGTTCGACGGTGACCTCTTCTTTCGACTCTGTCACACGGGTCACACGGGCCGCTTGACCTCGGAAAGCGCCGCCATGAATCTCCACGATGCTACCCTCTTCAATGCCGGCAGTTGCCGCCTTGGGCTCAAGATAGGGAAGCACATCGCCCAACGGCGACTCACC
>Ga0208131_1000271_pt1 | contig 15874 bp, 14 predicted proteins | sample ETNtaG_14_FD_185781 | JGI IMG/M metagenome (GOLD analysis project Ga0208131, IMG submission 185781) | Marine microbial and viral communities from oxygen minimum zone, Eastern Pacific Ocean - ETNP201406SV73 (SPAdes) (version 2) | ecosystem: Environmental > Aquatic > Marine > Oceanic ...
CTGTTGCCTTGGCCTTGGCCCCTGTTGCCTTGGCCTTGGCCCCTGTTGCCTTGGCCTTGGCCCCTGTTGCCTTGGCCTTGGCCCCTGTTGCCTTGGCCTTCGCCTTGGCCGGCTTCTCCTCGACGGCTTCCTCAGGCTGGACTTCACGCCTCAGACCCTCGCGGTCGGCCTTGCGCCTGGCACGATCCGCCTGAGCCTCCACCATGCCCGAGGAATGACTCTTCACCCCGATGCCCAGGGAGACGCAGAGGTCAAGCACCTCCGCGTTGGTCATCCCCATTTCTCGCGCCAACTCGTAGACGCGGATGTTCTTAGGCACGGTGGTTACGACGTCCTGTCTGCTGCTCGGGTACTGCTCGTGGAATTCTGTTCGTTCATGGGTCGATCCCCGGTTCGACGGGGATCGTCAGCAGTTCGGCACTGACCGAACCGCTGTCTGACGCTATCGGTTGGATGCTTGGATCACCCGCTGCCGCCCACCCGGGCGGCGGCCGCACGGCAGGCCGCGATCGCACCACCCATCTCGTCGGGCGAAACGGTCCGGCGAAAGGCCCTGGCCAGGTCACCCGGCCGCAGTGCGCCAATGCAGGATTCGGTCGGGTGGAGCCAGGCGCCACGCCCCGGTGCCAACCGGTCGACCACCGGCTGGCCGGTCCCCGCCGGCCAGGCCAGTCTGACCAGCCCGGAGGCCGAATCAGCCGTCCTGCAGGCGATGCAGGTCCGCCTGGGATCTGCGCCCATGGCGCTACCAGCCGTCGGTCGCCGCCGACCCGTCTCCTACTCCTCTTCTTCTCCACCTTCGGTGGCCGCCTCGGTCCACTGACCTGCGGAGACCGCAGGGCCGCCCTCCGCGGGCTGCCAGACCTGCTCACCGGTCTCGTCGTTGACGATCCATTCGCCTTCCGCCCACTCGACGTCGGCGTAGGCCGCCTCCTGGGCGACCTGGGTCTCGCTCTTGATGTCGACACGCCATCCGGTCATCCGCGCTGCCAGTCGGGCGTTCTGGCCCTCCTTGCCGATCGCAAGCGAGAGCTGGTAGTCGGGCACGATCACGGTGGCGGTGCCGGTCTCCTCATCGATGATGACCTCCTTCACCTTGGCCGGAGACAGGCCCTTCATCACGAAGTCAGCCGAATCCTCGGAGAACGGGACGATGTCGATCTTCTCGCCCCGCAACTCGTTGACGACCATCCGCACCCGGGCGCCCCGGGCACCCACGCAGGCGCCGACCGGATCCACGTTGGGATCGTTCGACCAGACGGCGATCTTCGTGCGATGTCCGGGCTCGCGTGCGCATGCACGGATCTCCACGACGCCATCGGCGATCTCGGGCACCTCCAGTTCGAACAGGCGCTTGATCAGGCCCGGGTGGGTACGGCTGACCACGATCTGCGGGCCCTTCGCCGTCTTGCGTACCTCCACGATGTAGGCCTTCATCCTGGCGTTCGCCTCGGGTCGCTCGAACGGCACCTGCTCGGCCTGTGGAAGCAGCGCCTCGACGCGCCCCAGGTCCAGGAGCGTGTACCTGGCATCGGTCTGCTGGATCATGCCGGTGACGATGTCGCCCTCCCGGCCGGCGTACTCCTCGTACTTGAGGTCCCTCTCGGCCTCGCGGATCCTCTGGGTCATGACCTGACGGGCCGTCTGGGCGGCGATCCTGCCGAAGTCGTCCGGCGTGACGTCGAACTCCTCGCCGACGAGCTCGCCCTCCTCGTCGAGGTCCTGGGCCAGCACCCGGATGTCCATCGTGTCAGGGTCGATGGTCACCCACGAGAACTCGTGGGCACCGGGGGTGCGCTTGTAGGCCGACTCCAACGCGTCGGCGAGGACGGCGAACAACATGTCGACGGAGATTCCCCGTTCGATCGCCAGGGCCTCGAGGGCCTCCAACATCTCGGGATTCATGACCCGACCTTCCTTCCAGGGGCGTCAGCGTCGCCCCGATCCTTCCCCTTGCGCCCCGACTTGGGCTCAGGGGTCCATACGAAGACGGTGTGCGCCTTCAAGATCTCGTCGTGACGGAACACCCGGCTCGAGCCATCTGCGGATCGCACCTCGATGCCGTCTCCGTCAGCGGCCTCCAGGACGCCGGTCACCCTGCGGGGCCCGTCGATCCCCGGCTGGGTCTTCACGGCCACCTCGCAACCGATCGCCCGTTCGAAGTGGACCGGTCGCTTGAGGGAGCGTTCCAGGCCCGGGCTGGTCACCTCCAGCGTGAAGGTGCCCGGAATCGGGTCCTCGTGGTCGAGTGCCCTCGATACCTCGCGGGTCACCCCGGCAATGGCATCCATGCCGACGCCATCAGGATGGTCGATCACCAGGCGGAGTACCCCGCCCTCGTACTCGACGTCGACCAACTCGACGCCGATCCGTTCACAGAGGGGAGCGGCAATGGCATCGATCCGATCGGTCACTGCCATGGTGCGTCCTCCTCCTGGTTTCCACGGGCCGACGCCGTCGCCGGGCCCTTCTCATCTCACGCTGCAGCCCCGATACCGAAAACAAAAGGCGTGGGCAGAGCCCACGCCTCGTCGGAACACCGGCGATGTACGCGCCAGAGAGCATACCGTCCGACTCTGTTTCCGCCTAGGGGTCATATCCATCCTCCGGCCGGCGGGCGATCCATTCAACCGACGGGTCGGCGGGTCGATCTATTCCACCGAGGGGCCAGCGGGCGATCCATTCAACCGACGGGTCGGCGGGTCGATCCGGCCAGCCGATGGCCGGAAGGCGCGATGGGTCAGGCGCCGTGGCGCCGGATGAGGTCGATCCTGGTACCGGTGTCGTTCACGTCATCGCCCTGCTCGGCCAGGAGCCGTTGGCGGTCCCGTTCGGCCTCGCGGGCCGCCTTCTCGGTGTCCACCCGGGCCAACGCCGCCTCGGCCCCCTCCGAATGGATCAGCTCGGCCCACTCCACGAGGGCGTCGACCATCTCGTCCTCGGCCACCACCGCTGCGTTCCGACCCTTCACGAACAGGTGTCCACGCCGGTACCCCGCAGCGATTCCCAGATCGGCGTCGCGTGCCTCACCGGGACCGTTCACCACACAACCCATGATCGCCACCTGGAGGGGAATCTCCCGATCGGCGAAGGCGGCCATGGCATCGGCGGCTACGGCCACCACGTCGATCTCGGCCCGACCGCAACTGGGGCAGGCGATCAGGTCGACGTTCTTGCGCTCCCGCAGGCCCATGGCCTCCAGGAGTGCCCGTCCGGCCCGGGCCTCCTCAACGGGATCAGCCGTGAGGGAGTACCGGATCGTGTCGCCAATTCCCTGTGCCAGCAGGGCACCGATGCCGGCCGACGACTTGATGAGGCCCGCGGGCGGTGGCCCGGCCTCGGTCACGCCCAGGTGCAGCGGGTAGTCGGTCACCTCGGAGAGCTGGCGGTACGCCTCGACCATGATCGGGACGCTGGATGCCTTCACGGAGATCTTGATCAGGTCGAAGTCGACGTCCTCGAAGAAGCGGATCTCGTCGAGGGCTGATTCGACCATCGCCTCGGGGGTGACCCGACCACCGTGCTTCTCGTAGAGGTCCGGGTGCAGTGACCCGCCGTTGACGCCGATGCGGATCGGAACCCCGCGGTCGCGGGCTTCGCTCGCCACGACCCGGATGTGATCCGGCTTGCGGATGTTGCCCGGGTTCAGGCGGAGGCAGTGCACACCGGCCTCGAGAGCCGCCAGGGCCAACCGGTACTGGTGGTGGATGTCAGCCACGATCGGAACCGGCGACCGTGGAACGATCCTGGCCAGCCCCTCGGCGGCCTCCAGGTCGTTGCAGGTGCAGCGCACGATGTCAGCACCCGCCATGGCCAGGTCGTAGATCTGCTGGAGGGTCGCCTCGTGGTCGGCCGTCCGGGTGATGGTCATGGACTGGACCGTGATCGGCGCCCCACCGCCGACGGGCACGTCACCGACCATCAACTGCCGGGTGGATCGGCGTTCAACTGCCGCCTGTACCTCCATGCAGGTGAGGCTATCGGTGGTCGGCCGACCGCTACCCCCGGGGCCCCTCAGCCGAAGTCGGGTAGGTCCACGATGTCGCGGTAGAGGGCCACCACAGCCACCGCAACCAGCAGCGTGATCACCGCCCAGGTGAGCGGGATCAACTTCGACGCATCGGCCATGTGGCGACGGCCACCCACCGACCGGATCCGTTCATAGGTGGCGATCGCCACGTGTCCGCCGTCGAGGGGCAGGAGCGGAACCAGGTTGAAGACCCCGATGAACACGTTGACCAGGATCAGGAACCAGAGATACGTCGTCCAGCCGTCATCCAGCATGGCGCTACCGAGGCGGGCCGCCCCGTAGATGGAGAGCAGGCGATCCTCGTCGGCCGGGTCCACGCCGGGGTCCGCCACCTGGACCGAGCCGCCCGCTCCAGCGCCGGCGCCGGCGCCACCGGACAGGACGGGTTCCGGCCCCTCCGGGGGATCGTCTCCACCTGTGAAGAACGAGGCCAGCCCGTCCGGCGTGAAGAACCCGACCAGACCGTCGATGGACATTCCTACGAGGTCGACGAAGCGGGCCGATGCCTCCACCCCGGCACCGACCGGGCCGAGGGTAACCATGGGCCGATCGGGGCCCACGCCGAAGAAGCCGGCGACCGTACCGTCGACCATCAGCCGCTCCCCGACCATCATGTTTCGACTCGAGGTGGCCCCGTCCCTCTCCAGGACCACCACCACCTCCCGACCCGGAAGCCCCCGCACGACGACCCCGAAGTCCTCGAAGCCGGGGGTCTCCAGGCCGTCCACCGACACGATCCGGTCGCCGACGCGCACGTCGATGGACGCTGCGGCCGAGCCGGAGACGACCTCACCGACCACCCAGCGGGTGGGATCGGGGCGCCCTACAGCCACGTAGACGAAGAAGAGCAGGGCCAGGGCCACGGCGAAGTGCGTTGCCGAACCAGCCAGGGCGACCGCCATCCGCTTCGGATAGGACTGCTGCCGGTACGTCCGGTGTTCCACGGCCGGATCCACCACGTCGAGGTTGCTCATCCCCGTTATCCGGACGTAGGCGCCGGCCGGAATGGCCTTCACCCCGTACGTCGTCTCACCCCGACGCACCGACCAGAGGCGGGGGCCGAAGCCGATGAAGAACTCGGTCACCTGCATGCCCGAGAGGCGTGCCGCCACGAAGTGTCCGAGCTCGTGGAACACCAGCATGACGACGAACGATGAGACCACCACGAGACCCGACAGGCCCCCGATGAGCCCGAAGGACACGACCGCCCCGACCAGCAGGACCAGCCGGATTCGATCGTTGCCCGCCCCACCACGGCGACCGTCCGCTCCGGAACCGGCCACCTCCACAGCATCCCGGTGACCGTTCGTTTCCGAACCGACCACCTCCGCCGTCACTGTCAGGTCCGGGCGGCGATGAGGGAGCGGGCCACGACCCGGGCCCTCCGATCCACGTCGAGCACCGTCTCCAGGTCGTCGGCGGAGTCTCCGGTCCACGAATCGAGGGCCTCGACCAACAGCTCGGAGATCCCGACCCAGGAAAGTGCCCCGTCAAGGAAGGCCTCGACGGCAACCTCGTTGGCCGCGCTCAACCATGCGGGAGCCGTCTCGCCCTCCCGGCCGGCAGCGAACGCCAGGTCCAGGCAGGGAAACGCCCCCCTGTCCGGAGGCTCGAAGTCCAGGCGACCCGCCTCGGACCAGTCGATCTCGCCATACGGCACGTCCAGGCGGTCCGGCCACGCCAACGCGTACCCCATGCAGAGTCGCATGTCGGGCCTGGACAACTGGGCGATCGTCGCCCCGTCCGAGAACGTGACCATGGAATGGACTATCGACTGTGGGTGGACGACCACGTCGATCCGGTCGTAGTCGATCCCGAAGAGCTCGTGTGCCTCGATCACCTCGAGCCCCTTGTTCATCAGGGTGGAGGAGTCGACCGTCACCTTCGGGCCCATCGTCCAGGTGGGATGGTCCAGCGCCTGCTCGACGGTCACGGCCGCCAGGTCCTCGGCCGTTCGGCCGCGGAACGGCCCTCCGGAGGCGGTCAGGACGATGCGTGAAACCCGCTCGGCCACATCGTTGGCCCTCAGGCACTGGTGGATCGCGCAGTGCTCGCTGTCCACGGGCAGCAGCTCGGCCCCCGGCGTGGACCTGACCCGTTGGACGACCGGGCCGGCGGCGATCAGGGACTCCTTGTTGGCGAGGCCCAGACGCCTGCCCGCCCCGAGGGTCGAGAGCGTGACGGGGAGCCCGGCGAATCCGACCACACCGTTGATCGCCACCTCGGCGATGACCGCAGCATCGGCCATCGCATCCGGTCCAGCCAGCACCTCTGTACCGGGAGGCACCCCGGCGGCGACGGAGGCCGCCAGGGAGGCGTCGGCGATGGCTACGACCTCTGGTCGGAACCTGGTCGCCTGCTGGATCAGCACGTCCACCGAGCGGGCGGCGCCGATCGCGACCACGTTGAAGACGTCAGGCTGATCGGCGACCACTTCGAGCGTCTGGGTGCCGATCGACCCGGTCGACCCGAGAACGGCCACCGTGGTAGCGGGCATGGAGCGAGCCTACCGATGGGGTCTCCCCCACCGGAATCGGGTCAGGCCGCGAAGAGGTCGAGCAGGCGGGCCGTGTAGTAGGTGGCCGGCAGGACGAACAGCAGGGCATCGAACCGGTCCATCAGACCGCCGTGGCCGGGGAGGATGGAGCCCATGTCCTTGATGCCCAGGTCCCTCTTGATCATCGACTCGCAGAGGTCACCAGCCGGTGCGGCCAGCGCCACCACCAGACCCAGGATGAATGCCGAACCCAGGTCGCCGGGGTCCTGGCCGAACGGCGTGATCCGTCCCACCACCAGCATCGCAATGGCGAAGGAAGCGACCATTCCCCCGAGCAGGCCCTCCATCGTCTTGTTGGGGCTGACGGCCGAGAGGGGAGTCCGCCCGATCATCCCGCCCACCACGAAGCCCCCGATGTCGTAGCCGATTGTGCACAGCACCGCGGCCAGCAGCATCCCGATCCCGTTCGGATCGGTGAGCATCAGCCCTACGAACGACCCCAGCAGGCCCACGTAGAGGACGCCGAAAAGGGTCACCGAGACGTTCAGCATCGGGGCCTGGCGGTCCACGCCCGTGAGGTACCAGAACAAGGTGAACAGCACCGTCAGGGCCAGGATGAGCGGTACGGCCGCCTCGAACCTCCAGTAGGCGCCCAGGTTCAGTGCGGCCACCGCCGTGATGCCGAGCAGGGCAGCCGGCTGGTATCCGGCGCGTCGGACGGCGATGAAGAACTCGGCAGCGGCCAGCACGAGCAGCACGGTGGTCAGGGCCAACGTGGCGCCGGCACCGATCTTGAACGCCACCAGGGCCAGGGCGCCGAGGCCGACTCCACTCACGATGGCCAGCGGAATGTCCCGACCGCCACCCGACCCACCACGGCCAGGCGGTCGCTGAGAGGTCGGCGGCACCGGATCCTCGGCCCGGGGAGCAGGCACGTCCTCGGCCCTGCCGAGGTCAGGCAGGGGTTCGTCAGGTGGCAGCAGCGGTGGATCGAACTCCGCAGCTCCCGCCGAGCCCAACGGCCCATCGTCGAAGAACACAGCGGCAGCCTCGGAAGGCTCGCCTACCGGCTGCTGGGACTCGTGGTCATCAGGTACGTCGTCGGACCAGCGCGGCGTGCCCTCCAACCCGGCCCACGGGTCCTCAACGGGACCGCCACCGGTGGCATCGGCTGCTGGCGGCTCCGTCCAGTGGGGCAGGTCGCCGGCCGTGGGTTCGGCACCGAACACCGAGCGACCCGGCTCGACGTCATCGTCGGGCGAATCCAGGCCGAGGATCCTGATGTCCTCGAACTCGTCGTCCCGTGGGCCTCTTCCTTGCTGGTCGTTCATTCTGGAACCCCCGTCATCATCCGCCGTCGGCTCAGACCTCGAGCAGTTCGTCTTCCTTGGCCGAGCGAGCCTTGTCGATCTCCGCCTCGAACCCGTGGATCAACTCGTCCAGCCGGCTGCCCGCCCACTTGACGTCGTCCTCGGACACTGAGCCCTCAAGGTCATCGAGGTCCTTGCGGGCGTGTCGTCGCAATCCACGCATCCGGTTCCTGCCATCCTCAGCCATGCCGTTCACCATGCGTACCAGATCAAGCCGGCGTTCCTCGGTCAGCTCCGGGAAGCTCAGCCGGATGCTGCGTCCGTCATTGCCCGGCGTCAACCCCAGGTCGGCGACCATGATCGCCTTCTCAATGGCGGGCACGTTGGCGGGATCGTGCGGGGTGACCAGGAGCTGGCGTGCCTCGGGGATGGAGAAGCTGGCCAGTTCCTGGAGCCGCATGTCCACCCCGTAGGCCTGGACCATGAGCTTCTCCACCAGTGACGAGGAGGCCCTGCCGGTACGCACGGTCGAGAACTCCCGGCGCACGTGCGTTACGGCCTCGGACATCGCCGAAGACGCCTCGTCGAGGACCATCTGGATCATCTCGTCACTCACCGCTTGCTCCGTCCGTAGTCCGGCAGGGTCGCGGTCGGCTCCGGGTCAGGAGACCAGCGTGCCGATCGACTCCCCTGCGAGGATTGAACGGACGCTACCCGAGGCCATGAGGTCGAACATGACGATCGGCATGTCGTTGTCCATGCAGAGGGTGATGGCGGTGGCGTCCATGGCCTTCAGGCCCTTCTGGATCACGTCCAGGTAGGAGACCTGCTCAAGCCTGGTGGCATCGGGATCCAACTTCGGATCCGCCGTGTAGATCCCGTCGGTTCCGGAGTGGGTGCCCTTCAGCACTGCGCCGGCTTCGATCTCGACTGCCCTGAGGGCTGCTGCCGTGTCCGTGGTGAAGAAGGGGTTGCCGGTGCCGCCAGCGAAGATGACCACCCGGCCCTTCTCCAGGTGGCGAACGGCCCGGCGCCGGATGTAGGGCTCGGCGATCTGGGCCATGTGGATGGCCGACTGGACACGGGTGGGCTGCCCCAACTGCTCGAGGGTGTCCTGAAGGGCCAGAGCGTTGATCGAGGTGGCCAGCATGCCCATGTAGTCGGCCTGGGCCCGGTCCATTCCTACGCCGACGCCGGACATGCCACGCCAGATGTTGCCACCGCCTACCACCACGGCGATGTCGACCTCGAACTCGGCGCGGACGGCGACGATGTCGCCGGCGATGCGGCCGACGATCTCCCCGTCGATTCCGTAGCCGGCCTCACCGGCGAAGGCCTCGCCGGAGACCTTCAGGACGATTCGGTCCCAGCGGGCCGGAATCCGATCGCCGGTGGACACCTCAGGCACCCAGGTACGCCTGGGTGAACCTCTCGATGCTGCCGCCATTCAAGGTTTCAGCCACCGAGGTCTTGTCACCGTGCAGTCCCTGCTCCAACAGGACCGTCTCCCGGAACCAGCCGGTCAGGCGGCCCTCGACGATCTTGTCCCAGGCCTGCTCGGGCTTCCCCTCGGCCTTGGTGATATCCAGGAGGGCCGCCCGCTCGGCTTCGACCAGGTCGGCGGAGACCTCTTCACGCGTGAGGTGCGTCGGCTTGGCGAAGGCGATGTGCAGGGCCACCTGGTGGAGGGTCTCCTGGTCGACTCCGGAACCTTCGACCACAACGCCGTTGACGCCACGGCCGTCCTGGACGTGTAGGTAGGTATCCAGCACGTTGCCGTCGGCGGCCTCGATGAGGTCCACCCGACCGACCTCTATGTTCTCCTTGATGGAGAGGCGGAGGTCGTCAATGGCCGACGCCCGACCATCCACCGCTGAGACTCCCTCGGACAGCACGGCGTTGGTCAACTCGTCGACCAGGGCCAGGAATCCCTCCGACTTCGCCGAGAAGTCCGTCTCGCACTTGAGGTGCACGAGGGCGGCCCGCCTACCCTCGGAGACGAGGCCCACGGCCCCCTCGACGTTGTGACGATCCGAGCGGGTGGCCGCCTTGGCCAGACCCTTCTCCCGGAGCAGCTGGGATGCGGCCTCGGCATCGCCGTCGCATTCGACCAGCGCCCTCTTGGCGTCCATCATCCCGGCGCCAGTGGCGTCGCGCAGCGCCTTGACTTCCCTCGCTGTGATGTCTGCCACGGTCAGGCCTGCTCGCCTTCGGTGGTGGCGGCTTCGGCTTCAGGTGCAGCAGGAGCCTCTTCCTCAGCAGGTGCAGCGGCAGCCTCCTCGACGGGCGCAGCCTCTTCCTCAACAGGTGCAGCGGCAGCCTCCTCGACGGGCGCAGCCTCTTCCCCAGCAGGCGCAGCCTCCACGGTCGCGGCCACGCGGCCGTCGCGGTCGGCAGCCGCCTCGGCCGCCTCGTTGCGGGCCTGGGCCTGCGCAGCGGCATGGTCCTCCGCATCCAGGGACGGGCCATCATCGCCGGCACTACGGGAGTTCACGATGAACCGACCCTCTTCGATGGCATCGGCCACCACCCGACAGAGCAGGCGCCCCGACCGGATGGCATCGTCGTTGCCGGGGATGAGGTACTGGATCTCGTCCGGGTTGCAGTCGGTATCGACCACGGCGACGATCGGAATGCCCAACTTGTTCGCCTCGGTCACCGCGATGTGCTCCTTCACGGTGTCCAGAACGAAGATTGCGTCGGGCAGGCGCTCCATGTTCTGGATGCCACCCAGGTTCCGCTCGAGCTTCTCCAACTCGCGGCCCAGCATCAGGGCCTCCTTCTTGGGCATCGCCTCGAACTCGCCGGAGTCGCGCATGCGCTGGTACTCCTGCATCTTGGAGACGCGCTTCGAGATCGTCTGGAAGTTCGTGAGCATGCCGCCCAGCCACCGCTGGTTCACATAGGGCATACCGCACTTCTCGGCGTACGACCGGATGGCGTCCTGGGCCTGGCGCTTCGTGCCGACGAACAGCACCCTGCCGCCATCGGCGACAAGGTCGCGTACGAACGTGTAGGAGGTCTCGATCCGCTCGAGCGTCTGCTGGAGGTCGATGATGTAGATACCCGACCGTTCGCCGTGGATGAATCGCCTCATCCTCGGGTCCCAACGGCGGGTCTGGTGTCCGAAGTGGACACCTGCCTCGAGCAGCTGCTTCATGGTCACGACGGCCATGTCGTGGTCTCCCTTCCCATCGGTTCGTCTCGCCCCCGCCTCGCGCCCGGAGGCGACCGTGGATGGGTGGGGGTGTTCTGGTCTGGGACGGCACAGGTCGTGCCGAACCGGCTGCGAAGTGTACCGCTGGGGCCGGGATTCCGGCCTGGGAAGCGTGCTACGAGCCGGGTCGGGGTCCTGCGGACCGGGCCGGTCCCCCTCCGGACCAGACCAGCTCCGGACCGAACGGGTCCTAGCTCCCGCCGAGCAGGCCCTCCGCCTTGTCCAGCACCTTGCCGGGCGAGAGTTTCCCGGCAATCACCTCGTGTGCCTCGTCGATCAGCTCCGGGACTATCACGTCGGCGACCCTGGAGAGTAGCGACCGGCACGCTGGAGGATGATCGGCCCTGAAGAGGTCTATCTCCCGTCGTGCCGCGCTGGTTCCCACCAGCCCGGCGTGGTGGAAGCCACCCGTGGAGACCACGACCGTCGTGGCCCCCTGCAGCCTCGATCGGGTTGCCGGCACGATCAGGTCCGCCTGCGCAGCCAGGCTCAACACCGGTACTCCGACCGGAACCTCCACGCCCAGGCCCCCCGTGAGATCGGCGAGTACGGGAGTTCCCCCGGGGAGCCCGATCATCCTGGACAGGGCACCCATACCGGGCAGGTCGTCGAAGTCGTCCAGCAGCTCGGCCATTACCAGCCCGCCGTGGGGACTGGAGAAGGTGAGGATCCGGAGATCCGGCGAATCCGGCGAGCCGGCCACCTGGGCGGCAGCGGTGACCGCCACGAGGCCTCCCACGGAATGGCCGTAGACCTCGATCGTGGATCCGGGCCGGAGCTGGCCGATCCTCCTGAGCAGCTCGGCGAGCAGGGTCGCGCTTTCGGACACGGAGCGACGCGTGGATGCCTCGGAGTGGATGGTGACCGGGATGGGTCGCAACCAGTCGACCATCTCGAGGCCGGGATCGGGCGACCGCCCGCCGTCGTATGAGAACCGGAGGACGTCCCCGGTCACGTAGCCGAGCCCTCGGAGGTCGAGGTCATCGAATGCCCCGTCTGCAGGACCGGAATCGATGCCACCGACGGTCACCGCTGTCCGCCTGTCGGTAGGCAACGGTGGCCGCACCGATTCCGACGTGCAGTCCGCCACTCCCAGGACCGCCGAGGCGACCCTAAGCCCGACGATGATCCAGTCGTCGGCCTCGACCACGGTGCGTATGTACGTCCATGCGGCGCGTGAGGCCGCCTGGTAGGCCAGCACGGCACCGATCTGTGCACCGTCCACCAACCGGTTCCCGACCCAACGACCGGTGGCGGCCGCCCAGTCCACCAGGCCCTCCATGGCTGAACGCTCGTAGAGCCTTCGCTGGGCACGTGCCGCAGCGCTCACCAACCTGTCCTCGTGGAGGACGAGGCTGGGCACGAGCCTCAGCGCCGAGCCCAGGATCCGTGCTGGATCGATGTAGGAACCGTCCGGCGTCCGAACGCCGAAGTGGAAGCGACCCGCCGAGTAACCCAGCGTGGCACCGGCCACCAGATCCTCTCCTGTCGTCACCCGAATCTCGGCGAGGAACGAATAGGAGGTCCGGAGGCCGTCGGGATGGCCGACGGTCACGTGGAGGGTGCCGCCCACAGGGCCCGCGAACAGGACCACCCCTACGGCCGAAGACGTGACAGGCCAGTTCACCGCCGTGGAGTACTCGTGCCCACGGTTGCCGGGACCCCAGCTGCTCGTCGGAGGACGAAAGCCGTCGACCAGGACACCGGTGGTGGGAGGGAGGTAGGCCACCACCTGGACAGCGGTGACTCCGGCATCAGGGACAACGTCGGGTGCCGGCAGGCCAGCAATCGCGGAGGCCCCGGCGGGAGGGGCCACGAGGAGGGTGGAGACGAGAGCCGAGACGACGGCGATCGGCAGGATGGAGCGGAGGACTCGGCGGTAGGACATGGGGCTTCCCGGATCTGGGGACCAGTTGGGGGAGGTGGTTGATGGTCCGGACCGACCGGGTGTCGGGGTCAGTCGATGGATCGCCGACGTCGCTCCAGGAACCCCCGGGTCTCGACGACGAGGCCGGCACGCCGGAGTCGCGCTATCGCCGCACCCAACTCCACCGGACCCAGCCGGGTCCGCTCGGCGAGGGCGTCCGGGCTGGTGGGCGACCATCCCATGGCCTCCAGGACGGCATCGTCGACCGAACCCGCTCCGGGATCGGGGGGATCGATGGAGGACGACACCGGTTGGGGCGTCGCCGACCCCGGGGACAGGCCGAGGAGGCCCAGGGCGCAGATCACGTCGTCGACGCCGCAGGCAGGCGCTGCACCATCGGCCAGCAGGCGATTGGAGCCCTCCGAAGCCGGGCTCCGAATCGGTCCCGGAACGGCAAGGACCGGCCGGTCCCGCTCCAGGGCGGCGGCGACCGTGTGCATGGATCCGCCACCGGCATGGGACTCGACGACGACCAGGACATGGGCGAGCGCCGCGATTATCCGGTTCCGGGCCGGAAAGCACCAACGTGTGGGGCCGGCGCCCGGTGGCATCTCGGAGACGAGCTGCCCGGCAGAGACCACCCGGTGCCACAGCGCCCGGTTGGCGGCCGGATAGACCACGTCGAGACCCGTACCCACCACGCCCAACGGTGGAGCACCACCCGGGACGGTCAATGCCCCACCGTGGGCAGCAGCGTCGATGCCCAGCGCCAGGCCGGAGACGACGACCACGCCGGCGGCCGCCAGGTCCCTACCCAACTGGATCGCCACGTCGGATCCGTAGCCGCTGCAACGCCGGGTGCCCACCACGGCAACACGCGGCAATCCGCCGACCAGGAGGTCGGCTCCGACGGCGAAGAACGCCACCGGCGGATCCGGATCCTCCAGCAGTTGTGTCGGATACCCGGCCTGACCATGTCTCGAGACCCGCATCCCCATGTCCTCGATGCGCTCCAGCAAACGATCGGGGTCGGTGGTGGCGGCAGCGCTCCGCCACCCTCCGAGGACCTCTGACCGGCGGGCTCCCAGCAGGCCGGCCGTCTCCCTCGGGACCTCACCCCTGAGGATCCCCGTCCAGGCCTCCACGGGGGACCTGTCGACGAGGAGGGACCGGGCCCTGACCGGACCCATGCCCGGAAGGCCGAGGAGGGCAGCCACATGGGCATCGTCGATCCGGTCCCGACCGGACTCCGACCACTCGTCACCTGACATCGAAGCCCTCCGATCGGAACGGGTCGATGCGAAGGCCGAGAGCCGTATCCACCAGGTCTGAGTCCAGCGGAACATCCCTTCCGGCCAGGTCGCTCATCGTGAGGGCCACCGCCCTTACCCGCTGCAGGCCACGGGCGCTGAGCCGCCCGGCGTGGAGTTCAGCCTCGAGGAGGCGCACGGCTGCCGGGTCCAGTGGGGCAGCCGCCTCCAGAGACCTGCTGGACAACTCCGAGTTCGCCCGGACCCCGCGCTCCGCCGCCCGTCGGCGAGCCTGGCGGATCCGGGAGGCCACCTCCGACGTCGACTCCCCCGCTTCCCCGGACAGCAAGTCGGACGGATTCGGCCTGTGGACTCCGACCCGCAGGTCGAACCTGTCGAGTAGCGGACCCGAGACCCGACGCACGTACCGGGCCCGGACCGCCGCCGGACAGCGGCACCCGCCCGGGGCCGCCGACCCCCCACAGGGACACGGGTTCATCGCAGCTATCAGGAGGACCCTGGCGGGGTACTCGGCGAACCCACCGGAACGGCTGACCCGCACCGTCCCGTCCTCCAGGGGCTGGCGGAGCATGTCCAGCACCGTGGGGGCGAACTCGCCCAACTCGTCGAGGAACAGCACCCCACCGTGCGCCAGGCTCACCTCGCCGGGCCGCATCGTCCGGCTCCCCCCACCCACCAGCGCCGCCGCAGACGACCCGTGGTGGGGCGCCCTCCATGGGGGTCGCAGGTCCAGGCCTCCGGGAGGGAGGTCCTCGCCCGCCGCTGAACGGATCCGGGTGGCCTCCAGCGCATCGGCCGGATCCAGGTCCGGCAGGACCCCGGGCAGTCGGCGGGCAAGCATGCTCTTCCCGGAACCTGGCGGGCCGACTAGGAGGATGTGGTGGGCGCCGGCAGCCGCCACCTCCAGGGCGAACCGGACAACCCGCTGGCCCCGGACATCGCTGAGGTCCGGACCCTCGACAGGCTCGGCCGGAACCGGGGCCTCGTCGGGCGTCGGCCAGGGAGCCTCCTGGCGAAGTGCCCTGACCAGGGTGCGCAGGTCGCCCACGCCGAGGACGCGCTGGGTGGCCACGAGGGTGGCTTCCTGCTGGTTTCCCGGGGCGACGACCACGCCGGACGCGTCCACCGCGTCCACCAGCGGAAGCACACCGGAGACAGGCCTGATGGAGCCATCCAGGCCGAGCTCTCCGAGGAATGCCAGGTCCGTGATCGACTCGGGCAGGATCTCCTCACAGGCCACCAGGAGTCCGACCGCCATGGCGAGGTCGAGCACGGATCCCGCCTTGGGAATGCCGGTGGGAGCCAGGTTCACGGTTATCCGACGGGCGGGCCAGGAGAGTCCGCTGGAGACAAGGGCCGCCCTCACCCGGTCACGCGCCTCGCGACACGAGGCATCGGGCAGGCCCACGACGGTGAACGCCGGAAGGCCGTTGGCGACGTGGACCTCCACCCGGACCGGATGCCCGCAGACCCCATGAAGGGTCGCTGCATTTACGGTGGCAAGCACGGATCCTCCCCCACCTTGATGCTGGGAGGAGTCGTCGTGCGCCGACCCCGAGCGGCTGTAGCCGAGACTACGCCGCCCTCAGGGGGATCGGACGCTGCTTCCCAACCGGGCATTCCAGCCCGAGGTGGAACGTGCGGAGCAGCCTCCTGCAGGGCGCTCCGGTTGGTCGGGTGCT
>Ga0208131_1000272_pt1 | contig 15835 bp, 7 predicted proteins | sample ETNtaG_14_FD_185781 | JGI IMG/M metagenome (GOLD analysis project Ga0208131, IMG submission 185781) | Marine microbial and viral communities from oxygen minimum zone, Eastern Pacific Ocean - ETNP201406SV73 (SPAdes) (version 2) | ecosystem: Environmental > Aquatic > Marine > Oceanic ...
CCACCACGCACCGTTCCCCATCCCGCCCGCCATGAGAATCGGGACCTCATGCGCAGGAGCCACAATCTCGGGCTTCTTGTCGGGGTCGTCGCGAGGTAGAATGGGGTTAGGCCAGATTCTGCCGTTATTGTCTCCCTCTGAGCTACCTGTCCAGATACTCCCCGTCCTAGTTATGCCGCCGACGCAGATTACGTCTTCGACAGATCCCGGGGACTCCACGTCCCCATCATCGTCTTCGCCGTCGTTGCCTGCTGCGGCCACTACGAACACTCCCTCATCTATGGCATCCTCCACTGATTCCTCGAGGGCGTCGCTAGAAAGGAATCCAGAGCCGAACCCTTGGTCTCCTCCTAAACTCAGAGAAATGATGTCCGCTTGGTTGTCTACACACCAGTTGACAGCCTCTGCTATCTGCACATCGTCCCCAGTCCCCTCCTCGCCTATCGCCTTGGCCACAAGGAGACTGACTCCGGGAGCGTTGCCCTCCAATCCGTCCTGCGCTACCACGATTCCAGCCATCGCAGTGCCGTGCCCCTCGTCGTCGTATGGCTGAGTAGCGCCATCTATCGCATCCAGCCACCCCGCCAGTTCGAGATTCTCGAGATCAGGATGCCCCATATCGATGCCGGAGTCGACGATGCACAGGATGACTCCAGTGCCATCGCCCTGTACGGCATCGAGTCCGGTAAGACTCCTGTACTCGCCCTCCCATGTTAGTAGGGCCGAAGGAGGGCCTCCGATATTGACATCCTCTATCTCGGCCCAAACCCAGAGCATCACGACTGCCACGCTTAGCAGCACGATGATTGCAGCAGAGGCACCAATGACGATGCCAAGAGCATCCTTGCCGGCATTTTCCTCTTCGCTGCTGTAATCCGGGACCGGCACTCCATCAGAATGCTCCGCATCGAATGCTTCCGCGACGTCGGAGACGTCATCGTCCTTCCACCAACCGTGTTCTGCCATCCGTTTCGCCTATACTCGGACGCATACCGCCCTTGAATGCTCGTCAGGTCTGCATGTCCCTCTACCAAGCTTCGGGCCTGCTGAAGTGACTGACAATGGTCGTGTTAGAACTACAGCTCGGGCACTCGATGCGAATCGGCAGCACCGCGTCGCATTCTGGGCACGCCGTGCCTGGTTTACCTAAGCCTGAGCATTTCTCTGAGCAAGGGACCTCAATCCTCCCATTCTCGTGCCGGACCGCTGGAGTAGGCCCGCTGCAGATTGGGCACTTGCCCTGCTCGGCCCGGGCAACTGGCTCAGGGGCTTCTCCCGCGACCTCTCTCGCCCTGACCGACTGGATTCTGTCCTCGGCCCCTCCTAGCATGAACTGAGGGTACCACAGGACGTGCATCAGGAAGGCCGCTGAGAGGAATCCTGTAACGACAAACATTACCACCAGCATGTCGCTATAGTCCGCTATCGGTGGCCTCTGTGCTATCGCGTGTGAGCCCGACCATGACATCAGGTTCACCATAATCATCCACATCCCTAGGCTTAGACTCCATGCCCTCAGGCTGTGATCTCTCCACGCCTTCTGGACGACGCGAGGGTCCGGGTGTGAGTGCCGTTCCTCGACGTGAATGTCCCGAGTCTCTATGACGGCGCGGTGCACGACCACGATGGCTAGGAAGAACAGGATGAGATTGGAAATCCCCACCATTACCCAGTCCATGCCCGTTGACCCCCAAGGGAATCCCGGTGACTTTGAGTGGGAACTTATCGAACCCAGCTGCACCGCCATCATTGCAATCCACAGATAGACCAAGTTCTCTCTCATTATCGGGTATCTGGTCCACAACGTAACGAAAACCCCTACCCAGGATATTATCGATAGAAGCGCCAACATCAGCGACAAATCGGACAAGTTCTGGAAACCGCTGAGCCCCACCCGGTTGTAGTCCCCTCCGCTTGTCAGCTCTCCGATCCCAAGGTCCCAGGCTCCGAGCACCATTCCGGCGAAGGCCAGTCCGAGGCAAGTCAGCTCCCCGATTCTCCACTGCCTTTTCATAATAGCAAGATGGAACGTGAAATCCTCTAGAAAGATGTCCAGCAGGCCCAATCTCTCGTCCCTGTCAGCAAACCTCCACGGTAGTTGAACATCAGTCAGGCGAAGCAGCTCTTTGCCCGAAGCGGCACCGGCTGTAGGTGCAGTTCCACCCTCATCCACGCTAACGCCGAATCAAGGCACCGCATAAGGGACGCGCTGTGACGGCCCATCCGCGCCGTGATAGGCAGAGGAGGATGAGTGGCGCCGAGAGGGAGATTTGAACTCCCGAGGGAAAATCCCACAAGATTTCCAGTCTTGCGCAATACCAGGCTATGCGATCTCGGCAGGCGACCCGGCGAGTGATACCAATCTCTTGAGTCTGTTGCACTCACACAAGTCAATCCGCAGTGGTTAAATCGAGCCCACTGATGGCCGGGGCACTGCCACTGTGGCTTAGGGGTATAGCATCCCATTGGTAATGGGAAGGTCGGGAGTTCAATTCTCCCCAGTGGCTCCATCCAGAACTCCTGAGGGCAATCATATTTCATGATTAAAATACTGCTATTTCCTCCTGTTCTCAGAACAGGACCAATTCATTCATAATACCCCAAACCCACGTGGGCACATGCCAGCCGAGCGAAAGAGACTAGCAGGAGCCCTTGTACTCCTCATGCTCACAGCACCGATTGCCGCCGCCGCGTCCACGAATTGGATAGGACCTTCTTCGGTCAATCCCCAAGGAGATGCAGTGACATTGACAGGGTTCAGAGTACCGGGTAACTCCACCGTCCTCGACGGTTGGCTCCATGTAACCGACTCGCCCATGGCCACATCTTTAGATGGCGGTATAGTATGGGAGGGTGCCGACTTTTCCTCAGGTACCTTCTATGGTACCGAGCTGATAGACGACGAGTCAATGACTCTCGCGGACGACGGTACGAGGTCAAACATCAGCACCTTCGACGATGGTGATATCACAGTGAATCTCAATGGCGCGTACAAGTACTCTCCTGGCTGGCGTCATGTCTACGACTACGGCTACAACACAGGTCTATCTGGTTGTAGCGGAGGTAACGGGACTGTTATGGAGAGGGGTTGGGACAGCGATTTCGACACCAACCTCGACAGCGATGAGATTGTGTGGACAGACTACTTCTGCGACGCCGTAATCAACGGTTCGACTGTAGGTTATCTCTTCGATTTCTTCACGGTCCCTGCAGGAGCCAACTGCGAGTACGCAGGCAACCTGATGAAGGCTGGACTGAACACCAACGGCAACAATCAGCTCGACTCCAATGAAGTTACCAATCAGACCTACTTCTGTAACCAACACAAACTTTGGCAGGCCACCACTTTTAACGGGCTAAATGGAAACATCTCCGGCAACGAGCAGACGCTGTCCCACGGCGTAGTTCCTACTTCGGCGACCGAGGGAATTGTCTCTGTGGGCACGTTGCCCGGATCTCCCGTGCCAGCTGGCAGTTCGGGGTACTTCCTGATCCCTCAGGTCGATGTTCCCGCCGCTGAGGACATCACTAGCTACTACCTGAATTTCGACCACTGGTACCACCTTGACAGCACCGCTGCAGGCGGAGGCGACGGCGCTTGGGTCGAGTACAGAATCAACACCAACGGCTGGACCGACTGGTCTTACATCGCCCCTGACGGCGGCTATCCGAGCACCATGTCTACCAGCGCTCCTTCTCCAGCGGGCGCCCCCTCTGGGGCCGTTCCTGTGTTCGCTTCACCCACTCACAGCGGCTGGGTCTCGAGCAACATCTCTATGTCATCGATTGCTGATATTGACAATGCCAGCAAGATTCAGTTCAGATTCCACATTTGGACTGACCCCACTTCCACCAATGAGCGTCCTGGATGGTTCCTCGACAACATCAATTTCCATAACGACGGGAATCAGTACGGAGCATGGCACGGTGGATGCTACACTCCTGGCTCTGGATGCGACTATACACCCAGTATGTACGGCGCCCTGCAGAGGACACTCAATCTGTCAGGAACCAACAGCACCTTCGACATCGAGGCAGATATGGAGTGGGATCTACAGGGCTCTTACGGTGACAACGCCTGCGTCGAACTCTCCCTGAACAACAACTCCTGGACCGACATCTCTTCGTTGGGCTCGAGCACTTCCAACAACTGTGAGGACAGAAACGGGGCCATCCCGGGCGTCAACGGCTATGATGGCGTCTCCGGGGATCAGAGCAACGGGATACGAACAGTCTCCTTCGACATCCCAACCTCGTTCCAGAACCAGTCCAACGTATATCTTCGGTTCATCGTCGATAGCGACCCCTATGTCCCTCACTATGGGGGCAGCACACCAGATGAACAAGAAGGGCTGACCGTTGCAGCCATACGTGTCGTAGATGGTTCAGGCAATACTGTCTTTGAGGACGACTTGGAGACCTCATCTACCGCGTATCACTATGGCGCTGTTTGGCCGAACCCTTCCTCAAACACCCAGGCAGGTTTCGACGACTGGGCCTACTACACTTTCACCAGTGGAGCTCAGGACATCACCAAGGGCTTCGAGGACTCTACTGCCAGCAATCCCTCGACGGGCATGCCTTCCGGGTGGACCAGAAACCCCTCGTCTGGCGCAAACGAAAACAAGTGGTCCTACGGGCAGATCACATCAAACGCCGGCCCCACGAATACCGAGCCCTCATTCCCTTATGCTCTGGCAATCAACCTCGGAGGAACGTACGGGAGCAGCCTCAATGCGAATCTGTACTCCCCGACATACAGCCTGCCGGCCAACTCGAGCGCCTCGTTCGTGATGGACCACTGGGCCTGCTTCGAGAATAACTGGGACGGAGGCGGTATTTTCATCTCAATCAACGGCGGAACATGGCAATACTGGGACCCGGGAAACAACTTCTACGACACGCCCAGCATCGCGTACACCTATACCTCAATCCCTCAGGGTTCCAACTACTTCGGCTCGGTTCACTGCACTACTTCGGGCTCAACATACACTGTTTCAACGACCGCGTTTGAGTCCAAGGAGGCGAGCCTAGCGTCCTATGCGGGTGATGACGTTCGTTTCAGATTCCACGGGGGTTCAGACACCATTTGGAACATGGCCGGCTGGTACCTCGATAACGTCGGAATAAGAATCGCCAACTACGGGAGTCCGGGTGACTGGCTGAGTCCAGTCTTCAGCGCCTCCGATATCCACGATTTCAACCTCGGATTCATCGATGTCGATGCTGCGATTTCCTCTGACTCTTGGGTCAGGGCATCTCTGATTGACACTTTCACCGGAGAGGCTGTTCCCGGATACTCGAACGTCTCTTTCCCGATTTCTCTGGCCGGAGTTGACACCACTACGACTCCGCAGATGAAACTCATGGTGCACATGGACACTAACAACGAGGAGGAGACTCCTAGGATAAACAAGATTCACATCGGCGGCAAGAGGATTCTGAACGCCGCAGCGTTAGAGGGTAACGGATGGGATCTCAGTGCCAGTGTGAGCCTTATCGATGGTATGTTGAATGCCACCGGCGTCGCCGGCACAGTCTCCTCTGATTACCTCCACTCCTCGAGGCCAATCAAGAGCATCGGACTCTCAGGGAACTTCTCCAGTGGTCTCTCAATAGACTTCACAGGCCCCAACGGAGGGGCTCTTGGGACTGCCTCGCAGGGCGGGTTGACCTTCACCTATCCTCAGCCCGGATTCGGGGTGTCGATATCACTGCCCACGAACGGATGGATTGACAGATTGGTCCTGACAACCAACTTCGCCGAGCCGGCACTCAATCCCGACATTGACGTCATCGATGACGGGACCCACGAATGGAGCTTCCCGTTCGGTGGCGACTACGGTCACTACGGATGGCAATCACTGCTCTCCGACTCGGGAGGCGAACCACAGTACCAGGTCACAGCGGCCACACTCGTCCTCGACGGTAGCAGCCCCGCATCGCTGTCCTTCAGGATTCCAGCAGCCGGAGCGGTTAACGCTGGAATCATCGCGGTTTCACCAGATTCCAACGGATTCGAGTCACCGGTCTCAGTTTCTGTTGGGACAGCGACTCAGAGTAGCAGTTCAGCCGATTCACCATTTTACAATATGCTTGACAATGCTCAGATACTTGCGATTAACTCACTGCCAGGTACTCATACTGACTCCGACACCGGAAGGCAGTGGAGAGAAGTCTCCTTGAGTATAGATTCGAGCAGCGCCCAGACGGTGACGCTTACTAGGATGGGAATCGGTTACATGATTTTCGAGAACGTCTCTGGACTAGCTGCCTCGGTATCAGCCTATCACGACTCGCAGACGCAGGACGACCCGCCTCCAGAGCAGGTCTCGATACCCGTCACCATCTCTGCCGAGATGGGTTCTATAGCCATTGACGGCGATATCGATTTCGACTACATCATGACCAATCGTGACTTCCAAGTTCCCAACACGATGTACCCAGATAGGCAGCTGGTGGAGATTCAGACCAAGCACCACCACCTGTATGACAACTCGGAAATCGAGAAGATTACCTTGCGAGGAACTGCCTCCGACGGAGTGATTCTTGAGTTTGAGGTCTCAAAGGATCCAGCGCATAGTTGGGATTCGACAGCTGTAGTGATGTTCAGCCAATCCTCAGGCAGCAATTCCGCTATGCTCGACGAGACGGCCAGCTACATCGGTAACGAGATTCACAACGACGGCTGGGACGATGTCGTCGTCCACTGGGCGTTTGAGATTTCTTGGGGTTGGGACGACGTCGATAGCATACGCTGGGTCGCCCAGGCCTTCGACTCGTCAGGAGAGACGGTGTGGCCAGCAGTGTCATTCAGTGGCCAGTCCGGTGCCAAGGCCGTGGAGAATGACCTACAAGTCGACTCCTTTGAGGTCCGGGACGAGTCCGGTAGATTGCTGTCCAACCAGTTCTCACCGTTCTACCCATTCCCGATTATGGATGGCGCTCAGGTCAACATATCGGGGTCCGTCCGCTTCCAGGACTCGACCAGTTCCCGCCCCGACGCAGGTGACTATTCCGTCGGTCTGAATCTATCGGGCAACCTATTCGCAGTGACATCCGAAGACGGAGGAGGGTACTCTGGAATCGTTTCCCCTCCGGCATCGCTGTCGGAGTTATCCATGTCGCCGCTGATGCTCTCTGTCGGCCCATCAGGATTGGCGGTGGGAGTTGAAGATGTGACAGGGGTTCCACCTCAGGTCATAGTCAGAGTCGATTCCAACCCGCCCATCGCTGGTCCTATGGAACTCAACACCAATATCGGCTTGCAACCGGCCCACGCTAAGGTTTGGGAACCCGACAACCCACTCGCATTATTCATCACCATCGACGAAGGAGAGGCCCGTGGCGAGATAATCACGCTGCGCTACTGGCGCGAGACCGTGGACGACCTGAATATGGACGGTGTAGCCGATGAAGACGAGTACTTGTCTATGCAGATGCCTCTAACCTCAGGAATGACCGGCCAGCAGCAGGTGCAGTTCCCCTCGCTGGATGTCTCCGCTCTACCGTTCAACAGCATAGTCCACTTCTACATCGAGGGCACCGACTGGGCTGGACACACCTATCAGGACGGAGGGACTGGAGGGGGTCCCGGTGCTGCTGACGCATGGGCCAGTATTGTGGTAGCCACCGACGAGCCGACCAATCTGATTTCATCTGGATACGAATTGGATCGTGAGATTGGCTACCTGCTTGCAGGGGTGCCACACACCTTTACTATCCAAGTCGAAGAGGCCAACGGCATACACACTCTCGATAACATCACTGTGATGCTGTGCGGCGACGGCCCGTCCAATCTGGGCAAGTTTACCTTCGACCCGTCCAGAGGGACAATGTGGACCGCTGATGACAGCATGGTTTCACCACTTAGTGCTCAATCATCTCAAATCACTTCGGACATCACCCAGATCAGTCTTGGCTTCGAACTCTCGTGGGACTACCCGTGGGAGGACGGTCAACTCGGATGCAAACCGAGTATCAGCATCGAGGACGACCTCACTACTGTCGCCTACCAGAACAACATAGGCGAACTGACATGGGAACTCGATAACAAGTTCATGGCAGTTCCGGAGACCATGTCCGATTTGACTCCGCCTCAGATCGAACCAATCGGAGATTCGCTGTACCTGCGACAGGGAGATGAGTTCCAGATGGACGGCTCGATATACTACGCAGGCTCACAGGTGCAGGCTTCGGAGATACCCGAAGACCTACAAGTCGAGATTGAAATCATCTACGGCACTCAGGAGGTTGACATTGTGGTAGAAGTAGATTCTGACGGATCCTTCTCCGGATCCATGGTCCTACCTGCAAGGGTACCGTTGAATCCCGAGATGGCAGTCACCACCAGTGTCCTCAACGTCCCAGGATTGGGTTCGTCTATAGTCAACAGCGATGCTTCCGTTATAGTCGACAGCAAGGCACCACAGGCCCTGTTCAACCTAGCAGATTACCCAGATTCTTCTCTGACGATATTGGATTCGGACATGCTGGGAGATGTTACAGTGACCGTGACAATGGTCGACGAGATTGGTATGATGGACGGCCCGCTGCAGATTTCATGGGTCTACGTCAGAGCCAACGCCCCAGTTGCAGGGACTGAGGCCACCGGTGAGTTGACCATGATTATCGACGACGACACCAACGACGTGTACCAGTCGGCGCTGGATCTCAATCCGCTAAATGACATGAAGGTGGAATCCGGGGACTATCTCTGGTTCTGGATAACCTCTACGGACAAGTCTGGTAACCAGATTATCGGCACAGGGAGTGAGTCGGCACCGAGGCAAGTCACTCTGAGAATCATGGAGTTCCTCGGGCATTATACTCGCTCGGTAATCAACCCTGGCAACACTCCGGTGCAGGGCGAAATCCTCTCTATCGAGACATTCTGGGAGAATCCCGGCAAGAGAGAGGGGGAGTTCACTGTCGGACTTTACGAATTGGTCGATGGAGGTCAGTGGAGAGAATCGCTCTCCACAGCTAGGGACGGGCCCATTGTATTGCTATTGCCCGCTGAGAGCTCAAGCGTCTACGCCGAGTTCCAATGGGAGTCGTGGCAGCCTGGTCAACCGAACCTGTACCTCATCATTGATGGTGACTTTGACAACCCCTATCAGGCGATTGTAGGGATTAACGTACAGCCACCGCCTACCACCGAATCAGGAGGTGAAGACTCGCAGATGATCTTGCTCGGAGGCGTACTAGTTGTTGTAGTTCTAGGCATAGCTATGACCATGTTGAAAGGACGTGACAGTGATGACTACTACTACGAGGACGATAACGAGGACTTCTACGAGGACAACTCGTGGGAGCACGAGGAAGAGGGGCCGGGAGAGGAAGAAGAAGTGGATGACGAAGTCGAGTGACGGCTATTCAATCTCACTTCACCAACCGCCTCGGCTGCAAGTCTATGACCTCTCGTGTTTATAGGCCATAGAGCGCCGTTCGCCGGCCTGAGGAAGTGATTCCTCAGATGGGATGCGCGATGCCTGAGGACAGCGATGCTGGAACTTTTGATGATCTCAGGGAGGAGGTCGAGGAGCTCAGGACTCTCGTCAACACACTGCTTACAATCATAATGGAAGAGGCCGACGGAGTTCAGTCAGGGGCTGCCCCGTCGATTCCCGATCAACCGAAGCGCGGATACTGCATGTAGTCAGTACTGCACCGGCTCGGGATCGATGCTACGCCACAGGTACCATGTCGCTACCGTCCTCCAAGGTCTCCAGTCCTGCGACTTGGCAATCAGCTCATCGTTGCTCATTCGTTCACCTTCCGCGTATAGTCGTTCGACCGCACGCACTACTCCTATGTCGCCCACCGGGAAGACATCCGGCCTCAGCAGCGTGAAGATCAATATCATCTCAGCTGTCCAGGCCCCTACTCCTCTGAGTCCAGTCAGAGCCGCCATCGCCTCAACATCGCTCATCTCGCCCCAGTCCTTGTCGGCGTACCCACTCTGCCAAGCCTTGGCTATCCCGAGGATGTACTCCGTCTTGCGCCCCGACAGCCCGCAACCGCGAAACTCTTCGGGACTGTGTGACAGCACCGTGTTCGGATTCACATCTCCTACTAGGTCCTCGAACCTGCCCCAGACTGTTCTCGCAGCGGCAGTGGAAATCTGCTGGCTCACGATGGACGATATTAGGGTCAGGAACATATCTCCCTTCGAGGAGAGGGCAGATTCTTCGTTCCGCGCGATGACCTCTGCTAGGGCTGAATCGGCGGCAGACAGGTCCGCCTTGGCAACATCCCAGTACTCGGGAACCTTTCCTACCCTCTGCATATCGATATGCACAGCCTCATGGTTCAAGACGAATGCGTATGTCCGGGTATCATGAATATGGAGTCGATGCTCCTGCTAGGTGCTGGACTGATGACCGCTGCCTTCGTCGCAGTAGTTGTATTCTCACCAAACACTCTCACCGATGAGCCCGCAGACTGGGAGATTGTCGATGTCTGTCTAGCTGGCCACAGCGAAATCGTCTCGCACGACCACGCAACGCTGAGTATATTCATCGACGGCTCAGAGGTCTCAATCGCAGCCAACATAGGAATAGACGACTCCGAATGTAATGGCATGCGAGGAATCCACACTCACGATGAGACTGGCAAGCTCCACATTGAGACTCCAACTCCGATGAATGCTCCCGTTGGGGCCTTCTTCGAAATATGGGGCGAGACCTTTAACGAGAACCAAATACTCTACAAGGTAGCCGACGAGGACAGTGAGGTGGTGATGTACGTGAATGGCGAGTTGAACGACGAGTACCAGAACAGCGTTATTCACAACAACGACATCATAGAGATTCACTACCGTGACAAGTCTGACTAGCCCTTGATTACCGCTATCGGCCTCAATCGAGCCACCGGCCTTGCTAGGTTAGCCTCGTTGGTCAGGCGGATGACCTCGTCGACGTCTTTGTAGGCCTCAGGCGCCTCTTCGGAGAGGACATTCGGAGTCTTGACTCGGACGTGGATGCCACTTGCTTCGAGCGATTCCATCAGAGCATTTGAGTCTACACTATTCCGCGCAGCGGTGCGAGAGAGTCTGCGACCTGCTCCGTGGCAGGAAGACGAGAAGGCGTCATTACCTCCTGAGGTAGGTCCAGCAAGGACCCATGAAGCAGTCCCCATGTCCCCTGGGACCAGCACAGGCTGCCCAACTCCAGAGAATGCGGCAGCCAGTTCGGGATGATCTCCTCCAAGCGCTCTGGTGGCGCCCTTGCGATGCACGCAGCAGGTGCAGGAGGCACCGTGAACGCGATGCTCCTCAATCTTGGCGATGTTATGGCTCACGTCATAGACGACATCCAGACCGCCATCCTGGCCGTGCTGCTCGCGAAGTGTCTCGCGCAACCTCTGAGTCAAAGCCGAGCGGTTGGCGAAGGCGTAGTTACCGGCAGCGCGCATCGCATCAAGGTAGGCCGCCCCCTCACGGCTGTGAATTGGGGCGGCTGCGAGCTGGCGGTCCGCGAGGCTGATTCCCCATTCTTCCGAGCGCCATACATCGCCATCTCTGCGATAATTCGACTCTATCGCAGCCACATGCTCGGTGCAGACTTGATGCCCGAGCCCTCTGGATCCGGTGTGGATCATGGCCGTCACCTGTCCTTGTCTTAGGCCGAAGGCAGAGGCGGCGTTCTGGTCGACCACCCTGTCTACTACCTGTAACTCGACGAAGTGGTTGCCCGACCCAAGGGTACCGAGTGCTGTCGAGCCCCGCTTGAGCGCGCGTTCACCGACATCTCTCTCAGAACTCTCTAGCCGACCGTTTGACTCGATGGCTCTGAGGTCCCGCGATTCTCCCCATCCGAGGTCAACCGCGGCGCCCGCGCCGTCCGAGAGAACAGATTCGATTTCACTCGCAGTAAGGCTGACTCCTCCCTTGCGGCTGGCCCCGGCAGGAATCGAGTGAGCAAGGCTCGCGGCCAGTGCCTTGGGATTAACGTCTTCCAGAGTCATCTCAGTAGCGCACAGCCTGACTCCGCAATTGATGTCGAAACCGACTCCTCCGGGAGATATCGCCCCGCCCTGCTCGCCAGAATTCACGTCGGTCGCTACTACTCCTCCTATCGGGAAGCCGTAGCCGAAGTGCCAGTCGGCCATTGCCCAAGCTTCACCGACGATTCCTGGCAGGCAGGCAGTGTTGACAAGCTGAGTGGGAGAGCGGTCGTCAGAGTGCTCCGCCATATGCTGCTCGTCAGCTATCAGGATGGCGTCAGTGAGCATGCTACCGTGCTTCGTGATGCGCATCCGGCCTGGGCCCGATGGCTCGAGAAAATCCCTCCACTCGGCTACCATGGCCAAGCCTGCTGCACCCTCGCTTTCAACACAACGGGCAACTCTCGACAATCGCCTTCAAGACCGTCAGTCTGATGGACGGAGCGCAGGAAGGTGTGATAGCATGACTTTCGGAGAGATCCATATACCCTACTGGGAGGAATCAGGACACGTCTGCAAGACCTGTCGAGTTACCGGAGCACGCTTCTGGACCAGAGACAGTAGTCGCACCACCTGTGGCGACACTACTGAGGACCCGTATACCTTCATCGGCAACCCGACGATAGGCGGCTTCTCGATGCGGGGCAAGCCTCTCAAGGATGCAATGAGGAAAGCCTTCCTCGACTTCTTTGAGAAGCGTGGCCACACATGCGTGGAGTCCTATCCAATCATCGCCAGATGGCGTGACGACATCCACCTAACCATAGCCAGCATAGCCGACTTTCAGCCACATGTGACGAGCGGACAGGTTCCTCCTCCGGCCAACCCTCTAGTCATCAGCCAGCCCTGCATCAGGCTGACCGACGTGGCTGCCGTAGGCCGTTCCGGACGACACCTATCCACTTTTGAGATGATGGCTCACCATGCTTTCAACCGCCCCAAAGACGGCGACGTAGTCTACTGGATAGACCAGTGCGTGCGTTACTGCGATGAGATGCTAGTCGATTCTTTTGGCATCAGTCCTGAGGACCTGACTTACGTCGAGAACCCATGGTCGGGTGGCGGCAACGCTGGCCCCGCCCTAGAGGTCATTGTAGGAGGACTCGAGCTGGCTACCCTAGTGTTCATGAGCCTAGAGGAATCGGACGAGGGTGAAATCGAAATTAAGGGGCTGCGTTACAAGGAGATGGACCTGCAGATTATCGACACCGGCTACGGTCTCGAGAGGTTCTGCTGGGCCGCAGCCGGAACTCCAACTATCTACGAGGCTATCTATCCGGAGTCCGTGACTTGGTTGAAGCAACTGAGCGGTTTCGACTCGATGGTATCTTCTATGGGCATGGGAGTGGACATGGATGCCTTGCTCAGCGAACTCTCACGACTAGCAGGAATCCTGAACATAGACGTCGGTACCGACGTGCAGGCGCTGTACGAGAAACTGGGAAAAAGACTCTCTGAGACAGGAATCAAGCTCTCTGTAGACGAGCTGAAGCGAGTTACTGAACCGCTGTCTTCAATATATGCTATACCCGATCACATGCATGCGCTTTGCAATATGCTCGGTGATGGATTGGTTCCGAGCAACGCCAAGGCGGGCTACCTCGCTAGGATGCTGGCTCGCCGTGCCTGCAGGATGAAAGACGGAATCGGTGCGTCCGTCAGCCTCTCCGAACTCGGAGCACATCACATGGATGCCTATCTGGACATGTCTTCTTTCGTTCAGTCGAGAGAAGGAGTTCTGAGTATTCTCGAACTCGAGGAGGCTCGATACTACCAGATGCTGAAGAAGGGCGAGGCTGCGGTGCGCACGGCACTGAAGTCCTTGCCAAAGGACGCAGCCGAGATACCCGACGAGACCCTGTTCCGTCTTGCCGAGGAGCGGGGGCTGAATCCGGAGATGACGGTGTCGATTGCGCACGGGCTCGGTTGGGAGCGGTTGACTGTCAGAGTCGGCTTCGCGGCAGACATGGCTGCTCGCAATGCTCAGATGACCAAGGCCGCTGCCAATTCTCGAGAGAAACAGAGCATAGTCGATGTGGGTTCTATGCCGGCTACCTCGCAAGACTACTACGACGACACTAGAGCTACTGAGTTCACCTCCGAAGTGCTGCACTGCAGCCCACTTCCAAAGGGGCCTCCGGACTCGATGAATTACTCTTCCGAAGTCGTCGGTGAGCCGACGCATGCCATCGTCCTCGATCGCACCCTGTTCTATCCAGAGGGTGGCGGACAGCTCGGCGATCAGGGGACTCTATCGCAGAATGGTTCGTCAGCAAACGTATTCGACACCAGAGTCGAGGGCGAAGTCATCCTCCACTTGACTGACGCACCGTTGGTCCGCGGTCCGGCCAAGGGGGTCATCGACTGGGGCAGGAGGAAGCAGTTGATGGATCACCACACGGCGGTGCACATCGTTGGAGGGTCGGCTAGGGAAGTGCTGGGCCCTCACATCTGGCAGGCAGGCTCGAACAAGGGTGCGCGCTACGCGAGACTTGACATCACTCATTACTCGAGGCTAACGAGAGAGCAGTTGGACAACATCGAAGACAGAGCCAACGAGATTGTTGAATCGAACCCAGAGATAGAGAAGCTGGTCTTGGATAGGGCTGAGGCCGATGCCAACTTCGGTTTCGACATATACCAGGGAGGCCCTCCTAAGCACAGTCAGATACGAATCATCAGAATAGGTGACTACGACATTCAGGCCTGTGGCGGCACGCACCATGATGAAGCGGGCAAAGTTGGGGAGTTACGCATCATCAGGACGAGTCAAGTACAAGACGGGGTAGAGCGTCTGCAGATCGTGGCAGGGGAGACGGCACGCGAGCACGCACGGCGCCAGGAGCGCCTACTAAGCGAATCCTCGGAGATTCTCGGAGTGCAACCTGACGACCTGCCTCGCACCGTATCTCGCTTCTTCGAGGAGTGGAAGTCACAGCAGAAGAGAATTGAATCAATGGAGGCAGAAATCGTGAGATTGCGAACCAGTGGAGGAGGGGATGCAGCAGTCGAGAAGGACGGTGTTCGCTACGTAGTGATGGAATCAGAGGGGGACTCCAAGCAGATGATGATAATGCTGGGTGAGTTGACCCGCGATGCGTCCACACCCACTCTAGCGGTACTCGGAAGCCGCGAGGGTGGCGGCACACTCATTGTCGCTTTGACCGAAGGCAGCATAGCAGCCGAGCGCCACAACGCGGTCGAGATACTCAATGCCATAGCAGGTCACATCGGTGGAGGAGGGGGCGGCAGGTCGACCATCGCACAAGGTGGCGGCTCCAATCCCGAAGGGATCCCAGCCGCACTCGGTGAGGCGCGCTCCCTACTGGGCATTTGAACAATCTGCAATCCGTCGATTTGATGGCGGAACTGCATCACGCACGCACGTGGTAAAGCAAGTCGACGTCTCAGCCCGCGCTGCTGCGATAGAGTACGCTATTCGCGACGTCGTGATTCCCGCCGTCGAACTTGAAGCCCAAGGCCACGAGATCATCCGTCTCAATATAGGCGATCCACTGGCCTATGAGGGCCTGCCGACTCCAGAGCACATGATCACCTCATTCAAAGCAGCGCTCGACCGGCAGGACAACGGCTACTCCCCTTCCTACGGGATTCCAGAACTACGTAGTGCCATAGCATCTGCAGAATCTGCGAAAGGATGGGACTGCTCGCCTAATGATGTATATGTCACACACGGTGTCACTGAGGCACTGCAGATTATATTCGCCGCATTCTTAGAGGAGGGTGACACCATCCTCGCCCCCGGTCCCCATTACCCTCCGTACATGGCCTACCCACAGATGTATGGGGGCACTACCGTAGAGTACCGGATGGACCCAAGTGACGGATGGCGAATCGACCTTGAAGACATACGTTCCAAGATGAA
>Ga0208131_1000273_pt1 | contig 15819 bp, 13 predicted proteins | sample ETNtaG_14_FD_185781 | JGI IMG/M metagenome (GOLD analysis project Ga0208131, IMG submission 185781) | Marine microbial and viral communities from oxygen minimum zone, Eastern Pacific Ocean - ETNP201406SV73 (SPAdes) (version 2) | ecosystem: Environmental > Aquatic > Marine > Oceanic ...
TACCCACGAATTGAAGCTGGTCATGCTCCTGCTTGTATGCATAGTTGTGTCGGGCGTATTCGTTATCTTGGTGTTCTTCTCTACGATGCCGATCGATTACTGGAGGTGGCAACAGTTGATGAATCTGATCTGGTTGAACAACAAATGGATATGCTCATGGATCCTTTCGATCCTGAGGTGATTCAACAGGCAAAACAAAATGGGGTCGCTGATTCGACCATCAAGGCTGCTCAGAAATCACCTATTTATAAATTCGTTAAAGAGTGGGGAATGGCTCTACCTTTACACCCTGAGTTTCGAACATTACCAATGCTGTTCTATGTTCCGCCGCTCTTACCAGTCATGGCCTCACTTGGTAAACAACGCAATGATCAAGAACTAAATGATGTTGCTAAACGCTGGGATGATGAATGGTTATATGACACAAGCACCGAAGAACTGTGGGGAACGATTGAAGATTGTCGATTTCCTATGCAATATCTTGCCAATCTATTCAGTGCTGGCGATACAGAGAAAGTTAAAACCAGAGTCAAGAAACTTATGGCAGTTAGGATTTATCGTCGTTGGAAAACTGTTGGTGATATATCAAAAGAAAAAGCCATTAATGCATTGAATGATGTAAACCTCACCACGGAGATGGCGGATGCGATCTACTATCTAACTTCACTTGCAAAATTCAATGACAGATTTGTGATTCCTCCCGCACACCGAGAAGAGGCAATTGAGTTAACGGAAAATACAGGTGACCATAAAGGTAGTACTGGATTTGGTTTTAAGGAAGGCACTACAGAGAGGGGAGCATAGCATGTCAACACAAACACATTATGAGACGCTGGCTGATCTCTTTGTGTATCCTCAAGCTGAATACCCAGAACGGGTGAAAGAAGTGTCCTCTAAATTGGAAAGTTCCTACCCAGAAGCTTGTGAATTGCTTAGTCATTTCATCAAACTTTTGCCAGAGCATGATTTGCGAATGCTGCAAGAGATCTATACCCGTTCTTTTGATGTGCAAGCGATAACAACCTTGGATATCGGTTATGTGCTTTTTGGAGATGATTATAAGAGAGGGCAACTGCTCTCACATCTTAACCGTGAACATCTTCAACATCATGTGGATTGTGGGCAAGAGTTGGCTGACCATTTACCGAATATACTAAAGCTAATAGCAAAATTAGAAGAGGGAGATCTTCTTGTGGATATGATAGATGAAATACTAGCACCAGCATTGCATCAAATGATAATGGAATTTAATGACAATCGTGTTAATCAAAAACATCAAGCCTATGAGAAACATTACAAGACGTTAATCGAGACTCCGTCAGACATGTCTGCCATTAATACCCTTTACCAATATCCTTTAAAGGCATTATTTACAGTGCTAAAAAAAGACTTTTCTATTGCTGAAACCTTTGAACAGACAAGCGATTTTCTAATAAATATCACCAAAGAAAATGAACTAGAAGGCGGTAAGAAAGTCTTTAATAAAGGAATAACAAATGGAGAGCTAATACAATGATAACCCTAGACTCTGTTCTATTTATTGCCTTTCCTTATGTGTCAGTCGTGGTGCTCTTGGTGGGCTCTATTTATCGCTATAGAAAACATGGTTACAGCATTTCAAGCTTGTCGGTACAATTTCTAGAAAACAAAGTTGGATTCTGGGGCACCATGCCTTTCCATATTGGAATAATTATCTTAGCCTTGGGTCATCTAGCAATTTTCCTTTTTCCTGAAGCTGTTTTGCTTTGGAATAGCGATCCCACTCGCCTTATTCTACACGAAGGTCTTGCCTTCACTTTTGGAGTAGTGGTACTTGTAGCGATGACAGTGCTTCTGATCCGTCGTTGGACAAACCCTAGATTAAGGGTAGTGACTACCCTCATGGATAATGTGATTGAAATTCTAATATATACGCAAATTGTATTGGGTTGTTGGATTGCTCTAGGTTACCGATGGGGTTCTTCATGGTTCGCTGCTGATTTGACACCTTATTTACGTTCAATCCTAACATTGGATCCTGAAATTGCAGCCATCAGTGCTATGCCTTGGGTCATTAAATTTCATGTTATCGGTGCGTTTACTATTATATTACTCATCCCTTTTTCTCGTTTGGCGCATTTCCTTGTTGCCCCTATTCACTATATATGGCGACCGTATCAAATTGTTATGTGGCATTGGGATAGAAAGAAAATTAGAAGTGCTGATACTGAATGGCAATCCACTCGACCTAGAAATAACTAAGTTCAATTAGTTGGAGTGAACTTATGATTGAAGAAATTATGGGAACCGAGGGGAGAAACCAACAAAGAAAGGCACTAACCTTTAGTACCCTAGCATTTGCCTTCTGTTTTGCAGTCTGGACTATTTTCTCAATTATTGGAATTCAGATAAAAGAGGAGCTAGGGCTAAATGATACGCAATTAGGGTTGTTATTGGGTACGCCGATCTTAACGGGTTCACTAAGCCGCATTATTCTTGGTGTCTGGGCTGATCAATACGGGGGCCGAGTCGTTTTTACAGGCGTTATGTTGGTGGCTGCTTTGACAACATTTTTGTTGACGTTCTCAAATACTTACCTTATGACATTGGTGGCAGCCCTTGGTGTAGGTTTGGCTGGAGGTTCTTTTGCTGTTGGTGTTTCCTATGTTTCCACATGGTATCCCAAACAGAAACAAGGGTCTGCTTTAGGTATTTTTGGGGTTGGTAATGTGGGTGCAGCAGTGACGGCATTCCTTGCTCCTTTAGTTTTAGTGGCTGTTGGATGGGAAGCAGTTGCAAAGATTTGGGCAAGCGCTTTAGCAATAATGGCAATCGTGTTCTTTGTCTTTACAGAGGATGACCCTAATCTAACAAAACGTAGATTGAGAGGCGAAAAGCCAAAGAGTTTTGTTGAACAACTTAAACCTTTAAAACAGATTCAGGTCTGGCGTTTTTCCCTCTACTACTTCTTTGTGTTTGGAGCTTTTGTTGCCCTGACACTATGGTTACCAAGATACCTTATGGGTGTCTATGGTCTTGATATCAAAACAGCTGGAATGCTTGCAGCAGTATTCTCAATCGCTTCTATGTTCCGTGCCTATGGCGGTCACTTATCAGATAAATACGGTGCTAGAGTTATTATGTATCTGACTTTTGGGGTAGCAGTTATTTGCACTTTTATGCTGTCTTATCCTGAAACTGACTATATTATCCATGGGATTGAAGGCCCAATCACATTTTCCACCAGCACAGGTTTGATTCCTTTCGTTATTCTAATTTTTTTACTCAGTTTTTTCATGTCATTCGGCTGTGCAGCTGTCTATAAACATATCCCTGTCTATTATCCGGATGATGTCGGCGCTGTGGGTGGTCTTGTCGGTATGGTTGGGGGTTTAGGAGGGTTCTTTTTTCCAATTGCATTCGGTGTGATGATTGATATTACTGGTATCTGGACGAGTTGTTTCATGCTTTTGTTTGTCGTCGTTTCTCTTGCATTGATTTGGATGCATTTGGCTATTCGTCAAATGGAACAAAGAGTGCTCCCGGAAAATATGCCCGAACTGCCTGAGATGGAAGAAATTCACATTTCTGAAAGACACGACAAATACGTCAGTCATACTCTGGAGATTTGGCACCCAAATGATCCCATTTTTTGGAAAACAACCGGCCAAAAAATTGCCAGACGAAATCTTTGGATCTCAGTTCCATGCTTATTGCTGGCTTTTTCCATATGGTTAGTCTGGAGTGTGGTTGTCGCGAAACTTCCTTCGGTGGGATTTATATACACCACCAATCAACTTTTTTGGCTAGCTGCAGTACCTGGTTTATCAGGGGCAACACTCAGAATCTTTTATGCTTTTATAATTCCGATCATGGGTGGAAGGCTTTGGACAACACTTACTACTGCATCACTACTGATCCCCGCATTTGGTATAGGGTATGCGGTACAGAATCCTAATACTCCCTACTTGTTGTTCTTGATTCTTGCGTTATTGTGTGGACTCGGAGGTGGTAATTTTGCAAGCTCAATGGCAAACATTAGTTTCTTTTTCCCTAAAAATGAACAAGGAAATGCTTTGGGACTGAATGCTGGTCTTGGGAATGTAGGGGTCAGTGTTATGCAGTTTGCTGTTCCCTTAATTATTACGTTCTCAGTGTTTGGTTTCATAGGCGGTGAGCCACAAATTGATAATAATGGCAGTGAAACTTGGTTACAGAATGCAGGTTTTATTTGGGTCCCTTTTTTAATTATCGCCACTATTGCAGCTTGGGTTGGCATGAATGATATTGCTAGTGCACGATCATCATTTCAGGAACAGTCAATTATATTCAGTCGCAAACACAATTGGGTGATGTGTTTACTTTACACAGGAACTTTTGGATCGTTCATCGGTTACTCAGCAGGGTTCCCGCTCCTTGCTCAACTTCAATTCCCAGAAGTTGATATATTCAAATATGTTTTCTTGGGTCCATTAATCGGAGCTCTATCACGTGCTGGCACGGGCTGGATATCGGATAAATATGGTGGTGGCAGGGTTACTTTCTGGACTTTCTTATCGATGATTATTGCTGTGCTTGGAGTCATTTATTTCTTGTTCAATAAAGATCAACCTTATGCATTCTGGGGATTCTTTTCTATGTTTATATTGTTATTTTTTGCTACTGGTGTTGGGAATGCATCTACATTTCAAATGATACCAACCATTATGAGTAATCAGATACCCAAATTAATGCCCAAATTAAATACGCTCGAACAACAGCATCAAGCAGAAAAAGAATCAGCAGCAATAATCGGTTTTACTTCAGCGGTAGCTGCTTATGGCGCTTTTTTTATTCCAAAATCTTTTGGTACATCGATTAGTGTCACAGGTAGTCCAATGGCGGCACTCTGGGGATTCTTGATCTTTTATCTAATCTGTGTTTTTTGTACATGGTATTTTTACACCAGAAGAAAAGGTCTTCTATATGATCTTGAACGAAATGCTTTACCTGAATCAGAGTTCCAAAATACGGTCAATTAATTCATCAGTCTTATCGGTATCACTGGATAACCGGCAATACTTGTTCGCTGATCATTCTTATATGCATTTTATTGTGTTTCTATTTTCATTCTATTTCTCCATAAAAAAAACCTGTTTGCATAAGCTAAACAGGTTTCTGAGAAATTTCAGTCCTATTTAGCAGTTTTATAAAGCACCTGTAAGTTGGGATAAATGAGTGCTGGAGTACTAGTGTGCTAAATATAAAAATAATCAAGAAATAATTAAATTGATTTACCTCAATTATCATTTGAGTTGCATCAATGTTATCTGCATAAAAAATGAAAATAATTAAAACATAATTATTAATCCTATAAGAGCTAAAGATCAGCAGATGAAGAAGAATAGTTCACCTCGAATTTTTACTGTGTCTGCTAGAGGTAAGAATCCTCAGAAACCCATTTTTTCTTATTTAAGAGAACACTATGGCAATCTAGCTTTAAACCAAATAGAAAGTGTTTTTGGTTTTGGAGAAAGATCGACACTCTACGGCGGACGATTTTTTCAGAAAGCTGAGCTCACCGATCGTGATGTACGTCAACTTAATAATGCAGGAATAGGATTTAGAATACCGTTTACTAATCATTTTGCTGATTGGGAGGAATACCAAGAAAATAGAGTTTTGATAGCAAAATACCATCATGAACTTAATTCAGTCATTTGCACTAATGATGATTTAGCTGAGTGGATAAGAACTGATTTTCCGAAATTCAAGAGCATAGAAGCCAGTGTTATAAAGAATATTAATAACCCACACAAAATAAAGAAAGCTTTGAAAATTTATACTTGTGTTGTTTTGCCCATGACATGCAATGATGATCTTAGTTTTTTAAATTCTATTATAAATAAAACTCAGATTAGGTTATTTGCTAATGGTGGTTGCGCCTATACTTGTCCATCAAAGATTTGTTATCGATCCCAATCTAAGCTTAATAAATTCAAAGGAGGTGAATTTCAGTGTTCACAGCCCCTTAAAAAACGAGAACTCATAGGCATGGTTAATTTTGATCTAGAGCCTTTATTAGATATGGGGTTTACTAAATTTAAATTATTAAGATCTAGACCTGGAGACATGACTGGTTATTAATATAAGATATACATAATTTAGCAGTTATTAATTCAGCTAAATGTCAAATAAACTATTGTGATGAACACGTCAAATCGCTTCAGGGTTCAGTCAAGATTGAGCATACATTGGCAGAAATGGTCAAATTATAAATTCTATTTTATAAAAGCTTGATTTCATGCAAACGCTGTTGCAAGAAATCGTCCGTTAAAATACTTTCTGGATAGAGATCAGGGTGATCTGTATCAATGCATGATGGCAGCGTCGTGATGGGCCAGTCTGGATTGGGATGAACAAAGAATGGTATCGCATAACGAGGGCTGTCAGTTGATTTCGTTGGGCCTTTTGTGACTCGATGTATTAACGCTGGTACGCGATTGTTAGTAAACCTTTCTAACATTTCTTGAGCATTACAAAGCATCACATCCCGTTCTATTTGTACTGGCACCCATTGTCCATTGACTAGAATTTCTAACCCTGGTGAACTGCCACCGATAAGAAGAGTAAACAAATTTATATCTTTGTGGGCACCCGAACGCTCGCCAACCTCCTCCGAGTCAACGGGAGGATAATGAATGACTCGAAGTATGCTATTGCCATTATCTATAGCCGAACCAAAATAATTTTCATCGAGATCCAAATAAATGGCTATGGCTTGCATCAGTTGTTGGGCAAATAGGTCATATGCATTGTATAGTTTTTGTATTGTGTTTTTAAACTCAGGAATTTCCGAAACATAGAGATTATCTGACATGAATTTTTTGTAAGGATGGTTCTCAGATAGCTCTCTGCCCATTTGCCAAAATTCCTTAAGATCGGCATTTTGCCCCCCTTTTGGGGTTTCTACTTTATACGGTGTATAACCTCTGGCTCCGCCTAGATCCGCATCAAAATACTTCATTTTCAGTTCTTCGGATTGACCAAAAAAATCAGCAAACATTGCGACACAGCTATCGACTAATTCTTTTTCAATTGGATGGTCTGAGATAGCACAGAATCCTGTCAATCTATGATTCCGACCTAATTGGTCTGCAAATTGTTTGGGGTCCTCATGCCAGAGATTAAAACTTACGGGATTAATTAAGTCTGACATACAATCTCCATTTCATAACTGCAGGTTTTCTAAATATTATTCTAATTGATCATGTATAAACTTCCTTGATATAGGTCAAACGATTATTGACCAATCTTATATATAATTAATTATTCATTGATAAGTGGCCTAACCATAAAATAATAAGGAATAACCTGTTGTCTAGTAACTATTCAAGTAAAGATTCAGGAGAGAATGATTCTATCTCGTTTAACTTAAAAGACAAAGATTCGGTTATTTACCAAAAGCGGTTGTGTGTGTATATGCCCATCAAAATTATTAATACGGATGAATATGAATGAAAGAAAAATATATTGAAGAATATTTGGCTGTAGCTCTTCAACTGGATTGCCACGCAATCAATGATTGCAAAACCAAGGAAGAGTCACACGATTTAATGATGAAACGAATTCAAGAAATATCCAATTTCGTTCAAACAACCGTAAACTTTAATTTATTCTTTTATGGCTCACCAGTAAAGTTGGTTGTTCTTCCTGAATATACTGTTTGTGGATTTCCACTGCATGAAACCCCTAAAGAGTGGCAAGAAAAAGGCTGTCTTGAGATCGATGGCCCTGAATATGAAGCATTTTCTAAAATTGCACAAGAAAATAATATCTATCTGGCAGGTAATGCCTATGAAATTGATCCAAATTTTCCAGAAATCTATTTTCAAACTTGTTTTATCATTGATCCATCGGGTGATGTAATTGTTAGATATAGAAGACTGACTAGTGTTATTTGGGCTACGCCGCACGATGTCTGGGATAAGTACCTTGATTTATATGGATATGAGAAGGTTTTCCCAGTAGCAAAAACAGAAATCGGTGATCTTGCCTGCATTGCTTCCGAAGAAATCATGTATCCCGAGATTGCACGCTGCCACGTTATGAGAGGTGCTGAAATTCTTTTACACCCAAGCAGTGAACCTGGCAGTCCAAGATCAACCGAAAAAGAAATTTGCCGTAGAGCTAGAGCTGCAGAAAATCTTGCTTATGTGATCACTGCAAATACCTCAACAATACTTAATACCTCTATCCCTGCTTATACTTGTAGTGGAATGTCTAAAATTGTGGATTACAGAGGAAAAGTTTTATCTGAAGCCAGTGCAGGAGGCGAAAGTCAAACTGCCAGTGCATTTATTAATCTTCGTTCACTCAGGAAATACCGCAGAAATGCAGGAATGACTAATTACGTCTCAAGACAGGGCTTTGATGCTTACGCACAAAGTTATTCGGAAGCAGATTTCTTACAAGCAAACTCACTGCTTAAAGCTGGCAAAGTCCAACAACCAAGTAGGGAGTTCTTCCTGCGAAGGCAGGAGGAAGTGATCGAAAAATTGATAGCTAAAGGTATATTGTAGACAGCACTTTTGATTTAGAAGGAGAACTAAATGAAAAACCTACTACTCGGCATTATTGCCATACTGTTCAGCTTTAATGGTTGGGGAGATGAAATAGTAGATCCAAAGTCTAGGCAAAAAGTTCATCTTGCCTTAACTTGTATAGTCATAGATAAAAGCCCTGCCATTGTTGATCCTTGGAAGCCACCCAGTTTAATTCCTGAATCAGTAACTCCAAAAGAATGGGATATGGCATTACTTTTTTATAAGAATGGCTACGATGAAAATGATCCTAGATACCTAGAAACAGTTAATAGTGTCGAATATTCTCAAGACGTATTAACTTCAAAAAGCTGGTTGAATATTTTTGAAACAAGGCTTGAAGTTACTCCAGAGAGGTATCTTATTTATAACACCACAGGTAAGACAGATCTGTGGTTTGTTCTAGCCCTTGATAGAAAAACTCTAACTATAGTTAGCTATCCTGTGATTCAATCTACGACCTCTTTAATCGCAACAACTATGGAAAGTGTGTACGAGTGTCAAAAAACTGAACCTAGCAAGGTTTTTGATGCAGTTACAAAATCTCAAGAAGATAGACTCCTATAGCAAAAACATTATCAGAAGAGGATATACATAATTTAGCTAGTTATTATTCTTCAATTGAAAAGCAGTAACTAGTTAACTTTTTTATTGTTATTTTTTTGTAGAAAGAAATAGACTTTTTTTTAGGGTATTATTTCTTTTTAAGAGAATTTGATTTGAATAAGAATAGTATATTTTCAATGATCGGGGCGTTACTTTTATTTTTATTGCCTCATCATCACAATCAAGAGTATTTTCAATCCCATCTAATTGTTGAGGGCTTTGGTTTTATCCTTGCAGTAGCTATTGTTAGCATACTTTTTTTATTAATGATCAAAGCAGGAAGAAAGCTAATTGCTTTTCTTACTGCTTTGAGCTTGGGTAAATCAAAGATTCAGTATTTAACTCTTTTTGCCTGGTCATCATGCACTATTGCAGTCTTTCTGCACTGTATTATATTTCTCTCATAAGTTTTCTTTATAACAATACAGATTAAACCGTTTGTGAGCTGATGATGGCCTGTTCGATATCTTGGATAATATCATCCTTATTTTCAATACCCACTGATATTCTAACCATATCATCAGTGATTCCTGCAGCCTCATAATCTTCTTCATCCAATTGACTATGTGTGGTTGAAGCGGGGTGTGTCGCTAAGGATTTTGTGTCTCCTATATTGACCAAACGAACCACTAATTCAAGAGAATCAATGAATTTAATTCCTGCTTCTTTACCCCCTTTAATACCAAAGCTTAAAATTCCTGATGGACGCCCATTGGTGTATTTTTTAGCTAGATCATAATAAGGGCTCCCTGATAATCCTGCATAATTTACCCAATTAATGTTCTTATGACCTTCAAGATATCTAGCGACATGAAGAGCATTTTCAGTATGTCGGTCCATTCTTAGATGCAGAGTTTGTATTCCTTGAAGAATTAGAAAAGCATTAAATGGTGAGAGTGCAGCACCAGTATTTCTTAAGGGTCCAACACGGCATTTGCCAATAAAAGCAGCAGCACCTAGAGCCTCAGTAAATACCAAACCATGATAAGATCCATCTGGTTCATTTAGGTTTGGATATCGACTAGGTTCTTTTGCATAATCAAAGTTGCCCGCATCTATTATGACACCACCAATAGTGGTTCCATGCCCACCAATGTATTTTGTTAATGAGTGCACAACGATATCAGCCCCAAAATCAATTGGTTTTAATAAGTAAGGTGTAGCAACCGTGTTATCAACTACCAAGGGGACTCCATTATTATGAGCAGCTTCTGCTAATTTCTCTATATCGCAGATATTACCAAGTGGATTACCAATAGATTCACAAAAGACTAGAGTAGTATTCTCATCTATCAGTTTTGCTATGCCTTCTATATTATTAAAATTTGCATACCTAACTTCAATGCCCTGATTTTTTAGGGTATTACTAAAATAATCTGCAGTTCCTCCGTATAGTTCACTGACTGAAACAATATTTTGTCCGTTTCTAGTCAAGCTCTGTATAGAGTATGTAATTGCAGCCATACCTGAGCTTACAGCCAGTGCAGCAATGCCGCCTTCCATTGCAGCCAATCGTTCCTCTAAGATCGCATTTGTTGGGTTCGTTATTCTTGAGTAAATATTTCCCTCAACCTCAAGAGAAAACAAATCAGCTCCATGTTGAGCATTATCAAAAGCATAAGATGTTGTTTGATAAATAGGTGTGGCCACCGATTTTGTAGTTGGATCAGGTGTATAACCTGAATGGATTGCTTGTGTTTCTATTTTCATTCTATTTCTCCATAAAAAAAACCTGTTTGCATAAGCTAAACAGGTTTCTGAGAAATTTCAGTCCTATTTAGCAGTTTTATAAAGCACCTGCAAGTTGGAATAAATGAGTGCTAGAGGGCAATAATGAATTAAATAAAAAATTATGCAAGTAATTTTTTAATCTATAATCGTCATTTCATTAATAAGTCTTTTATCATTTTCAAATTTCTCTAAAGTCCAGAGTAGATAACGAGAATCAACATGAATTGTTCTTGCTTGAGGGATAAATTTATAGTCCGATATAATGGTTTCAATCATTCCATCAAAAGCTAGGCCAACAAATTCTCCTTTAGCATTAAGGGTGGAAGACCCAGAATTACCGTTTGTTATATCTAGATTTGAGATGTAGTTGACAGGAACAGAACCTATTTCATTAATTGAGTAAGAACCGTATTCTTTTTTATGGATAAGATTAAGTTGTTTGGGATCAACTTCAAAAGGGAAAGCCCCGGTATTTTTTTGAGCAATGCCTTCTAGACTTGTGAACGGCTTATAGTAAATGGCGTCATGTAATTCTACCCCCATTACATTTCCAAATGTAACTCTTAGTGTTCCGTTTGCATCAGAATAAATATCTTTATTCTGTGATTTGTAAAACCTTCTTAGAATTTTAATAAAGCTGGATTTGTTTTTTTGGAGCTGGCTTGCCCTGGCTTTATTAAGCTTCTCTTTTTCCATATTTTCTTCAAAAATATTCTTAGCAAACACGATAAAAGGGTCTTCTGACTGATTAAGTTTATACAAGGATGTTTTCAAAAGAGCAATTCTTTCATCGGTATCAAGGAGTTCTTTTGAGTCCCTATACATCTGATTAACAACACTTTTTGTTTTAGAAAAATCTTCATCCAGGTGTAACAATGAACTAAATATTTTTCTTCTTTTTTTCTTTTCAACTTCTTTGTATCGACTCAACCTGTATAAAAAAATACCTTCATCTACTGAAGCTTCAAAGCGATAATCCAATGATCTAAGTCTATTCACCAATCTGTCATAGTCTCTTTCTTGATAACCCAGTTCTCTTTCATGGTTAGGCTTTGTTTTTTCAAAAGCATGCCTATAAATTGTTGTAGCAGCACCCAACAATGCTGATCCGCCATAATACCTTTCATTTAAGTTCTCAGTTTTAATCTCATTGGTAATCTTAATAAGACTGGTTAAGTCATCTTGTTCTTTTTTTGTGCTGTTATCGGATATAAATACTAGAAGATTGTCCCAGTTAATTTTTTCTTGTTGTAACAAGTTAAAGTTCTTAGCCCCGTCTATTTGACCAGATATCTTTTTGTAATAATTCTCATAACCACTAATATTGCCACGATATTTTAAGGCTTTCTTTTGATCATCTTTAGTGAGTTCCTTCATTAGATCTATATTTGATTTCAGAAATTCAACAAAACTTGGGAATCCTGTTTTTATATCAGATTCAATTTCTGGATAAGTTAGAAGTCTATTGGTTGTTCCTGGATAGCCTGCCACCATAACAAAATCATTTTCTTGAATGCCTGTTTTTGAAATTTTTAAATGGCTCACGGGTTTATAAGGAATATTATCAAGGTGGTATTCTTGGCTTTTATTTTCTGGGGTAACGTAGGCGCGAAGTAAGGCAAAATCGCCAGTGTGTCTTGGGTACATCCAGTTATCGATTTCACCACCAAATTCGCCAATAGATTGAGGCGGAGCATAAACTAATCGCACATCTTTGAGGGCAAGTTTCTTAATCATTTGGTAGGTTTCCCCACTATAAAAACTTTTAACTTCACATTGGAATTCAGGGCTAACCTCACAATTTTTAATTAGTTTCTTCTTATTCGATTGGATAATTTTATATCTGTGGTTTTCTGATTTCGATTGATCAGTTCCTAGCAAGACTTCAGGTGTAACGTTTGTTATTTCTTGAGTGATATAGACTTTTGCTCCTGGTGCTGATGGGGCTTCTGCTTCTATGGTTTTAGCAAGAAACCCACTCTTAAAGAGATCTTTTCCTGTTCGGTCTGAATTAAATTGTAAGTAGGAACCTTCCACACAGTGATAATTTGTTGCTATGAGCCCTTGATCAGAAATAAAGGCTGCAGAGCAACCTCCAAGGCTAACAATTGCATTAAGAGGGTATTCAAACAAATTGCTAATTTTATTTAAATCACCGTTAAACCCTGCAGCTTTGATATCTTTTGCCAAATTGGGCAGTTGTGAGGGTTCCCACATGCCTTCATTCGCTAAAGAGATATTCATCATTAAAAGTAATAAAACAAGACTTTTTCTAATATTTTTCATAGTGTTATGTGAGAATTAATTAGATATACCTAGATTTTTAAAAAAAGGTTGCACGATTTTTTTTAATTACTAGGCCAATCTGAAAATGGAAAGGGTTTTATCTCAGTTTGATATGTTAGAAAAGCGATAATTTCAGCTATATAGTCTTTAAATTCTAAGGAAAACTGTTGCAACCTGTGGTTGGGTTTACCACCGATCAGATCAAAGCAGATTTGGAGAAGGATAATCCAACCAAGAACAAATCGACATACACTGAAAATTATTATAAATAGAATCACATAGAGAATTCTGATTAAACGATCTCTCATGGGATAGTTGTCTTTTTTAGCAATCTCTTCCATAACCTCTTCCATTTTTTTAGCAATTAAACTATGAGTAACTCAAAAAATCAATCAACGATTTCTTTATTTTCATCAGATGATTTAGATACTTGAGATTTAACAGACACTTGAATATCAATATTGTCTGATAATCCTTCAATTGCTTGGTTCACAGATTTGATAATAGAATCAGTTAATCCATCTAAGCTTTCAATTGCACCTTCAGAATCGACTTTAACACTAATATTGATGTTAAGATCATCATGCTCATCGGATGCACCTTCAGTTATCTCATTTAAGATTTTATCCAAGTCAATATCTATATCTTCAGGGTTCTCAGAATCCATTTTAATAATGAAATTACCATTAGATTTCTCTGTAAAAACATGTTCCCCGTGTGGCTTTCTCATTTTTTTGATAACGATATGTTTGTTACCATCTTGGTGTTTCAGATGTAAATTATCACTTAGCAAGGTCATGTCCTTGGTTCCGTCTTTTGATTTCTTGATTTTTTTAATGATTATGTTTTTGTCACCATCTTGGCTTTTCATATGTAAATCATCACTCATCCAGACCATATCCATGTCGGGAGTTATCTGATGAATAGGGTTATGGGTTTTAGGGTTGGTTAAAAGAATCGCACCTCCGATCAAACCACCGATAATCAAGGCGCCTACTATTGTTTCTTTCATATAATTTCTCGCTTTTAAAATATTTATAAGCATCTTTATATACTAAAGAGCTTTAATGAATGTGTTTAAATTGTGAACTTTTATGCGCTTAGTTAAAAAAATTATAGTTAGCTCATGAGCAAATTATTAATGCGTAACTATAAAACCTGAAATTATGAAATATTAGGTTGTTAGTGCTAACTGACCAAAGCACAAGATAAACCAAATCTTACTTGAATATTATATAAAAATGTATATTAATATATATATACAATATAAATATACATATATATGAATATAGAAAATAAACAATCAACTGCCTATAAACATAGAGAATCAAGATTTAAAGCACTGTTTCCAAAAAGACTCGATAAGATTTTTTCAACTATTAGTTCACTCAAAAAGTTATCCAATAAAACAAACTATGTTTATGATCAGACTGAAATATATAAGGCTCTATCATCAATAACCCATGAGATAAATGATTTAGTTTCTGCTTTTGGTCTTGATTCTCCGGAAATAAAAACAGGTGACAATTTATATTCAGAAATACAGGATATTAAAGAAGAGTTAACTTCACTTAAAATTAAATTAAAACGTCAAGAATGGAACAGGAGATAAAAACACTTTATTTTTTTCTAATCTGGGTCTTTGGATTTTTTGTTTTACTTGCTTTTGACTTATTTATGGAAGGCATTGTGTTTGAATGGCTAGAATGGAATGGAACTACAAAAAATGATTGGTTTTTTGCTTTATGGTGGGGATTTGTTGTAGTTTGGTTTATCTATGGGATAGCAATGTTATATAAAAAGCTAAAAACTGGTTAAAAGTTATCAAATCGCATAGTTACAAAGTCTAGGGTGAGATTGATTCATATTCAATCCAATCAATGATGAATCTGTGCTGATCTGGTTCAGCTTTATTTGAGCATTCCTTGTTTCGACAAAAAGCTGATCGATCATTCAGGTGGTTATCATATTTACCACCAACTGCGACATTGATAATCAAGTAATACTGGTTATTGAATGGATATCCATACTCTGCAAATGCTTCATCATCTCGATGTATTGTCATATATGGTATTGATTCTGAGTCAAGAAACATTTTTATGCTGTCTTCTTTCCACTCCATGGTGATTGAATGAAATTTTTCTTGAAACTTCAAAGAAGGCGGGATTACCACCTGTTGAACTATAAAATCTTTATCAAAGAAACTATTACCAAAATGCAGCGCAGAACTGACGATATTGGTTATCCTTCCTCTCGCTTCCATGATATCTATCTCGCCTCCCTGGGGCCACGAAACCTTATAATTAGGCATTAACCAAAAAGCAGGCCAGGCACCTGTGCCCGTAGGTGCTTTAAAACAAAAGGTAATTTTTGAAGGATAAGTGAAAGATCTGAGATTCTGAGTCTTGATTCTTGCTGAGGTGTAGTTAAATTCTTTTCTAAATGGTCTTTTGTGGAAAATGGGCTGTATTTTCAGATAACCATCTTCAATGAGTAAATTATCATTTGTAAAATTTTCATTTCCAATTTTGGCATCTCTATAATACTGCAATTCATCATTACCCCAGCCGTAGATGAATTTGCCATTGTCAAAAAATCCATTGGAAACATCATACTGCCAATCCTTAGAACTGAG
>Ga0208131_1000287_pt1 | contig 15410 bp, 18 predicted proteins | sample ETNtaG_14_FD_185781 | JGI IMG/M metagenome (GOLD analysis project Ga0208131, IMG submission 185781) | Marine microbial and viral communities from oxygen minimum zone, Eastern Pacific Ocean - ETNP201406SV73 (SPAdes) (version 2) | ecosystem: Environmental > Aquatic > Marine > Oceanic ...
AGAAACATTAGATCTCATTGATAATACTTCTCCTTATGCATTAACAGGATGTGTTTTCTCAGAAGACAAAGCTATTGCTGAGGAGGTAAAATCAACATTGAAATTTGCAGCTGGTAATTTCTATATCAATGACAAACCAACAGGTGCAGTTGTTGGTCAACAACCATTTGGAGGAAGCAGGGCATCTGGCACAAATGACAAAGCTGGATCAATGCTAAATCTATTAAGATGGACTTCACCAAGAACTATCAAAGAAACGTTTGAACCTCCAGTAAAATATCAATACCCATTCATGGACGAACATGAAGATTCATGAATATCAAGCAAAAGAAATTTTAGAAAAATTTGATATTCCGATTCAAAGAGGTTACCCTCTAGATGATAAAGCAGATATCAATTCTACTATCAAAAGAGTTCAAGAAAACTTTGACACTGAAGCAGTAATCGTTAAAGCACAAGTTCATGCTGGAGGAAGAGGCAAAGGTGGAGGAGTAAAATATTGTGCAACTTATGAAGATGCTCAAAATGTAGCTAATAGTATTTTAGGAATGAATCTCATTACACATCAAACTGGTCCTGAAGGTAAAAAAGTGAATAAAATACTTATTACTGAAGCTTTGGATATTAAAAAAGAGTATTACTTTGCTATCACATTCGATCGTTCAAAAAATTGTGATGTATTTATTGTATCGGATGAAGGTGGTGTTGATATTGAAGAAGTTGCCAAGAATTCACCAGAAAAAATTATTAAGGCTTGGATTAATGACTCAGAAAATTCTCTTTTAAATGGAATTAATGAGATCATTTCAAAACTTTCATTAGAAAAGTATCAAAATCAAATTGAAGACATCTTTAGAAAACTATATAAATGTTATTATGAATCAGATTGTTCTTTGTTAGAAATTAATCCGCTTGTTATTACTACAGATGATGATATTATTGCACTTGATGCTAAAGTAAATATCGACTCTAATGCTCTTTTTAGACATCCTGAAATAACATCATACCGAGATAAATCAGAAGAAAATCCGCTGGAACTGAAAGCATCTGAATATGGACTAAATTATATTAAACTTGATGGCAATGTAGGATGTATGGTTAATGGTGCCGGACTAGCCATGGCAACTATGGATATAATAAAACATTATGGAGGTGAACCAGCAAATTTTTTAGATGTTGGTGGTGCCGCTAATGTAGAAACTATTAAAAATGGATTTAAAATCATTTTATCTGATCGTAATGTAAAATCGATTTTAATTAATATCTTTGGTGGAATTGTACGATGTGATAGAGTTGCAAATGGAGTAATTCAGGCTGTTAAAGAATTGGATTTGGATGCTTCTGTTGTCGTGAGACTTCAAGGAACAAATGCTGATTTGGCTAAAAAAATACTTGATGATTCTGGTATTAATATAATTAGTGCTGAAACAATAAACGAAGCTGCTAAAAAAGCAGTGGAGGCAGTGTAATGTCAATACTTTTAGATAAGAATACAAACATTTTAGTACAAGGAATTACTGGGTCTGAAGGTCTCTTTCATACTGAACAAATGCTTAACTATAATGCAAAAGTATTATGTGGAGTTACTCCAGGAAAAGGAGGACAAGTAGTTACAAATAATCAATTACCTGTTTTTAATTCAATTAGAGATGCAAAAAAACAATTTGATATTCATGCCACTACTATTTTTGTTCCTCCAAAATTTGCAGCAGAGGCAATAATCGAAGCCATTGAACAAAATATCAAATTAATAGTATGTATTTCTGAAGGAATACCTGTTAGAGATATGGTTAAGGTAAAAAATATGATTAACAAATCTTCTAGTATATTAATAGGACCAAATTGTCCAGGCATTATTACTGCAGAAGAATCAAAAATTGGTATTACTCCTGGTTTCATTTGCAAAAAAGGATCCATAGGAATTTTATCTCGATCTGGAACATTAACATATGAAGCTATTGACCAAGTTGTTAATATAGGGCTTGGATTAACAACAGCAGTAGGAATTGGTGGCGATCCAGTGATTGGTTCAAGTATGATTGATATTCTAAAACACTTTGATGCAGATGAAGAGACAAAAGGAGTTGTTATGATTGGAGAAATAGGTGGTAATATGGAAAATGAAGCTGCAAAATGGATAAAAGATAACATGAATAAACCTGTTGTTTCCTTTATTGCTGGGCAAACGGCTCCAAAGGGAAAAAGAATGGGTCACGCAGGTGCCATCATATCAGAGGGATCAGAAACTGCTGAAGCAAAAATTGCCATATTGAAAGAATGTGGAGTCACAATTTCGAATACTGTATCAGAAATTGGAAGTACTATGAAAGAAATAATAGGATAATAAATGAATCAAACGCTAGCAATTATAAAACCAGACGCAATGAAAAAAAGTAATATGGAAAATATTAAAAAAGATATTATAGATAATGGATTTAATATTCTAAAAGAAAAAACATTGTTACTTACAGATGAACAAGCGTGCTCTTTTTATAATATTCATAAAGAAAAACTATTCTTTGATGAATTAGTGGAATTTATGACATCACATGAGTGTCATGTTATGATATTAGAGAAAGAAAATGCTGTAGAAGAATGGCGTAATCTCATGGGAGCAACAGATTCACAAAAAGCTGAAATTGGAACTATAAGAAATAAATATGGAACGGATGTATCTATGAATGCTACGCATGGTTCAGATAGCAATGAAAATGCAATAAAGGAAATCAACTTCTTCTTCAATGACTAGATACATTACATTACTGCTCCTTATAGCTACATGCTATGCACAAGAATCTAGCGATGCATGGCTTGATATTACTTTAGAAGAAGATAAGACACCTCAAAATGTAGAATCAAATATAGTAGATAAAGATGATGCTATATATTTCATTATACAAGTTGCTGCAAGAAAAAATTTTCCTGAAGCTATTGATGTAGTTAAGAAACTCAATGAAATTGGCTTTGATGCATTTATTCAAAAAAATGATACCAATCCAGATGCAAGATATAGAATTCGTTATGGAAACTTCTCTTCTAGAGAAGAGGCTTCTAAGACAGCAAATATCATTAAAGAAAAATTAGGATATGACTGTTGGATTAATCAAGTAGAATTATAAAAATTATTTTAATTCAAACATTTATTTGTTTATATTGGCGCTAATTAAGGAAAAAAATGTTACCAAAAAAGAAACAATCAAAAACGAGGTCAAAAAAGAGAAGAACTCATTATAAATCTTCACTAGTCCATACTGTTAAGTGTAAGAATACAGGTGAAGAACATTTACCTCATCATGCATACTACCATGACGGAATTCTTTATTATAAAGGAAAACCTGTCGATCAAGAATAATGGATTGTTGTTTTATTTTTTCAGGACAAGGTTCACACCGTCCTGGTATGGGAATAAATCTCTATAGAAATTCTTCAATAGCAAAATCAAAAATCGATTTAGCTGATTCATTGCTGGGTTATAAAATATCTGAAATTATGTTTGATGATAATGAACCTGTTTTAAAAAAAACAATTAATGCCCAAGTAGCGATTTATATTCATTCATGTATTTTATTTGATATTATAAAAGACAGCAAATATAACCCTGTTGCAGTTGCCGGACACAGTTTGGGTGAATTCTCAGCATTATATGCAAATGGAACATACAGTTTTGAAGATGGATTAGAAATTGTTAAAACACGTGCAGAGGCAATGCATAAATGCGAAACTAGTAACAAAGGAAAGATGAGTGCGGTAATGGGTCTCAGTAAAGAAATAATCTCTGAAGTATGCAATAACAGTGATACACAAGTTGCTAATATTAATTCTGATCAACAAATCGTTATTTCTGGATCAGATATATCCATTGAAAAAATTTCCAATGAATTAAAGTCTTTGGGAGCAAAACGTATCATCCCATTAAATGTGAGTGGTGCATTCCATTCAAAATTAATGTCCGAAGCAAAATCAAAATTAAGAGATATTATTGCAGAAAAAATATTTCAAACTCCTCACTGCCCTATTGTCTCAAATTATGATGCAAAAGACAGAACAAATACTGATGAAATCAAACATGCTTTAATTGAACAGATTGATAATACGGTACTCTGGCTTGCAAGTGTCAAGCAACTTGGAAATATTAATAATAATTTTGTTGAGATAGGCCCAAAGAAAGTTTTAGCCGGATTAATAAAAAAAATAAACGAATCATTTCATATCTCTAGTTTTAATTCTTATAATGATACTAAAGAATTGTTAAATGTTTAAATATTCAAATAAAACTGCTGTTGTAACAGGAGCATCCAGAGGTATTGGCAAGGAAATTGCAACGACTTTAGCAGACAATGGAATGCAAGTAATTGGTATCGCAACTTCTGAAAAATCGCTAGACGCAATTAGAGATATAAAAAATATCATTCCTTTTTGCTGTAATATATCAAATGAAAAATCTATTGAAGATTTATATGCTTTCGTAAAAGAACATTCTAGCAATATTGATATCTTGGTTAATAATGCTGGAATTCATATGGATAATATCCTATTAAGAATGAAAACAGAAGAATGGAAAAAAGTATTAGATGTAAACCTGAATGGACCTTTTTATTTAACAAGAATATTATTAAAAGATATGATAAAAAATAAAAGAGGAAGAATCATCAATATATCATCTATTTCAGGAACTGATGGAAATAAAGGACAAAGCAATTATTCTGCCTCTAAAGGTGGATTGTTAGCATTTACAAAATCTCTTGCGAAAGAAGTGGGAAAACGCAATATAACTGTAAATTGTATCGCTCCAGGAATTATTGAAACTGATATGATCTTTGATTTGAGCGATACAGTAAAAACAGATTATTTACGAAGAATTCCATTAAAAAAATTTGGAAAACCAGAAGATATCAGCAAAATGATTTTGTTTTTATGTTCTGATGAAGCGAGTTATATTACTGGTCAAACATTTTACATTGATGGTGGAATGTCATTAAATTAATTAGGAGTTAAAATATGTCATCACATGATAAAGTAAAAAATATAGTTGTTGATAAATTAGGGGTTGAAGAATCAAGAGTTGTACCTGAAGCAAATTTTCTTGATGATCTTGGTGCAGATTCACTGGATATTGTTGAATTAATTATGGAATTCGAAGAAGAATTCGATTTAGAAATTCCTGATGAAGATGCAGAAACAATTACTACTGTCGGTGCAGCAGTAGACTATATCAATAAACATACTAGTTAATCTTGAAAAATAGAGTTGTCATTACTGGAGAGGGTAGCATTTCTCCGTTAGGTCTTTCATCAAAATCCTTGTGGAATAATTTAGTCGATGGTGTATCTGGAATTAGATTAATAAAACAATTTGATACAAAAGATTTAAGTGTAAAAATTGCTGGAGAAATTTCTGATTTTAATCCTTCCGAATTTTTTGATCGCAAACAAGAAAGAAAGCTTGATCGATATACTATGTTTGCGCTGATTGCAGCTGAAGAAGCAATCAAACAATCAGAAATTGATTCTTCTGAAACTGGTGTAATTCTTGGTGTTGGTATTGGTGGTATGCATACTCTTGAAGAAGAACATTCAAAGGTTGAAGATCGAGGTCAACGTGGTGTATCACCACAATTTATTCCAAAAATGATAGCCAATATCGCCGGAAGTCAAATTGCTATAAAATATGGATTTCATGGACCAAATTATGCAGTTACCAGTGCATGTTCATCAGCAACAGATGCGATTGGGATGGCCTATCAGCTTATTCAATCTGGACAGACTGATATAGTCATCTCTGGTGGATGTGAAGCAGGAATTACTCCATTAACTCTTTCAGGATTTGCCAATATGAAAGCTTTGTCTACACAAAATGATAATCCAACTGAAGCATCTAAACCATTTGATAAAAATAGAGACGGATTTATACTATCTGAAGGTGCGGGCATCTTAGTGTTGGAATCTCTAGAACACGCAGAAAAAAGAAATGCAACTATTTTAGGTGAAATTGTAGGATACGGATGTACAAATGACGCTTACCATGTTACTAGACCAGATAATGATAGCAAAAGCGCAACAAAAGCAATCAATCTTGCGCTAGAGAATAGCAATCTTAATCCTGGTGATATTGATTACATTAATGCTCATGGTACTTCCACATACTATAACGATATGTTAGAAACTCAAGCAATTAAACAAGCATTTGGAAATCATGCAGAAAAATTACTAATTAGCTCAACAAAATCAATGACAGGTCATTTATTGGGTGCTACAGGTGCTATTGAAGCAATTGCATGTATCAATGCGCTGAATGAAGGCATAATCCCTCCTACTATTAATTACAATACACCTGATCCTGAATGTGATTTAAACTACGTCCCAAACAAGCACGTTAAAAAGGAAATCAATACTGCAATGAGTAACTCTTTTGGTTTTGGTGGTCATAATTCAGTATTGGTGTTCAAAAAATTCTAAGACATAGACTTTTTTAAAGTATCAATATTATCAATATTCATAATATCAACATTGTGACTATATGCACACCAATAACTTAACCAATCAACATAGTTCACTAAATAGAGACACGAAGCAAGACGATGAGAAGCTATTTCTGATGGAACATCAATATGATTATTGGAAGCAACTCTATTCTTTAAAATATTGTTTGTAATGTTCATTCTTTTAATATTTTTATTATATCTGATATCAATCCAAACTAAAGAAAGTGCATTTTTGTCAATCTCTTTGCCTTGCCATCCTACAATCTCATTGTGATTCATTTCTGGAAGCGTAATATTATAAGATAACATTTTACTATTCTCATTCAATTGTGATTTCAATCGGAAGCTAATAGAAGTTAGACTCTCTTCTGTTACAACAATTGGAATAGTAGAATATATTTTTTTGGCCAAAACATGTGCTGTGCTCTCTTCTAAAGATAATTGATCGGAATAATTCTGAAGTAAATCAACACTGATACCTTCAAGTAAACTACTATCTAATAATCTAACTAGAACTGTTAGAGTATAACCTGTTGCAGATCTTGGAGGATATCCTTCAGGAAGAATATAGTAATTTTTATTATCATCTTTTAAAGCTTCTAAAAGTTTTCCTCCTGCTGTTATTCCAAAAATATTGTTGGTAAGCTCTTTTGCAGAATGATAATATGATAGAGTTTCTTCTGTATTTCCAGAATAAGACGATACAATGACTAACGTATTCTGATTGATTGAAGTATTTGGAATATAATTTCTTTCTATAACGATATTTATTTGCGGTAAAAGATCTTTAACAATCAATCCAGCAATAGCAGATCCTCCCATCCCCACAATAACAACCTTATCATAATCTGAATTAATACTAAGTGAGTTAGTATTATCAATAGTATCAGAAATTTGTTTTGGAAAATCTTTTATTTTGTTATACATCAGTTATCTATTTCGTTTAATTATTAAATCCAAAAGTAGTTCAATATCCTTTTGAATATCTTCTGGTAAAGAAATTACAACTTCTCTACATTTTTTTTCATAATTACCCAACAAGTCATTTGCTTTATTTAAAACACCACTTTTTTTGAAATAATCTGCTAAAATTTGTTTTTTCTCAACAATATCCACTGATTTTATTTTATTTTGTAATTTTTCCCAATTTTCTCTATCATGTTCAAACGCTATACTTGATAGGACTGTTTTTTTTCTTCTTTTAATATCAGAATTTGTTCCTTTTCCCATATTTCCCTCTGATGTCAAAATCTCTAATATATCATCCTGCATCTGAAAGATTATTCCTAAATTTTCACCTAATTCTTTAAGATTTAATCTATATTCTAAGAATGTTTCATTAATTAGTACTGGAATTTCAAAACATAAAGAAAATAAAGATCCCGTTTTCTTTTTACTCATTAATAGATAATCATTTACTGTAGCATTTCTATTTTCAAATTCCATATCATACGCTTGTCCTTCACAAATCTCTAAAATAACTTCATTATATCTAACAAGAATTTCTAAAGTGTTAGTCTTTATTTTACTAATATAGATAGGCCCTAATGCTCCCAATCCATCTCCAGACAATATTGCATGAGCATTATCCCATTTTTCATGAATCGTAGTTACATTATGTCTTAAAGTATCTTCATCCATTATATCATCATGAACTAATGTAAAATTATGTAACAGTTCTACACCCATGGCAGCATTCATAGTATCATTAGAATCATTTTCAAAAAGATCTCCCAAAAATTGCACAATAATTGGTCTTAATCTTTTTCCTTCAGACTGTACAATATGTTTAATGGGATCGTAAAGATAGGATGGGTCTTTTAAATCTTGAAGTTTATTCCACTCTTCAAGAAAATGTCTTTTATATTCTTCTATATTTTTAATGTTCATTAAGTGTTTCTAATATTTTTTTAGTATGCTTATAACCATCTTCTGCAGAAGGCGCACCTGCCTGATAAACATTACAATTATCTGTTTTATTCATGATATCTGCCAATGGATAATCATTACCACCTTCCATTGTTCTGTCTCCTATAAAAATATATTGACTGGTAGGAAAATATTTTTTTACCTCGCTTAGTACTTGAGATTTATTCATTCCTTTCGGTGTAATATCAATCGATATTTGCCCTCCAATAACAGCTTCAATATCTTTCCAGGTTGCATTAATTTCTTCTGCGATGGAAGGTCTTTCACCAACATTATTATCATATTCAAAATAATCTTGCCGTTGTTCTAAAGAACAATCCCTTCCCACTATACTAAAATTCAGCATTGAACCTCTATCTTCAATATGGTTTCCTGCTTTAATGGTATAATTGGTGTTTTCTAATTTTTCTTGTAGAAAATTAAGTAAATCCTCTGGTGGTTTAAATTCATGATTATACTTTTGATTACCATTGATAAATAATTGATTCCCGCCGCAAGGAAACACGCCCGCAGCAAGATCTAATATATAATTGGGAACTTGTTCTCTTATTTTTTCTAGATTACTACCACTTACAAGATAAAAAGTGTTTTCTTTAGACCATTTTGAAAAAAATTCTTCAAAATCTTCTGTCATTTTTCTTCTTGAAGGTGTTAAAGTACCATCCACATCAAAAATATAAATCTTTTCCATCATTAGTTCTTCCCTTCTAGACTTGCAAAATATCTTTTAGCTTCTTTTTTAATATGAGGCGATAAATAAAGCGCAGAAATCATTGTTGGTATAGCCATTAAAGCAAACATAGAATCAACAATATTGACAGCTAAGTCTAAAGAAAGCACAGATCCAATTACAAGTGTAAAAACATAGAACACTCTATAGTATACTTTTGAACCTGCTCCAAATAAATATGATGCGCACTTACAACCATAATACGAATAACCAAACATGGTTGATAAAGCAAACGTTGCAACTGAGAATACTAGAATAAAGTCTCCGACGATACCCAAATGGTTAGAAAAAGCCTTTTGAGTTAAACTTACTCCTTCAAATTGTGTTCCAGTCCAGTCATTTGAAAGCAAAATGACGAGACCAGTAATTGAACAAACAAGAATTGTATCAATAAATGGACCAAGCATTGCGACTAGACCTGATCTAATAGGTTCATTTGTTTTTGCTGCTCCAATAGCCATTACCTCTGTTCCCATTCCAGCTTCATTTGAAAATGCTGCTCTTCTAAAACCTTGACTAATTACTACAGCTGTACCCACAAATCCTCCAGCAACAGCACTTCCCTTAAAAGCGCTAACAAAAATTAAATTAAAAATTGATGGAATTGCTGTAATGTTTGATAAAACAATAAACAATCCTGACAAAAGATAAATTAAAACCATAAATGGTACCAATTTGGAAGCTACATTAGCAATACGTTGTAACCCGCCAAAAATCACAACTGAAACTACCATCGCAATTATGATTCCAATAGTAAGATCCATATAAAATGCATCATTTATATTGAGATTATATTTTACAAGCTGATCTGAAAGAATTTGTGTTAATTGATTAACCTGTAATAAAGATAAACATCCAATAAGACCCGCAAGACTAAACCAATAGGATAAAAACTTAAATTTCTTTCCCATTCCTTGCTCTATGACATACATAGGACCACCTTGTAATTCATTTTCGGAATCATACCCTCGAAACATAATCCCTAGAGAACAAGTAAAAAACTTTGTTGCCATACCAACGATGGCACTAATCCACATCCAGAAAAGTGCACCAGGACCTCCAAGAGATATTGCAATTGCGACTCCTGCGATATTCCCTATACCAACTGTACTGGATAATGCGGTAGACAACGCTTGAAAATGAGTGATTTGGCCTTCATCATCGGGATTATCATATTTACCCGACAATATATCAAAGGCATGTTTAAAATATCTAAATGGAGTTAATTTGGAATATATCAAAAAGAATATCCCACCGCCAATGACTAGATTAGGAACACCAAAATCTCCCCAAATAAAATTTGCAAAGTCTGTAAAAAAATTGTTAATTAAATCCATCATTAAGTAAGTTAAGAATATAATGAAAAAAATTGATTATTATATTTTAAGAGAATTCTCAATAATATTCTTATTTGTATCAGTATTCTTTGTTCTTATATCGTTTATTGTAGACATTTTTGAAAATCTCAACAAGTTTATAGACAACGAAGTAACAAATGATATTCTTATCGATTATTATGTTGCATCGCTCCCAGAAATGATTAGTGTCACTATTCCTGTCACTTGTCTAGTTGCATCGGTATTTACTTATGGCATGATGGTACAAAGAAAAGAATGGTTGGTCTTCAAATCATCAGGGCTTAGTCTGTATAGGCTTGCACTCCCTATACTGTTTGTAGGATTGTTTATGAGTATAGGATCATTTTTCTTTGAAAATAATATTGTCATAAAGAATAATAAGATAAAGAATGAACTTAGAGAAAAATATATTAACAAAAATCGAAACAAAGGAGGAGATAAGTCAATTTATGAAAATGTTTATTTCCAAAAAAATCAAGATTATCTAATTGCCATTGAAAAATACAATAAAACTAATCAAACAATAGTAAATCTTAATTTTATTGAACTCAATGATGGAAAAATGATAAGAAGAATAGATTCAAAAAAGAGTATTTGGGAACCAGTAGAAGAGAAATGGAAAGTACGAGATTACTCAATTAGGGAATTCGACAATTCTGGTTCTGAAAGAATGATAGCAACCTCCAAACAAGATTCATTATTAAACTTAAATTTTATCCCTGAAGATATTAATCAGATTGGAAGTTCCTCTGAAGAAGTATCCTACAATCAACTGAAAAGTCAAATTGTTACCTTAAAAAGTAATGGTGTAAATACTATAAAATGGGAAGTAGATCTTCATTACAAAATTGCATATTCCTTTATAAGCCTTATTATTATTTTTTGCGGTATCCCTTTATCGGTATTTAGGTCTAATACCACATTAGCATTTGGTGGCGGATTAAGTTTAGCAACAATCTTTGCTTATATAGTCCTGTTGAAATTTGGACAATCCCTTGGATATGCTGGAGCATTATCTCCCTTCTTAGCTGCATGGTTTTCCAATATAATTTTTATTATCCTTGGAATGTGGTTAATGCTTAATGCAAGAAAATAGGGTAATGAATAAATCTAACAATCCTTATGCTACAGCACTTGATGGATTAATATTAAACGATCCTGTATCTGCTTTTTTTGATTTTTGTCGTGAAAGAGAAAAAATTCGGTTAGCAAGAGAAAGTGGTACTCCACCTCCATGGACAAATGATCCTATTTTCCAACAAGGTCGCTTCCTAAATGTCTTTCGAGAAGATGATCGTGGCAGCAAAGCTATTCTATCTTTTGCTAAGGACTTAGGAAAAGATTTACCGATGTTGATTCATGCTCTATTTTTTGCTCGCTGGTGTAATAGACAAGAAACATTAGATGAACTATCTTCAGATATGTTGTTACAACCAGAAACACTACTTAAAACACTAAAATCCTTTGAGCCTTGGTGTAATCTTACCGCTTACCCTGTTGAACCAATACATTGGGAAGAAACACAATATTCACGACTAGATGCGGCAGTAGCATTATTTGGGAATATTAAAGAATCTCTAGCAAAAATCATTATAGAAGCTGAAGGAGATGTAATCAAAGCTACTAATGCAATCAATGTTTTTTTTAAAATGCAAAATGACTTTCCTATTTTTATGGCTATTATTGACTTGGCTTGGTTCCGCCCAAATATTATCCATCCAACAAGCCATGTTCCAACAGGCATTGGTGCAGTTGCCTATCTAGACCGATTGCAAAAACATCTTGGATTAGAGAACCATCAAGAAACATGCGAAAAAATAATTGAATTGCAAAAAGAATACTGGCCAGAGGCTAAACGAGCATTTCAACCTATTGATATTGAATATCTATCCTGCGAGTGCAGAAAATATTATAGCTATGTTAATGGAACAAAACTATTTGAAGGGAAAAATGTCTTTCAACCTATAGGATTAATATGATAACTAGAATCTTTTATATAGTGGGACTATTACTTTTAATTCCATTGATAGCAATGCAATTAACTAATGAAGTAAACTGGTCTTTTTTTGATTTTATAATTATGGGGGTAATGCTCACAACAACTGGTTTATTAATCGGAATAACACTTAAAAAGTTTAAAAATTCCAAAAATAGAATAATACTTATAGCAATTATCATAATAATATTTTTTCTTATTTGGGCTGAACTTGGAGTGGGAATATTTGGAACTAGATTTGCAGGTAATTAAATATCTATCCTGAGACATATTATCTTAGAATAAATCCATTTTTTAATGGGTCTTCCGGGTTAATCCAAAATGTATTTTTCCCAGTTATGTAAGCATTGCCACTCACTTCAGGTATCACAGCATCATAATTCCCGAAAGTTGTTGTTTCAACCACTTTTACCGAGAATGTTGAACCAATAATACTTTCAATGATAATAGATTCGCCAAGCTTAATCTTGTCTTTGGCATGGAGAATGGCTGCCCTGGCACTGACACCAGTTCCTGTAGGACTTCGATCCACTTCTCCTTCCGCAAAAATACAGACATTTCGACTGTGATGATTTGGATTTTTCGATACTCCAGTGAAAATTGTTCCATAAAGAAAATTCATATCAGGCTCTAAAGGATGAACCATCTTAACCGAATCCATGACGGCATGTTTTATTTTTATTCCAGTCTCAATCAACTGATTTTGGTACTCTGATGTGCAATCTAAACCAAGTTGTGCAACATCTACAAATGCATAAAATGCACCACCAAAAGCAAGATCATAATTAATTTTTCCGATTCCTGGGACATCAATTTCTGTATCAAGCGATTGAACAAAAGACGGGACATTCTCAAATCGTACTCCAGTTATCTGTCCATTTTTAACTTTTGCGTAAGATTTAATGAATCCAGACGGCACGTCCATTTTTACTTCTGTTTCCGGTTCGTTCATGGGAATTAACCCTGTTTCCACAAAAACTTTTGTCAGTGCAATCACAGCATGACCACAACCTGTGGAATATCCTTCATTATGAATAAAGATTACACCAAAATCTGCATCGGGTGTGTCCGGCTCAACAATGATAGCACCATACATGTCCCTATGCCCTCGTGGTTCCCAGATAAGTGCTTTTCGCAATTCATCATGAAGGCGATGTGCATTGGTTCTTTTTTCCAAAAGTGTTTTACCTTTCAATGCTGGGTACCCAGATAAAATAATTCGGAGTGGTTCCCCCTCCGTATGCGAATCAATAGTTTGAATCTCTATCCATCCATCAGGTGGATTCCAATTCTTAAGTTTATTAATTGCTATCATGATTTATTTTTTCCATAATCAGGTTTGCCAACGCTAAATCTTGAATAGCATTTCCCACAGATTTAAATAATGTAATCTCATCATCCGTATCTCTTCCAGGGATTTCTCCCAAAACAACTTGTCCCAATTCACCATGAATCAAATTAAAAGACCATTTCCCTTTTTCTGTTGGAATAATAAGATCACCAGCTTCTATCTTGCATGTTTCTCTATTGTCCACGATTACTTTTGAATTAATAACTGTTTCAATGCCAATTTCTTGCATATGAGGCTTAAAAGAACCAATGGCATTAATATGAACTCCTGGATTAAGATCCCGATGGTTAAATAAGGGTTTTTCTGATGGTGTAGCTGTACAGATGACATCTGCTTCTTTTAATAAATCTTTTTCTCCAATATTGGCTTTAATACCAAATTTATCATAAATGAAATTGCAAAATGATTCAGCTGATTCCTTAGTGCGACTGAAAACCAAAATCTTTTCCAGATTTCTCACAACCGAAAGGGCTTCAACTTGTGATTTCGCTTGGACACCTGTACCAAAAATTGCACCGACTTTTGCGTCTTTTTTTGCCAATATATCAGTTGCCAAACCGGATGCTGCACCAGTCCTGATGGCAGTAATGGACTCTCCATCCAGAGTTGCCACCATATTCCCTTTAAAAGTATCAAAAACTTGAACTGATGAATGAATTAATGGTAATCCTTTTTGAGGATTCGAATAATTCACTGACACTACTTTTACTATATAATATGGATTATTCAACGAATAAGCCGGCATCACCAACGATGTGGCATTGTTACCTGGAACATCTGTACTCAATCTTTCTGGAATTATTGCTTCTTTGTTGCTTAATTGAACGAAAGCGGTTTTCATTGCTACAATGGCTTCGTTCATAGTAACCAATTTATTGATTTGTTCCTTACTAAGAATAACCATTATTAAACTTTTTTTGGTGTAGAACTGAGGATTCCAGAATCTGAAATATCAAACTTAGAAAAATTTTTATTAAATAAATCTACAAGCATATTACCAGTTTCATAATATTTTTCAAGATTATTCCACCCTTGATTTGGGACTAAAAATTGATTTTCTATACCATCAACATTAGTAGGGATTTCGATGTTAAAAAATTCATCTCTAACTGAATGGGAAAAATTCAAATTTTTGTTCAAAATTAAGTCAATAATGTGTTTTGTAAGTTTTAAATCAATTCTTTTAGATCCTAAAGTTGCACTTGAACCACTCCATCCAGTATTAACTAGAAAGACGTCTGCTTGATGTTTTTCCAATTTTTCTTTAAGTAATTTTGCATACACCAAAGGATGTAAAGTTAAAAATGGTCCTCCATAACACGGAGAGAATGCTGCAACAGGGTCTACAACACCTATTTCTGTACCAGCCATTTTTGCGGTATACCCACTAATAAAATGATACATAGCCTGATTCAAATCCAATTTTCCAACTGGTGGCATAATGCCATAGGCATCACACGTAAGAAATATTACTGAATTTGGATGTGGTCCTGCGCTTGGTAGGCCTTTTGATCCCAAAGAATTTTCTATAAAGTTAATTGGATAACAAATTCTCGAATTTTCAC